>Ga0315906_10003406_pt1 | contig 21125 bp, 8 predicted proteins | sample LakEriMetagenome_4_FD_203526 | JGI IMG/M metagenome (GOLD analysis project Ga0315906, IMG submission 203526) | Freshwater fungal communities from buoy surface, Lake Erie, Ohio, United States - Buoy 2 MA122 | ecosystem: Environmental > Aquatic > Freshwater > Lake > Lake biofilm | place: USA: Lake...
ACGCGATATCGTTCAGGGTTTTGCATGCGAATGACTGATATCACCGTTTTATTGACTGTATCAATCATTACTTGTTCAATGCGATACTCCAAGAAGGCATGTCCCTTTTCCAAAAGATGCTGAAATGAAGTGTTCAGCAAGTTCACCAAACTATCCTCATCATAAAACCTAGGAAGTTTTAAACGAAAGTCATGCTGAATAGTATTCCATGGAATGGTGTTTTCCAGCGCGGTATCCGTGATGAGTAGATTTGATAGTGAATATTTTCTTCCCTCTTTGCAGTGCACCTCGAGAACACCGATTCCAGTCGAATCAATGGATATGTCTAGTTGAACCTTTGCATCAAAATACCCTTTGCGTTGATAGAGATTTTGCAGTATCTCGATTCTGTTCATCAATAGAACGGAGTCCAAAACAATGCGAATTTTCCCTTTTGTATCAGAAGGATAATAGAGTTTGTATAATTCCGGTGTGAACACATCATTCCAATCAAGGAAATGGTTCAATTCCAATTCACTTGGAAGCGTGATATTCAGAGCATTGAGTACTTGTGGAGAAGAAAGATGCGCATTCCCATAAATGCGTATGGTCTTTAATGCAAAACGGCGCGTTTCCGCGCCTTTTGACAATGTATGACAGAGTGCAGAAAGACAGCAGAAGAGGATAATAAATCGTATTGATGTGAAAATCTTCTGCATATACCTCTCTACTATTCACCCGGGAAGTAAGAATTGTGTTGAATTATGATGCATGTGATCAGTCATAATAACTGTCCTCATCTTCATCATCGAAAAACAATGTATCATCATTGTTCTCAAATTCAGGCCAGAGATCTTCTATGCCTTCATGCAGTTCATCATTATCATCCAATTCATAGAGATTTTCGAGAACTTGAGAAGGCGCTCCGGTTCTCTCGGCATAATCAATCAATTCATCTTTTGTTGCGGGCCAAGGAGCGTCTTCGAGTGTATAAGCTAGTTCAGGTGTCCAAAACATAGGGCATCCATCGGTTTTATGTTAGTGGTAAATAGACAAGATTGCGTAGTGAGGGCGCAAATATGCGTAAAAAAAACTAATTTTGCTGAAATTTCCATGCTACTTTTTCCTAGAAGCATGAATATACTCATGATTACAACAGTTAACATTTCGCATGCCAGAATTGTCTCCCGAAATCCTTGCAAAATATGAGCCGGTCATCGGTCTTGAATTGCATGCACAATTATTGACAGACACAAAGGCATTTTGTTCTTGCAAAGCAGGATATAGTGATATTCCCAATGCCACTGTGTGTCCTATTTGCTTGGGGCATCCGGGCACATTGCCTGTGGTAAATCGCCGACATGTGGAAATGGCTGTTTTACTTGGACTTGCAACGAAATGCTCGATCAGACCGATTTCAGCATTTGCAAGAAAAAATTACTTCTATCCGGATCTTTCTAAAGGTTATCAGATCACCCAATTCAATGATCCAATTTGTTTTGAGGGTTCGGTGACTATTGAAATGGAAGAAGGATTGATGAAAGACATCGGCATCACAAGAATACATATTGAAGAAGATGCCGGTAAGTCTTTGCATGATATAGACATAGACACGCTTGTTGATTTCAATCGCGCAGGAATGCCACTTCTCGAGATAGTGTCTGAGCCCGATATTCGTTCTGCATCCGAGGCATATCGTTATATGGTGACGATGCGACAATTGGTTCGATATCTCGGTGTATGTGATGGGAATCTTGAAGAAGGGTCGCTCCGATGCGATGCGAATGTATCTGTGCGATTGAAAGGTAATTCTGTATTTGGAACAAAAACCGAAATCAAGAATCTCAATAGTTTTCGAAATGTAGAAAAAGCAATCGCTTTTGAGATTGAAAGACATATTGCCTTGATAGAATCCGGCGGGAAAGTTCAGCAGGTGACGATGCAATGGGATGCATCCGCTCAGTGCACGAAAGAGATGCGTTCGAAAGAGCAAGCACATGATTATCGCTATTTTCAGGAACCTGATTTGGGTTATGTGCGAGTCAGTCAGGACATGATTGATATTCAACAGTCACATTTGCCTGAATTACCTTTGGCGATGAAACTCAGATTGCAGGATCAATATGGCATTCCCGGCTATGATGCCGGAATATTAATCGAAGATAAACAGCTTGCATTATTTTTCGAAAACACTTGCTCCATGCTTGCCATTCAGAGCAAAGAGCGCTTTAAGTTTGTAAGCAATTGGATTTTGACCGAAATCTTGAAAGTGTTGTCAGATAAAAAAATAGGCATCATGCAGGCGGAAAATATCAAGCCAAGTGGAATAGCAGAGATTGTCGATTTGTTCGCAGATGAAAAAATCAGCAGTAAAATCGCAAAAGATGTATTTGCGGAGTATTTGCAATCCGGTATTTCTCCTGCCAAGTATGTGGCAGACAAAGGTTTATTGCAAATATCCGATAAAACAGAAGTTGAGCGCATTGTATTGTCCGCATTGGAAGGTGAGGAGGACAATATTGCAAAGTACCGTTCGGGCAAAAATAATCTAATGGGTTATTTTATCAGTAAAGTGATGAAGGCATCCGGAGGAAAAGCCAATCCCAGATTGGTGAATGAATTACTCACACAATATTTACAGTGAGGTAAACATGGCTATTCCAAAAACCCCATATATATGGATGAATGGTGAATTTGTTGATTGGGACAAAGCAACGATTCATGTTTTATCGCATGTGGTACACTATGGATCAGGTTGGTTCGAAGGTATTCGCGCATATAAAACACCAAAGGGTACGGGTATTTTCAGATTGCGTGAGCATATGAAACGACTCGAGCAATCAGTGAAATTATATCGCGGCGAAATGCCTTACTCCATTGATGAAATGTGTGAGGCAACTAAAGAATTGGTTCGAAAAAATTCACTTGAATCATGTTATATCAGACCGATAGCGTATCGTGGATATGAAAATCTTGGAGTATATCCATTGAATTGTCCGATAGAAGTCTCCATTGCCTGCTGGGAATGGGGTGTATATCTCGGAAAAGAGGCATTGGATCAAGGTGTGGATGTATGTGTTTCCTCTTGGCAAAGATTGCATAACAATACATTGCCTGCAGTTTCAAAAGCATCCGGAAATTATCTCAGTTCGCAATTGATCCGCATGGAAGCCATCATGAATGGCTACTCCGAGGGAATTGGTTTGGATGTGCATGGAAATGTTGGCGAAGGAAGTGGTGAGAATATTTTCTTCGTTCATGATGGTGTTATTTTCACTCCTCCGATGTCATCTTCAATTTTGGAAGGTATCACAAGACATACGGCAATTACATTGGCCAAAGAACTTGGTTATGAAGTTCGTGAAACAACTGTTCCGAGAGCAATGTTATACACTGCAGATGAAATCTTTTTTACTGGTACAGCAGTTGAAATTACTCCGGTTCGTTCGGTGGATAGAATCAGTGTTGGAGATGGTAAAGTTGGGCCAGTTACAAAGAGCATCCAACAAGCTTTTAATGAAATCATCCATGATGGTAATAATGATCATGGCTGGTTGACTTATGTGTGATTGAACAAATTCAAGAATTCAAATACAGGATAGATATCACTATGGCAAAGACCGCCACAAAAAAAGAGATGAAACCGAAAGCATCGAGCGCGAAAAAGGCACAGGTCAAACCCATTGCTTTAAAAAAGACGCAAGTTGCAGCTCCAACCAAGAGCAAACCCACTGCCAAGAAAGTAGTTGTGACAAAACCTGTGTCGAAAAAGACGGTCAAGCCCGCTCAGAAAGCACAGTTCAGTGCTTTCGACATGAAGGGGTTTGATAAGCAAACAATTATTGCATGGTACAAAATGCAACATCTGGGACGCCGCCTAGATGAAAAAGCAGCATTGTATTTGAAGATGGCGAAGGGCTGGTCTTATCATGCTCCATGCGCCGGACATGATGGTATTCAGATTGCTCTCGGACAAATCTTTCGTCAGAACAAGGATTTTCTCTTTCCGTATTATCGTGATTTGATGACATCGCTTTCTGCGGGAATCACGATTGAAGAAATCATTTTGAATGGTCTTTCCAAAGATGCTGATGTTGCCGGCGGTGGCCGACATATGAGTAATCACTTTGCGAAACCATCAATTGGTATTCAAAATGGTTCATCTTGTACGGGTAATCACTCATTGCATGCCGCAGGTTTGGCAAGAGCGGTAAAGAAATTCAATGGCGATGAAGTGGTGTATTATTCCGGTGGAGATTCAGCATGTTCTGAGGGATATTTTTATGAGGCGGTCAATGGTGCTTCTCGTGAAAAGTTGCCTGTAGTATTTGTGATCCAGAATAATAAATTCGGTATCTCCGTTCCTCTTCATGAACAAACCGCGAATCTTGTCGTTTCGGATAATTTCATTGGTTTCAAGCATTTGAAAATCATCAATTGTGATGGTCGCGATGTATTTGATTCATATCGTGCATTGAAGGAAGCTCAGGAATATGCATTGTCCGGTGCAGGTCCCGTATTCGTACATGCTGATTGTGATCGCATCGGTTCACATTCAAACAGCGACAATCATGAATTGTATAGAACTCCTGAAGAAATTCAGGAAATGAAAGATCGTGATCCACTTCCCGCTTTCCGCAATGCTATTCTTGCAAAGAAGATTTTAACAGAACAAGAATTGCTTGCAATCGAAGAAGAGAATAAGAATGCAATATTTGCAGCCGCAGACATCGCAGAGATTGCCCCTGATCCTGCAGGTTCAAGTTATCTTGATTACTTGATGCCTGAATCCGTGGTTTCTTATGATGATACAAGCGAATATAATTTCGTAAATGATCCAAATGCACAGCAGTATACCTTCCGTGAAGGTATAAATATTGCGATGAAGCAGGAGTTTCAGAAGAATCCACATACTTATTTGTGGGGACAAGATGTTGCTTCAGTAAATAAGCAGGGAATTTTCAATGTTCCAAAGGGAATGTTGGATGAATTCGGCAATGATAGAATCTTCAATGCTCCGATTGCTGAGGATTATATTGTTGGTACTGCAAATGGTTTCACTCGCTATCGTGATGATATCAGGGTAGTGGTAGAAGGTGCTGAATTTGCTGATTATTTTTGGCCGGCAATGGAGCAATTGATTGAGTGTTCACATGATTATTGGAGAACGCGTGGTCAATTCTCACCGAATATCACGATTCGACTCGCAAGTGGTGGTTATATTCAAGGTGGATTATACCATTCACAGAATTTGGATGCGATTTTCGCCGGTATACCAGGAATCAGAGTTGTATGCCCTGCATTTGCAGACGATGCCATTGGACTCATGAGAAATTCAATTCGTTCAAGAGGCGTCACAATGTTCCTTGAACCGAAGTTTTTGTACAATTATCGTCCAAGTTCAACATCGCTTCCGGGTGATGACTTTATCGTTCCTTTTGGCAAAGCGCGCATTCGCCGTCCAGGCACAGATTGCACATTGATTTCTTATGGTAATGCCATTCATTTGTCTTTGAAGGCCGCAGATGAATTATTTGAGGAGCATGGAATCTCTTGTGAGGTGATAGATTTGCGTTCATTAAAGCCATGGGATCGCAAAACAGTATTTGCATCCGTAAGAAAAACCAATAGAGCGGTAATTGCTCATGAGCATTATCTGACAGTGGGTATTGGTGGAGAGATTTCAGCAAGCATCACTTCAGAACTATTCTCGATACTAGATGCTCCGGTTGGTCGAATTGCCAGTAAGGATGTACCGGTTGGTTTTGCAAAATCTCTGGAGGCCGAAATCCTGTTGAATGTACAGGATATCAAGAATGAAATTTTGAAAACCGTCAATTATTGATATATATCGCCATCATTACTTTGTTATATAAGAACCCGACCTATTCTAGGTCGGGTTTTTTATTTGTGGCAAATCTGACAATACAGTTTGTAAAATACATGACAGTGTGTAAGAAATCTGACACTATTTTCCACAATTGAATAAGAAATAATATGATCAGAACGATCGCATTCTAAAGAAGTTTTCGGAATAATATTGGGTTGTTTTATCCACAAAATGTCCTATATTTGTTGACTCCTAGGAGTATGCTTGGCGAGTTGCGTCCGTAGCTCAACCGGATAGAGCATTGGATTCCGGTTCCAAAGGTTAGGGGTTCGACTCCCTTCGGGCGCGCATTAACAGTATGAATATAAACAAGTTATAATACTATGTCAGAAACAGAAAAAATGATCGAATCCAATGAAGGTGATTGGAATGTACGCGAAACAGAGCAAGAACAAGATGTGCTGATTGGTAAAATCAAGAACATTGGTTATGCTTTGATTGCAGTATTGGCAATTGGTCTTGGATATTATTTCTATACAGGAATGCAAGAGACAAGCAATGATGAAGCGATGACAGCTTTGTCAAGAATTTCCTCTTATTATGAGACAGGTCAATTCCAAAAAGCATTGGATGGAGACCCTGCGAGAAATATTCGCGGTGGTAAGGTAATTGGTCTGAAAGCAATCGTAAGTGAATATGGTGGAACATCTGCCGGATCATTTGCAGCATTGTATGCAGGTACATCACTCATAAATCTTGGCAAATTCTCTGAAGCAATGCCATATTTTGAAACAGCTTCAGGTAGTGAAGATGCGACTGTGAGTGCAGGTGGTAAAGCCGGAATGGCTGCTTGCAAAGAAGAAGTGAACAATTTTGAAGAAGCCGCTTCATTGTATGAAGCTGCTGCAGGTTCAAAGGATGGACCAATGTATGAAAGATATGCACTCTTTGCTGCTTTGAATTATGAGAAGGCATCAGCCGATGGTTCAAGCTCAGCAAAAGAAAAGGCCATTGCACTATTAAAAGGATTAATTGCCAAAAATTCAGGTTCGGAATATACAACTGAGGCAAAAATGGGGTTAGCCCGTCTTGGTTGGCATGAAAATTGATTATGATAAACCTGATATTAGTGTCTATAAGTCTTAACTATGATAAAATTTGACAATAACAATACAGTTTTAAGTTATTATTTAACAAACGGAGGTATTATGCGACGTTTGCTTCGCCTGGGTACCATGCTATTTGCACTATTGCTGATGGCTGGCACCAGTTATGCGCAAAAGCCGCGCGTACAAGTTTCCGGAAGAATCGCACCAAATGATGTGCGTATCTTCTTGAAGGACTCTATTTACCAGATTAACGGTACTCTTATGATTGCCGGTACTCTGCTTATAGAGCCGGGAACTGAAGTTGTGTTTTTGGATAATGGTAGGATGATCGACTCAGTCGGTGGTCGTATCATAGCTGACGGTTTCATGTCGGCAACATACAATTCCACAGCCCCAGCGGCCGGTGATGATTTTAATGACAGTCCTTATTATACAGGGAATAGTGTCGTTTCAATCGGAACCAAATCTGAATTGAGCATTGCAAATGGAAAGCGCAATGTAATTTTCAATGTAAGACTCAATGAGAATGCATCCGGCAATATGACCGGTGTTTCCAATTTGGGTAATACGGTAGATGTTGTCGAGAGAGATCTCGTTTCGGGTGGTAGAGTAATTTCACCTGAGCGTGCGATCATGTTCATGGCTTCACGCCTTTATGAAAATGATGATGTTGTTCGCTTCCAACCATGGAAGAGAAGGGGTGGTAATACACCTAACATTACTCAGGCACCAATCGTATTCCGTGGCCAAGCGGTAAATGACTATTCACGCGAGTGGGGTCATATCATCGTATTGCCAGGTGCTCGTGCTGCATATTTCAGAAATGTTACATTCAAAGATTTCCGCAAGGATACAACAGTAGACAATCGCTACTTGTATGATACTTTGAATCTTACAGGTGCTGACAGAGCAGCTCACATTGAATTGAACAAAGAAATCTTGAAGATGTCAAACGGTGCCGGTGGTGCTTTGACATCATTCTCAGCTCGTACATGGCTTGTAGATTGTAAGTTCGAAAATAACATGGCACGCTTCCGTGGTGGTGCTGTTAATATGATGCAAGCACCTTATGGTGTTGGCGCATATCCTGATACAACAGGTTTAAATCTTGCATTCTATCAATCAGATAAAAACCCTAACATTACAAATCCTGATGGATCAGTAATTAGAGAAAATGACAGTATCATTGCATTGGACATGCTTGATACAGATGGTCTTCCATCAAGTGAGCCATTGATATCAACAAATGATGCACGTCGTCAATCAGTTGATGATCCTCGTATTGCTGTATATCTTGGTCGTGTTCGTCGCTTGACATTTGACAATAACCGTACAATGGTAGCATATGTTGATACTGTTACTATCGGTGGTCGTCAAGTTCTTGCAGATAATACAACTGCTAGAGTAAAAGTTGATTCAACAAATGGTGTACCAACTGATTGGAAAAACCAAGCATTTGGTGGAGCTATGTATATTGGTGGTCGCTTTAATGATGAATACAGAAGACTTGAAATCGGTCTCGGTGTCAATGATTCTATCCGCATCAATACAAGCAATCCTTTGAATGACAAAATTCGTTTTGGTGAAAAAGACTTTGTTAAGTTCACCAACAACAAAGTATTGAATCTTCAAGATAAGTTAAGTACAAGAGGTGCTCGTGGTGGTGCATTGTATATCGGTGCATTTACATCGATGATCATCAATGGTGAGTTTGAAAACAACTCAGCAGAAACTGCATACCTTTCACCGAAAAACAATGCAGACTATGCATTGGGTGGAGCTATTTTCCATGAAAATACATATGGTCGTTTGCAAATTCGTGGTAGTTCACTTCAAGGAACAAAGTTCAAGAACAACAGAGCAAGTTCCGGTGGTGCTATCTATGTAGACGGTAATACAGATCCTCGTCCATCACCAATCATTGGTGGTTCAGACTCTCCATTCCCAAGAATAAGAGACTATGGTCGTAGAATTGACTTTGAAGACAATGCAGCGCAAGCACATGGTGGAGCTGTATATTCAAAGAGAAATATGACATCTTATGGCGCCGGTGGATTCATCAATGATCTTCCTTTGGCACAATCATATGGCCCTGGATTCAGCATCAATTTCTTAAGAAATTCAGCAGGATTCTCCGGTGGTGCTATTGCTATTCATTTGCCAAGCATTGAGCCTCCAGTTCCAGCATGGCAAAGAGTAGTAAAGATTGTTCGTACAGACTTCCGCAATAACAGAGTTGGTTCTATTGGAATCAATCCTACAGTAGAAGAAAAGAGATTTGTTCGTGGTGGTGGTGCTCTCTATACATTGAATGCTGACCTTAACCTTGTAAAAGGTACATTGTTTGAAAACAATGCAGTTATCAATGGTTCAGGTGGTGCTATCGCGATGATCAATCCATTGACATCATCAGATCGTCTCTTCGTTTCCGATGCTGACAACTTCACAATCGAATCAGATGGTACAATTAAATTGGAATCATTTGTTTCTAATGACTCAATCTTTGACAATAAGAAAGTGTCTGCAGTACCTGCTGATGTTCGCATGTTGACTAGATTTATCAATAACTCAGCAGATATTAATCCTGATGAGCGTTTGATGGGTTCAGGTACATCACAAATTGGTGCAAACTTCATTGATGTGAAGCGTTATCACCCAGGTTATGTAACAAATCCTTCACCTTCCGGACTTCGTGAAAACGGTGTTGGTCTTGGTGGTGCGATTTATATCCTTGACAGTGTTGTAAAAGACAGATTCTTCAGAAAAGATTCATTGTATTTCAACCGCGTTCGTATTCAAAACAATCAAGCATTTACCGGTGCAGCTGTCTATTCTGACAACTATGCATTGGCACTTGTTTTCCAACGCTCATTAATCACAGGTAATGTTGCTCATTCAAAAATTGGTAGAGCACAAGATGTTATCGGTGGTCCAATGCTCAGTGGTAATAATGTGGCTTCAAGTGATCTCGCCGGTGCAGTATTGTACGGTGAAATCGTTGGACCAATTCCATTTGCAAGTTATCACACAGCAGGTAATGCTATTCATCACAATGATGCTCGTTTCTTGATTCGTCTTCCAGATGCACCGAATACAAAAGGTACATTGGCAGGTGGTTATGGCACAGGTAGTGGTGGAGTAGATACACTTCGTGGTAACTATTGGGGTCGTACAGAAGCTAATGTTTCTACAATCCTTCCAACAGCACAACCAGGCTTTACAGGTGGCGGTATTCAAGAAACTTTCTTTGTTCGTGGTAATGGACAAACACATCTTCGTTTCTTGAACAAAGCAACATATACAGATCTTCGTGAACAAGGTCCATTTGACTACAATGCGACAAACTCACAAGGTAGACCAGGTTTGGACTACAGCTATAGACCAATTTTGATCGGTCAAGTACCTGATACATTGTTGATGTCTGGTATGGTATATGACATGTTTGACAAAGGTACAGATATCAAAACTGCAGATTATTCAGTACGCCGTTTGGCACCAATTGAGGATTTCGCAGTAGGTATTCCTTCAAACTTGAGAGTATATCCTGCAGGTCCTTCACAATCAGCAGGTAAAGTTGTAAGAAGACTTCTTCGTGATCCATTTGCTACTGATTCAGTAAACTATGCAACTGGTACAGAGAATATTCTTTGGAAGCAATTGCGTAGACTTCAAGGTGAATTTGCAGTAGATCACAGAGTTGGTGAGTTTACTCATCCAGTTGGTTATCCATTGTTCCTCGAAGCAAAAGCAGCATATAACGGTGCAGACATCAATACAAACAATGATGATCCATTGGTATTAAATGAATCAGTATTCTTTGTAATCAATGACTCAACCGGTGACTATGTTCGTGTTAATATGACACAAATGACAGACGTTGCAACTACTGACAATGACGGTGTTTATCCTCGTGAATATCTCCGTGGTCGTGTAGATTTCGTAGCTGATTCAGCTGAAAGAACAGGTACAACATCAAGAGTTCGTCGCTTCTATGAAGGTTTGGCAAACTATGGTGGTACTAATTCACTCCTTCCTTTCATCGCTGATAATGCTGTTTCAGAAGATAGCGCAGCACTTGGAAGCAGAAGATGGGAAATGCAACTTGATGATGAAAGAACACATAACTATGGTAGTGAAAAAGTAACTTATATCAACCGTGCAACATTGCCAGCATCCATTCCAAATGGTGCGGTAACATACTATGCGGGTGAAAATTATAACTCACTTCCAGTACGTCCTGGTGATCATATCCGTGTAGTTTCAAGATCAGTCCTCTGGAAAGAAGGCGTAAATGAAGCTATCAATAAAGGTATCTCATTCCGTATCAATGGTTCAGTTCCAGGTCCAGTCTGGACAGGTTCTGCAGTAAGCGTTGCAAATCCAAATGTTAATCCATTGTTCTTCACATCATTCAAAGACAAAGTTTTTGTTAATGAAGATGTAAGCTATAATCGTGCATCAACAGCAGGTCAAAAAATTGGTCGTGATACAATCTTCGTTATCACAGCTATTGACTCAAACAAAATGTATGATCCACGCTGGGCAATGAATCTTTCAAATGCAGATGGTAATGTATTTACTCAACTTGAGTACACATGGATGCCATTGTTCCTTAACGGAAACGGTACATTTACAGCAGATACAGCAGCTACTAAGCTTACAGGTATCCGCCGTTGGTTAAAAGCAGATACAGTTTGGTCAAATGAAAGAACAACAACACATCCATACTATGGAGCTACAGGTCGTATCGCTTTGTTTGGTAAGCCATCAAATCCATATGTGATTCCAGGTGGTGAGCATGTTGAAGTTACAGCACAAAACTGGGCTCCTAACTATAGAGGTACAGATGCAATCCGTGCTTTGAATTTAACAGATGCTCAGAAGAATACATTGATGGGCACATCAATCACAGATGCAGCTGAACTTGAGTTGGCATTCACAAAGAATGTTGTATCTAAGTTCATCTATCTCTATCCTTCATATTACCACGCACAATCATACGATGCAGAAAATGCTCGTTATGCAAATCAAGATACAGTAGACTTTGGTAATGCAGCTAAGATTACTTACCGCTTCTCAATTCATGTAATTGATAGCCAACCGGTATTCCAAAACACATTACAAACTAGTGCAAACTGTACAGCTGCAGGTGCAAATCAGAACTTCTTCGTTGCAAACGTTACAGATAAGCTTCGCTTCTTTGTAGATTTTGAAACAGATGATGAAAAAGAAGATCTTGACGCTGCTACAAATGAAGGATGGGACTTCCGTTATGGTCGTACATCATATTCATTTGAATCAAAAGCAATTCGTTCAGATGATCAAGTAACAGATGAGTTGTCACAAACAAGACCAAATTGGATGGGTGATTCTTATCTTCACAAGAATACATCTGATACAGATATAGACGCAAATGGTTATGACTTCACAACTTTTGGTCAGTTGAATGTTCGTATTCCAAGAGCACAAGCTCTTGCAATGATGACACCAAAAGAAACTGTTGCAAAAGTAAATGGTGCATTGAACACAGATACAATGATCACTATCGTTGTAAATGATGGTCATAGCGGCGTTACTCACATGACAAAGCGTGTATTCATCAATGTTTCGCCTGAAATCAGAACAACAAGTCTTCCAATGGCTAAAGAAGATGTTGATTACAATCCAGCACTTCTCGACTTCTCAAAACGTATTGATTACTTCGATCCTAACTTTGGTCAAGAACAATCATTTGAATTGATTTATACAGATGAATCAAGAAATGATGTACCTAAGGATCCTTGCTTTGCAGAAGCAGGAAACTGGGATCTTACAAATGTTAAGACAACACCAAAATGGTTGAAGATCAATCCTAAGAGCGGTCTCCTCTACGGAACTCCAGGTGTGAAAGATGCTCCTCGCAAAGGTGCAAATGCTGAGAAGGTAACAGTTCTCATTACTGATGCAGGTGGATTGACAGATCTTAGAGTTATTGATCTTGAAGTTGAAGAAACAAATCATGATCCAAGAGCGATTATGTCTCCAGCTATCCGTTGTATTGCCAATGGTCAAGCATATGAAGACACAATCACTGTAGGTGATATTGATCTTCTCCGCGAGATTCCAGCTGATGCTAAAGAATCAGTTACTATCAGTATTGATCCTCCAGTTGGTAATTTGACAATTGAACCTTCTGTTATTAATGGTACTGCAGCTGATACAGCTTCAGCAATGAATAACAAAGTTATCATCAAGTCAAATGGACCTTTGGACATTCCTTCAAGCTTGATCACAGATGGTAAAGTTACTATCCGTATCAAAGCAGATGATGGTGATGCACAAACATACTATACCTTCAAGGTAAATGTATCTGATGTAACAGACTTCATTACAACTATCCGTGTACAGAATAATGCAGGTGCTTATCAAGACCTTCAATTCGGTACAGCACGCAATGCTACAACAGGTGAAAAAGAGCCGGATGCAGGTAAACTCGATGCAAACTATTGCGAATTCGAATTGCCTCCATTCCCACCAACAGATGTTTTCGATGCTCGTTGGACGATCATCAAGACAAACGGTATGCATCGCAATGTTTTCCCAACAGCGATCAAAGGCGATTCTTCACGCACAATGTACAAGGCACGCTTCCAGTCAGGTGCAGAGCTTGGTAATACATCACCAGCAACACCTGTAACATTGACATGGAAGATGTCAACAGTACCTACACGCACAGATGCTACACGCAATCCAAGCGGTGGTTCATGGAGAATTATGGATGGTGGTTCATTCAACTACTTCCAATATGACATGGCTACAGGTACAGGTAAGAAGAGTGCATTGATTGATGCAGAAGCAACAGGCGATGACTTCAAGATTACAATCAAGCCTGACTTTATCAATTCTTTCGTGATCCTCTATGATCATGCAAGTAATGTAAATGAAGATCAACCGACTTCAGTTATGGGTCAGACACTTGTATCAGAAGCAAATCCAAATCCAGCAAATGAATCAGTGAACTTTGCAGTAACCTCTTCAAGAGAGAATGTAAGTGTTCAAGTGTATGACTTGCTTGGAAATATGGTTAACTCATTCTCTTCAGACCTTGGTCTTGGTACATCCAATATCTCTTGGAATACTAAAGACAGCAATGGAACACCTGTTGCACCTGGTATGTACACAGTGAAGTTGACTGTTGGAAATGACATCGTAATTAGAAATGTAGTAGTAGCAAGATAAGTTTAATACTAAGTACCGCCTCCCATTTGGGAGGCGGATACTCAGTTAAAAAAAGGAAACAACAATGAGAAATTTTATAAAGAAAAGTATATCGTTGCTTGCTGCGCCGCTACTGCTTGCTTCCGCATCTCAGTATGCCACAGCACAACGAGTATTTGATGAATTCGATGCTCCACAAGTAGTTTCAGGCAAGCTATATATCGATTATGGTATTGCACCAAACTCTTTGAGCTCATATTATTTGACACCATATCGCGTAGACCTACCTTATCAAGATTTGACAGGTGGTACTCCGGTGGTTTTCAACGGTACAAATGACGAAGGAGATTTCTCCTTGTCAGTTGGTGGTCAAGGTACAAATGATGTCCCTTTTGATATTCATTATGCCGGAAACACCATTAACAGTATTCAAATCACAACCAACGGTTATGTTGCTTTGAACAGCATTTCAGGTGTATCAAAAGATGCAACTGAATTGTTTAAAGGTGACAATAATACAATGGTAGTAGCTCCATTCTGGGGTGACCATGTGGTTCGTACAGCTTCCGATGTAGGATTTACTCCATCTGAAGTAACTTGGAGAGTCTGGGGTTCAGCACCAAAAAGAAGATTGACTATTCAATGGAAAAACTTGAATGTCAATGTTAAAGGTAATGCTGATGATCCAAGAAGAGTAGGTAGCTTCCAAGTTACATTCTATGAAAGAAATCTTCCAGGTGATGCTTCAGGAAATCCTTTGAATTTCAATAAGCATTCAGATTTTGAATTTGCATATGGAGCATTTACAGGTTTGTCAACTGATGCAATTGGTGCAGCAGTTGGTATCAATGATGATGAAAAAGCAAAATGGATCAATGGTCTATCATGGCAAGATCCAACCTCTGCTTCTACATCTAAAGATCTGAGCACATCATGGCCTGTATCTGGTACTTCACTCAAGACTATTCGTTTTGAAGCATATCAGCGTTCAATTCCAATGAGTCCTGTTGACTTTTCATCACGATTCCAAATTGGTGCTGATAGAGACAATGGATACTATGCAATTGACTTTAACAGAATGAATTTTGACTTTACATTTGGTGGTACAAAGCAAACAAATATGTGGATCAATGTGAATGGTTTCACAACCTTCTCAGACCCACAAATCTTTACACCAATCGTAAACTGGGATCCACAAGGATTGTTCTTGAACAGTTCTTCTTATCCTTTCAATGTAGTAGCTCCATTCTGGGGTGATCACATGTATCGTTTTGGAAATGAGCCAACTGTACCTTCAGCTAACGGCTTCTATATGAATTCAGAGATTTCATATGTAGTTGTAGGTTCATATCCAAATCGTCGCTTGATCATTCAGTGGAAAAACTTGAATGTGATGGATAGAACATTGCCAAATTCTGTTGCAAACTTCCAAGCTATCTTCTATGAAGGTGTTGATGAGCGTTATCCAAACAATTATGCAGGTGCTATTGAATTTGCATATGGTGATGTTGGAAACAATACATTGACAACTGCTCGTGAAGTAAATGTTAAAGGCGCATCAGTAGGTGTTAAAGGAAATCTTGGTACAATGAATCCTGCGATATATTCAGACTATTTGAATGGTTTGACATATAATGCACCTCAAACATCACGCACTTCACTTCTTTTGACAGATGGATGGCGCCCAAGCGGTGGAGCTTCTTCTTCAGAAGGTCGTCGCATCCTTTTCAGTGGCATTCCTCGCTTTGTAGTTCCTACTTGGGGTGATGGTGATGCGGATCTTACACAACTACGTACACGCAAGCATGCTGGCATGCCACAAAATCGTTTTGTGACTGTAAATGATGCTCGTTTGGTTATGCGCTGGTTGGTAAATGATGCAGCACTTCCAGATTCACTCCGTAAAGACACATTGCAATTCGGTAATAACTATCATGCTGATGTGAATCACAATGGTCGTTACTACTATAGCTCACGCTCATGGGACAATTTGACAGATGTAGCAGTTTGGAAGCGTCCAATTGATATGGATACAACAGGTATTCGCATCCTTTGGGACTCAACAGAAACATTGACAACATTGCCTCCTGATGCAGGTCCATTGCGCTTGATCTATTTCGAAGCAACAGCTTTGGATGCAGCTCTTATTCTTCACTATAATGCAGGTCGCGTTCCTTCACTTCCTTGGATGTGGGATACAATTCCTTCATATGGTAAAGTTGTAGCTGGCAGTCAATCAAAATCACCAATTGCATTCGGTACACCTGTCATGACAAATGATGGTAAAATCGTACCTGTATATGCAACAGCAAAATCAAATAAAGCATTGGCATTCTCCATTACATTCAATGGAAAAGTCATTACTTCAGAACTTGGTTCTTCAGAATCAGGCAATTTGATTACAAATGATGACAATACAGTTCACTTCGCAGCACCTTATGTTTCTAGCGTTAAAGAACCAATCGCGTTTATCAAGATTGATTCAGACGAAGAACTTGTTGCTGAGAAAGTGATTGTTAATGATGTTAATCTTGGTAAAGAGATCATCGGCGAAGAATCTGATGTAACCGGTTCAGTAGCTGCATATCCTAACCCATTTGATCAAGAAGTAATGGTATCAATTCCTGCTGAATTCAAAGGCGGAATGATTACAGTTTCTGATGTAAATGGTAAAGTGATTGGTACATTCTCCATCAATCAAGAAACAATGACATTGAATGCTTTCGCAGGAAAGCCAGCCGGTGTCTATACAATCACAATGAAGAATGGATTGAAATCAGCTAATACTGTTATCATCAAACGATAATTGATTGGCATGAAGATATTATCACATGTCGCTATGTTGCTCGCTTTTTTTGCGGGCAACATGGCAATGTGGGGTCAAATATCACGGACTGTTTCATTTGATTTGAATAGCAGACATGAAAGCAATTATTGTCTGGGTGCAAATACAAATGAATTTACTTTGACAATTGATACCAAGTTGGAAAGCATTGACAGCTTGCAAGCATATGATATATCAATAAGATATAATCCAAGCAAGATCCGAATAGTAGCTGCTCTAAGAACAGGTACTATCAGTAGTCTCATTCCACAAGCCAATTTCTTTTTTAAAAATCCTGAAAAGGGTTTGACAGAAGTAATAGGGTATACCGGACTCGGTAAAAACTCACCGAATTTAATTGGTGAAGGTGCTCTGGTAGCGCTCAGAGGAGAGTGGATAGATTCAAAATGTCCAGACACAACTAATGTAAAGATTGCATTTTTTGATCCAGGCTTTGAATTCGGAATAGGTCCAAGATATGTTCAGATTGATTCAAATGTAACTTTGTCTAACAGAGTATTTGATTCGCTTGAAACAAAGATCACCATAAAAGGTGAGCCAGATATCAAGGATACATTATCATATGATCAAGTTAGTAAAAAGTATAGATTCTCAAGATCTTTGCTTTTTGGAAAAGCGAGTGGAAATGACACTGTTTCTTTGCAGTACAATGTCACTGATTCATTGAAAGTTTTATCAATAAATATTGATAGCGCAAATAATGTATTAGCATTGAAGAATGGAAATGTTTTGAATTTCACTAAAATTCAAAGAGGTATTTCCGGTTTTGCAAAAGTGGAGTATGAAGTAGAAATCCACACTACTGATGATACTTCAAATCACTCTTTGAATACTTTTACAAAATCTACAAAGTGTGATTGTTCAAGCAAGATGGATTCATTGCAAAGTGATATAGAGCTTATAAGAATGATGAAACCTGATACAGTTATTAGTTCAATAGTTGAATCAGATGATTTGAAGAGTCAATGCACAGATTTCTATGATATTCTTGGTCGATTCATTGAATCGGATTGTCCGAATAATGAATTAACGAAGGCTATCACAAGAAGAAAAGCCTTTAAACTTGGTAGCGATTACATACAATACTTAGACAGTAAATAACAAATAATAATTTTTAATGTATCATCTAACGGAGTTACACATGCAAACTTCCGACACAAGAGGTAAGAGACGCAATTCGGCTCTTCTTTTTCTGTCCTTGTGCATTGCATTAATGGGTTCATTGAACCTTTTTGCTGCAATCCCAAAGGCTGACATTCCTGTGCTTAGTCTCACAGGCAGAGACAATAATTACAATGGTAATTTATACTCTGATGGAAGAATCTGGTTGGGTTATGCGGATGATCGCGTTCGCGAAGTATTAGTGCCGGTATTTATGAAGAATCTTTGGTATGATTCTTCAAATGTTGTTGACAAACGCTTTAGTGGCGGTCCAATTTATTCATTCACCTTTTCAGTGATGTATGATGGTCGCGTATTTGAAGCAGTTGGTGCTCAATTCACCGGTCCAAAAAGATCTGACACCAATGCACTTGCAAAAGGCTTTGAGTTGGAATTTGACGATGTAAGTGATGAAACACGCTATGGCGTATATTTCCGCGGCTCTCTCAGTGCCGAGACAAAATACGGCCGTAGAATGTATGTCACAGGTCGTTCAACAAAACCACTTCCTGTTACAGAAGAAGATGGTAGCTATCAAGTGCTCATGTATCTTCGTATGAAGGTTACGCTGTCACAATCACAATTGACAAATCAGCCAACAATCTATAATGGTGCTGATAAATCAGCATTGTATATCTCCAATGATTCATTGACATACAATGATGTGCGCATTGGTTATACAAATCCATTCCCACTTGTTGCAGACAATGCTGCTGATAATCCATACCGTGATCAAACATATCGTAAAGATAAGCGCGATTCAATCGGTCTTGGTGGTATCAGCATGACATCTGATCTTCTTCCTGAATATCCAAGCCGTCCAGGTTTGATTTGGGTGAATGTGGGTGCGGTTCCACAAATATCATTCCGTGACTTTACTGGAAATGGTCAAGATCAAGTTCGTCAAGATCCAAACTTTGCCGATGGTTCAGTATGGGAAATGACAAAACCAATTATCATTGATTCATCTACAAATGGCGATGATGCATTCAGAGACATTATTCTCTATAACTTCACACCTCGTAGCCGACTCACAGGCGTAAATCTTCGTTCAGATTCCCCATGGTTGTTCTTCCAGGCTGTAACGCCAGGTTTTGTTCCTCCTGGAATCAGAAATATTGGTCGTGATGGTGACATTGACTTTATTGATAATGGTATCAATGGTCCTGTTCCTCCAAACTTGAAAGATGCTCGTAATCAAATTGTTCAGTCACAAGATCCAATTCGTTTCAGAATCTTTGTTAGAACAGGCGATTTGAGAAATGGTGATGCAGAATATGCAGGCATCTATACTGGCTATATCACTGTTACTTCAGCATCTGCAAAAGTTTCACCAGTAAGATTGCGCGTGACATTCATTCACTTGCGTAATCCTGTTGAGCCAGGTAGCTATAATAATCCTAAGACACCTGAATTCGGTTTGGATCCAGGTATCAAATTGACAGTTAGCAACTCTAGAGGTACAATTGGCGATACAACCAACCTTGTATTTGGTACAGGTCACAGAGCGACAGATGGTCCTGATTCACTCTTTGGTGAATATGCATATGATGCACTTAGCGCACCAACAGGTTTCTTTGCTCGCTGGTTTACACCTTGGGTAAAAGATGCAAATGGTATTGAAGTAGCACCTAATGGTCTTGGTGATATTCAAATGGATGCATTTAGTGGTCAAAATCTCAGAAGAGGTTCAACATCACGTGATATCCGAGACTTTACATCAGACACAACATTAGTTTATCTCTGCCGCTTTGATGCAAATGGTGCAAATAACTATCCAGTTATTATCAATTGGGATACTCGTGATTTCCCTGAAGGCGCAGATTTGTATCTCCGTGATACACTCAATGGCGGTATCTTCAGTGTAAACATGCGCGAAGCTACTCCAGATGGAGATTATGGTCGTTCATTCACAATCCGTGATGCTCGTATCAAATCATTCATCATTGAATATCGCTTGCCACAATCAGCAAATTATCCTGTAGTAAAATCAGGATGGAACTTCTTGTCATTGCCATTGCGTCCATCCAATCCAACTTGGAAGACAGTATTCCCGAATGCAATCACAGAGCCATATACATTTGCTAGTGGTTCATATCAGCAAAAGCAAGTTCTACAACCAGGTGTTGGTTACTTTGTAAAGTTTGGTCAGAATATTGACTCAACACAAATTGGTTCAAGAGTACCTGAATTCAGTAAGACAACCGAAAGAGTTTATCTCTATGATGGTTGGAATACAGTTGGTGCTCCTTCAACACGCGCTAATGTAAATGACATCTCTTATGAATTGCAAAGTGGTGCTGTAGAAGCAATCAAGGATCAAGTATATGGTTATACAACTGATCGTGGTTACTATGCAACTTCAGAAGTTGTTCCTGGTTTGGGTTATTGGATCAAGATCTATGGCGAAGGTTTCTATCGTGTGAAAGGATCCGGCTTGCCAAAGATCGTTGCAAATCCTAAGTCTGACTTGAATCTTGGTTCAATCACAATTGCTGATAAAGAAGGTAGAACAAATACACTTCGCGTATCAGAAAATGGATCTGTAAATCCTGCTCGTTTTGAATTGCCACCAGTTGTTGCAGCAGACATGTTTGATGTTCGCTTTGCAAATAATGCATATGCAACAAATAGTAATGACATGACAATTCGTGTTCAAGGTGTTTCATATCCAATGACATTGACAGCAGCAAGTTTGAATGGTACATATACTGCATTCGATGCTAAAACAGGTGCAGTTCTTGGAACAATCAGTGCAACACAAAATTTGGTTGTAAACAATTCTACAGTTATCAGACTTGCTAAGCAAGATGCTAACAATGCAGGTATTGAAGTATATCCAAATCCAACATCTTCATTGATCAATGTTCGCACTGCAACTGCAGGTACAGTACATGTTGCTATTATCGACATGTTCGGTTCAACAGTTAAGAATGTAACATTCAATGGCAACTCAATGGCTATCAATACAGATGAAATTGCAGCAGGTACATACACAATGACA
>Ga0315906_10003407_pt1 | contig 21122 bp, 29 predicted proteins | sample LakEriMetagenome_4_FD_203526 | JGI IMG/M metagenome (GOLD analysis project Ga0315906, IMG submission 203526) | Freshwater fungal communities from buoy surface, Lake Erie, Ohio, United States - Buoy 2 MA122 | ecosystem: Environmental > Aquatic > Freshwater > Lake > Lake biofilm | place: USA...
GCGAAGGCGCGATGGGCAAGCTCATCGGCAAAGGTTTTGGCGGCATCCTGCCAGCGGCTATTGCACGCAGCGCCCAGAAAGACGCGGCTGAAGAAGAGCGCCAGAAGGCCATTGCGGCTTCTGCGCAAGGCCAAGGCATGAAAAAGGGCGGCATGACGGCGTCCCAACGTGCCGACGGCTGCGCTCAGCGCGGTAAAACCAAAGGCAAGATGGTGTAACCATGAACGATACTCCGCGCATGAGGTCTGCCAAAAAGATATACGAGGACATGCTCAATGCACCAACTCGTCCGTCTACAGGGCACACATCCAAAGCCATGGACATGGCCGACAAAATGTTTGCGCCGGAGAAGAAAGCCAAAGGCGGCTATGTGAAGGCCGCTGATGGCTGCGCTCAGCGCGGCAAGACCAAAGGGCGGATCGTATGAGAGCCAGCCGTGGTATGGGGGACATCGCCCCTTCCAAAATGCCCAAAGGCAAGCGCACAGCTCGCCGGGATGACACCGACTTTACGCAATATGCTGAAGGCGGTAAAGTCAATGCGGCGGGCAATTACACCAAGCCCGGTCTGCGCAAGCGGATCGTGAGTCAAGTCAAAGCTGCTGCAACGCATGGCACCGGTGCTGGCCAGTGGTCAGCCCGTAAGGCTCAGCTTGTGGCCAAGAAGTACAAGGCCGCTGGGGGTTCTTACCGTGACTAAGGTCTGCAAACACTGTGGAAGCGAAAAGCCGCACACCGATTTTTATTTGTTTTTTGACAAATGGGCCGGTAAAAGCTACATGAGCGCTCGGTGTAAACCTTGCCACCAGCAACACAAAAAGCAGAACCCTAATACGCCAAGAAACAACAAAGCCGAGAAGTTGCAGTTACGGTACGGATTGACGTACGAGCGCTGGGAAACCTTGCGCGAAACCGAAAACTACGCTTGTATGATTTGCGGCATAACCGAAGACGAGATGGGGAAGCGCCTTGACGTAGACCACTGTCATGCTTCAGGTAAGTTTCGGGGCGTCTTGTGTAACCCTTGCAACAATATTTTGGGGCATGCCCGTGATAACCCGGCTATTCTTGAAGCTGCCGCCAAGTATTTGCACGAGAATGCAGACGGCTACAAAGGGGGACTGACGTGAAGGCTCCCCAGAGATCCCTCAAAGACTGGGGCGACCAGAAGTGGCGCACCAAGAGTGGGAAGCCGTCTTCAAAAACAGGTGAGCGTTACTTGCCGGAGAAGGCGATAAAATCGCTCAGCCACGCAGAGTATGCGGCCACCACAAGAGCCAAGCGTGCTGGTAAGGCGGCGGGCAAACAGTTTGTGGCCCAGCCCAAGACCATCGCCAAAAAGACAGCGAGCTTCAGATGACAACCACAGACGCATATTTGGCAGGACTTTTTGATGGCGAAGGGTGTGTTTCGATGCACCTCGCAAAAGCAGGGTACGTGTCTGTGCAGGTCAAGGTGTCGATGTGCGATCGCGCCCCTGTAGCAGCGCTGTTTAAACGCTTTGGTGGCAGCATGGCGGATGGGCAGCAGCAAACCAAAACCGGTCGAAACATTTTTACGTGGTCCGTGTTTAATGCGGAGTGCGTGGAAGCCCTCCGTGTTTTTTCGGAGTTGTGTTTGGTGAAAAACGTGGTTGCCGCTGCCGCACTACCAACTGCGGAAAACATGGCAGCTAACCCTACTCGTGGGGTACTGTCCCAAGCTGAAAAAGGCGCAAGAGTAGAAGCTGCGCAGCTCATTGCCCGCATCAACAAACCGGTCGGTAGCCGTCGTGTGTTGGATGCTGCTGCGGTTGATGCGTACATGCGACCAAAACGTATGGGTGGCGGCAAGCGCGTACGGCTATCTGATGGTCGAATCTTTGACACCACGCAGTCCGCCGCTGATGCGTTAGGAGTTTCTATTTCTGCGGTATCCTTGGCTAAACGCAAAGGCACCCGTACAGCGGGCTTACTGGTGGAGGCCGCATGACAACATCTGGCGTTGCAAATTTTACGTTGGATTTAGCAGAAATCGTCGAGGAGGCGTTTGAGCGCGTGGGCTCGGAGATGCGTACGGGCTACGATTTGCGCACGGCTCGCCGGTCGCTGAACCTGATGTTTGCTGACTGGGCCAACCGTGGCATCAATATGTGGACGTTCGAGCAGGGCTCCATCAACCTGATACCGGGCCAAGCGACATATAACCTCCCCGCCGACACTGTGGACTTGCTTGAGCACGTCATTCGTACAGGCGCGGGCAGCGCTTCAACACAGGCTGACCTGACCATCACCCGGATCAGCGTCTCGACCTACGCCACGATCCCCAACAAGCTCCAACAGGCCCGTCCGATTCAGGTCTGGATTGAGCGCCTGAATACCCCACGCATCACCGTCTGGCCTGTGCCAGATAACTCTCAGCCCTACACCTTCGTGTACTGGCGCTTGAAGCGCATCCAAGACGCTGGCAACGGCGTCAACACGATGGACATGCCGTTCCGGTTCTTACCCTGCATGGTGGCAGGCTTGGCTTATTACTTGGCCCTGAAGGTGCCCGGTGGAGCTGAGCGTCTGGGTGTTTTGAAAGAGCAGTATGATACGGCGTGGCAACTGGCTGCAGATGAAGACAGAGAAAAAGCCGCAATTAGATTCGTTCCACGTCGCCAGTACATCGGGGGCGGTACGTAAATGGGCAATCGTTTTGCCAGTGCCAAGAATTCGATTGCGCAGTGTGACCGCTGCGGCTTTCGCTTCAAGCTCAAGGAGCTACGCAAGCTGGTTGTAAAGACCAAGATCAACAACGTCTTGGTGTGCAACTCCTGTTTTGACCCGGATCACCCACAACTGCAGCTCGGTATGTACCCAGTGGACGACCCACAAGCGGTGCGTAACCCCCGCAGGGACACAACATACGTGACGGCCGGAACCAACGTGGCAGGTTTTCCAACAGGCGGCAGCCGGGACATTCAGTGGGGCTGGGCCCCCGTTGGGGGTTCCCGATTCTTCGATGACGCGTTGACACCAAACACTTTGGTATTGACTGCCGCAATCGGTCAAGTGACAATCTCAACATCCTAAGGAGTTCATCATGGACGCAAAGAAAGCAGTTCGCAAACACGAGGCCAACATGCACCCCGGTCAAAAGCCTACCAAGCTGCGTGCTGGTGGTAAGACCAACAGCGACATGCTGAAAATGGGTCGCAACTTGGCTAAAGTCGCCAACCAAAAAGCGCCGACCCGTACCGTGCGCGGAACAGGCATCTGATCATGGCCACATCCTACAAAACCAAACCGGCCCCCAAGCAGGCCGTGCTGCCCAAGGTCAACGCCATGAAGCACATGGCGGACACCAACGTGACTGTGGCCAATAACCATAGCAACGAGTACCCCGGCGTCAAAACCTCGGGTATCAAGATTCGTGGCACTGGCGCGGCCACCAAGGGCGTCATGGCCCGTGGCCCAATGGCATGAGGTAAGGCATGACCTACACCGAGTTGCAAGCAGCGATCTGCGATTACACGCAGAACTTTGATCAGGACTTTGTTTCAAACATCCCGGTGTTTGTACAGCAGGCCGAGCAGCGCATTTTCAACACGGTGCAGTTTCCTTCGTTGCGTCGCAACGTGACAGGGGCTACTTCCTCCAACAACAAGTATCTGGCTTGCCCAGCCGACTTCTTGGCGTCTTATTCCATCGCTGCGGTGGCTCCTGACGGCTCCTACGAGTATTTGCTCAACAAGGACGTCAACTTCATCCGGCAGGCGTACCCCACCCCTTCTTCCACCGGGTTCCCCAAGTACTACGCGCTGTTTGGCCCGTCTTTTGCCAACAGTGATGAGCTGTCGTTCATTTTGGGTCCAACGCCTGATGCGCGGTATGTCGTGGAGCTGCACTACTTCTTCTACCCCGAGTCGATCTCCGTGACGGCTGATGGGCGGACGTGGCTGGGTGACAACTTTGATACGGTGCTGCTGTATGGCTCTTTGGTTGAAGCGATCACGTTCATGAAGGGTGAGCAAGACATGGTGGCTTTGTACGACGGCAAGTACAAAGAGGCGCTCGCACTTGCAAAACGTCTGGGTGACGGACTCGAAAGACAAGACGCTTACCGCTCTGGGCAGTACCGACAGGCGGTGACTTGATATGGCGTTTGACCAAACTCTCACCACGCAGGCCAAGTTCATTGCACTGCAGGCTCTGGCTACAGGCACGCTCAAGATGGCCTTGTATACCGCCAATGCGGACCTTGGCGCTGGCACGCTGGTGTACACCACAACCGATGAGGTTGTTGGTACAGGCTACACTGCTGGCGGCAATACGCTGACCAACGTGACGGTTCAGCAGTCTGGCACAACGGCTTTTTTGGACTTCGACAACGTGGTCTGGAACCCGGCCAGCTTCACTGCACGCGGTGCGCTTATCTACAATACAAGTCTTGGCAATTTGGCCGTGGCGGTGTTGGACTTCGGGGCCGATAAAACGACCACCACAACTTTCACTGTGCAGACACCGGCCAACACGGCTGACGCTGCGCTCATACGTTTCGCATAAGGAGCGATCATGTCTATCGAAAAAGCAAGTTCTACAGATACCGTGGCAGCAGGCGTCAGCGCCACACGCTCTTTTGGCGAGGGTCTCAAGGGTGGCGGTGTGTTCAAGATCGCGTGCCACAGCGAAGACGGTAGCCTGAAGTGGGAAGCTGAGTCGCACAACCTCGTGGTGAACGTGGGCCTGCAGGACATGAACACCAAGTACTTTAGCGGTAGCAGCTACACCGCTACGTGGTTCCTCGGTCTGTACGGTTCGGGCAGCACCAACAACCCCGCCGATGGCGACACGATGGCTTCACATGCAGGATGGACAGAAGTTACGGCATACAGCCAGTCCACACGTCCGGCTTGCTCTTTTGGTACGGCCACCACGGCTGACCCTTCGGTGATTTCAAACTCGGCTTCGCCTGCTACGTACAGCATCAACGGCACTACGGTGGTTGGTGGGGCGTTCCTGACAAGCAACAACACCAAAGGTGGCACGACAGGTATCTTGTTTTCCGCTGCTGATTTCCAAGCTCCGGGCGACCGCAGTGTGGTGTCCGGTGACACCATTACAGTATCGTATACTTTTTCCCTTGACGCTGCTTGAGGTGAATCATGGCCACTAAATTCGCACGAAATCAAGTTGTCAAAGTCCGCACGGTTGTCCCCGAGGGCCCCGTACTTGCGCTGCGCATGGACGAAGATGGCGTGGTCCATTACCTGTTGCAGTGGGTTGACCAAGATGGCAACCAGCAAGAGCGTTGGTTTGCTGAAGATGTACTGACAGGGGTTTGATATATGCCACTCGTTATCGCTGATCGTGTCCGGGAGACGACTACTACTTCCGGCACGGGCACACTTACACTGGCTGGGCCCTACTCCGGCTTCCAAGCCTTCTCAGTCATCGGTAACGGTAACACCACGTACTACGCCATCATCGATGCGCAAAACGGTGCGTGGGAAGTAGGTATTGGCGCGTACACCACGTCGGGTAACACGCTGTCGCGTGCAACCGTGCTGGCCTCCAGCAACGCAGGGTCGTTGGTCAACTTTGGTACCGGCACCAAGGACGTTATCCTGACCCAGCCTGCTCGCAGGTCTGTGCTTGTGCAAGAAGGTGGCTCGGGCCTCATCACTGGGGTTGCAGCGTTCACAGCCAACGGGGTTCCTTACGCCGACTCCACCAGCACGCTGGCCACCAGCGCCAACATGACCTTCAACGGCACCCGCCTGACGGTTGCTGACCTTGCTGACTCGGGATTGACTTCGGGTCGTGTGACTTACGCCAGCACTGGCGGTGCGCTGGTGGACTCGGCAAACCTGACGTTTGATGGGACAAACCTGACTCTGGGCGGCGGCACAGCCAACGGCGTGGCCTACCTCAACGGCTCCAAAGTCCTGACCACTGGGTCTGCGCTGACGTTTGATGGGACGAAACTGACAAATACCGGGTCTGCTGGCGGTGTGAGACTTGAGATTGTTTCAACAAGTTCTAGCCCTGAAATCTCCCTCACATCCGCAGACACTGGAACGAGTCAAATCAACTTTGGTGGTGCAACGACACCGAAAAAAGGTGTGTTCCGATACTCAGACAACTCTGACCTGTTCGTCTGGTTGCTTAACAGCAACACCGAACAAATGCGCCTGACCAGCACAGGTCTGGGTATTGGGACGAGTTCGCCTGCGGTGAGGTTGCATGCGTTTACTTCTGGTGTTTCTACGCAAGCGTTCTTTGAGTCCGGCACTGGCGCGTCCGTTATCAGGTTTAAAGACTCAACTACAACCGACACCTTTGCCCCGCAGTTTGGCTCTGCTGGAAATTCCATGTTTTGGCAGATTGCAGGCTCCGAACAAATGCGCCTGACCAGCACAGGTCTGGGTATTGGGACGAGTTCGCCATCGTACAAGCTGGACGTGAACGGCGTTATCGCCACTGGTAGCGGCAGCAATAGAGGCTTCTTCTACAACGATGGCAGCAAAATTCTTCTGGAGTCCAGTTCAACTTATCCGTTGGCTTTTTCTGTCAACGGGAGCGTCAGAGCCACCCTCGACTCCTCCGGCAACCTCGGCTTGGGGGTTACTCCGAGTGCTTGGGCATCTACGCACAAAGCCTTGCAAATGAACTGGTCGGCATTTTCGACTGATGCGGGCAACGGCGAAACCAGTGTTTCGACCAACGCATTTGCTTCTGCCGGAACTACTTGGAACTACAGATCAACTGCACCCGCCGCCCGATACACGCAAGATTATTTCGGAAAGCACATCTGGTACACCGCCCCCTCCGGCACAGCAGGTAACGCTATTAGCTTTACTCAGGCGATGACGCTGGATGCGAGTGGGAATTTGTCTGTGGGGACCACAACGGTTAGCTCGCCCGGGATTACAGTCGCACAGGGTACAAATCTTTGCTTCAGCGAAGGTTCAGGTTCCTTTGTCAATATCTTTAGACAATCAAATTCTGCCGACAGTGTTTTTGGTAGCGGAGTGCGTTTTTCGTCTACAGCAAATGCTTTTGCAAGTTCTACAGCAAGTCCGTGGGCACGCAGCGCAATTACCGTTGGGTATGGTGCCATCAGGTTCTTGACCGCAGCAGAAGCAACCGTCTCTGTGGGGTCTGACGTAACACTGAACGAACGCGCCCGTATCGACTCCAGCGGTAACTTGCTGGTTGGCACAACCTCACCGTCATTCAACGCCGGAAGCCGTGGAAACATTACTATTGGTGGTTCTGGTAGTGCAATCTTTGCGTTGCAAACCGGAGGCACAGCAAAAGGCTATGTTTTCCACGATGGCACAGAGATGACCATTGCAAACGAAGCCAATGGTTTTTTGAGGTTTTACACAAACGCCACCGAACGCGCCCGTATCGACTCCAGCGGTAGCTTGCTGGTGGGAATGACAAGCGCATTTGGAAAAATCAGCATTGGCCAAAACTCACAATTTAGTTACGCTCAAGGTTTGTCTCTTTACTTTAGCGGAAGCTCGTATTGGAACATTGTTAATGGCGGCTCCAATCGCCTGTATTTTGGTTTTAACGGCGCTGATCGCGGGTACATAGATTCTTCAAGCGGTAATTATGTTTCTGTTTCAGACCAGCGATTAAAAAAGAACATTGCAGATATTGGCTACGGCTTGTCTTCTGTTTTGTCCTTGCGGCCTGTTTCCTACAACATGAACAGCCAAGAGGACACAGAAGAAAAAACACTTGGTTTTATTGCTCAAGAAGTATTGGAGGTCGTGCCTGAATCTGTTTCTGAAATGATGAACGGAATGTACGGTATGGATAAAACCGCCATTATTCCTGTTCTTGTCAAAGCCATCCAAGAGCAGCAAGCCCTCATCCAAACCCTGACCGCCCGTGTCGCGGCACTCGAATCAAACTGAAAGGAAAAACCATGACCGATACCCTCAACTCCGTCACCATGACTTGGGACGTGACAGCTATGGACTGCTATCCACAAGAGGACGGCCACACCGACGTGGTGTTCACCGTGCACTGGACCTGCTCCGGCAGCCAGACAGCCCGCGGCCAGACATACAACGGCAGCGTTTACAGCACTTGCGGCGTACCAGCGCCAACCGGCTCAGCGTTCACGCCATACGACCAACTCACCGAGCAGCAAGTCCTCGGCTGGATTTGGGCCAATGGCGTTGACAAGGCAGCCACAGAAGCCGCTGTGCAGCAGCAGATCAACAACCAGATCAACCCACCCGTGGTGACACCTCCACTGCCTTGGGCTGCGGCATAATTTACGCTCCATCAACCTTCTGGAGACTTGCATGCAAGACCAAGACATTACTCTCAAGCTGTCCCTGCTCAACGGCGTGTTGAACTACCTCGGCACCCGCCCCTACGGCGAAGTCGCTCCAATCATCCAAGCGATCCAAGAGCAAGCTGCCCCGCAGGTAAAAGTGCCCGAGCAGGCTGAACAGCCTCAAGTCGTGCAGTAATGTTCGGAACTGCCGCATACGCACAACTGCCGTATGCCTCTGCACCGGGGGCAGAGTTTTCAGCGACCATAGCTGAAACCGTAACAGCTCTCGACACGTTTGCGGCAGTCACAAATTTTGCTTGCCTGACCAGTGAGCTGGCGCAGGCATCGGATGCAAGCACATCCACAACAGTTTTCACAGCTTTTGCAGCCGAGACTGCAACTGGGGCAGACACAACCGCTTCCACGTTTGTCATAAACGCTGCGCTCAGCGACGCCGCGACCATAGCCGATACTACCTCTGCAGCGGCCACGTTCCCCACAGCACTGACTGAGGTTGCAGCGGCGGTCGGGACATTCACGGGCCTGCCCACATACGCTACCCAGATCGCAGAAGCAGCCAGCGGCGCAGACACCACGGCGTCCATTTTTGTGGCGTCAGCCTTCATTGCAGAGACCGCCACTGCCGCAGACACCACGACCTGTATTTTTGTCTTCCCGGCCGAAGTAAACGAGAGCGCAACAGCTGCCGATACCGCTGTAGCTAACCTGACTGTCCCTGCCAGCGTGGAGGAGTTTGCCACAGCATCCGACACCTTCACCGCCACTGCCACATTCCCTGCGACTGTTTCTGAGCAGACAACGGCTATCCTCAACTCCGTGGTGGCCACCGCCGCATTGCTGGCGTCCGTGGCGGAGAATGTGCAGGCTGCAGACGTTTTGGTGGGCTCGTTCCTGTGGAACGACATTGACGACACCCAGATTCCGGGCTGGACAGACATCCTTCGCCCGACGACAATCGAGGACATCGCGGTGTTTGGGGATGCAAATTTTGGTGTAATCCCGTTTGCTGGCGATGTGGTTACCCGCTACGACCCCGCAGGGACGACTTGGTCACAAATTGACGATACGCAAACCCCAGACTGGACCGTCATTGACGCCGTTTAAGGAAAAATCATGAGCACCTATTCACCCAGTCTTCGGATTGAACTCATCACAACCGGCACACAGGCCGGTACGTGGGGCAATACCACCAACACCAACCTTGGTGGTTTGATTGAGTCTGCGATTGCAGGCTACGTCTCTGTCTCCATCACTTCAGCCAACCAAGCGTTGACTGCGCTTAATGGCGCAGCGGATCAGTCTCGCAACATGTCGATTGCACTGACCACAACCACCACCGCAGCGTTCAACGTCTACGCGCCTCCGGCCGAGAAGACCTACGTCATCTACAACGCCAGCGCATACGCTGCCACGATCTTCAACTCCTCGGTTCTGGGTAACACCACGGCAGCGGGTACTGGGGTGGCTATCCCCGCAGGTAAAACCGTAACGATCTGGTCTGACGGAACCAACTTCAGCTTCCAAAACGATCACCTGCCGAGCCTCACGCTTGGCACAGACTTGGCTATTGCTGACGGCGGCACGGGGGCCTCGACTGCGGCGAACGCTCGCACAAATCTTGGTGTAACTGCCACGGGGCAGGACACCACCTACGCTTTCCGTTCCAACAACCTGTCTGATCTGGCCAGCGCTTCTTCTGCAAGGACCAACCTTGGTCTGGGCACCATTGCTACGCAGAACGCCAACGCCGTCAGCATCACTGGGGGCTCAATCTCCGGCATCACTGATTTGGCTGTTGCGGATGGGGGTACGGGCGCTTCGGATGCTGCAACTGCACGCAGCAACTTGGGGGTTCCATCAGCAACGGGTTCCGGTGCATCTGGTACGTGGAACATCAACGTCACTGGTAACGCCGCCACAGCCACAAACGCCACAAACGCCACAAACTCCACAAATGCCACGAACGCCACAAACGCTACCAACGCCACAAACGCAACCACAGCCACGACGGCATCAAGTGTAACCAATGGTGTTTATACAGTTGGCGATCAGAATATTGGTGGAACCAAGACGTTTATCAACGGCGTACGCTTTGCCGATGGAAGCACGCAAACCACAGCTGCCCTGATAAATCCACTTTCACTCGCATCAATCGGTTCAACCGTTTGGGGACTTAGGACTTCAACTGGCTCTGTTATTTACCCGGGGGACACGATAAGTGGTTCTTTCGTGTTTTATCAGGGACTCGGCAATTCGATATATGGCCCGAATGTAGGTAGTCTGCAAATAAGTGGCGATCTTACAAACCGAACAACTGCTTTTTCGGAATCTGTCAATTTTACCTTTTCCCCATTTGGGGTTGGAACTTGGCTGGTAATTTCACCTGTAAGACAGGCCGTCTATGATGGTTTGTACAATACTACTTATTTTTATTTTGCTTTATTTAGAAGGATTTCTTAAAATGATTAACACAGTAATAACGTCCGCAAAAAACTTGATTTGGACTTCCCCTGACTCCGACAGGTTTGATGCGGAAGTTTTGTTTCAAGGCCATCAAAATTACATCCCAGCCGCTTGCAACATTGTTGAGGTAGGCGTGCTTGAGCACATCACCGATCTTTGGAATCGCGCCATGAACGGCGAGTTCGGACAAATTGCAGAATTCGTTCCGCCGCCCGAAATCCCCGAGAGAGCGCAAGCAACCGCAACCGGAGCGTCTGGCGAAATTCCCGGGAGCGTCTTATGAGTCAACCAATCGTAAAAATCGGCTGTGTCGCCAATCTCTACTCGCGCATGATGCGTTTTGAGAAAGCTGGCGACATTGAAGTTGGCCACACTCACCAATTCGACCATCTCACGCTGCTTGCCAAGGGTAAGTTAAAAGTCACGGTCGAAGGTGTAGCAACCGAGTTCACTGCGCCGCACATGATCTACATCCACAAGGACAAGATTCATGAACTTGAGGCGCTGACCGATGAGACGGTGGCTTACTGCATCCATGCACTGCGGGATAAAGAAACCAATGAGATTCTCGACCCATCAATGATTCCAGCGGGTGTTTCCGCAATGTCGTGTGCAGCACCAGTGGTGACTGTGTAAATATGTTTGCCGAGGGAAAGAATTGACCCATGCTGGCCGAAATTGCTGCTGCCAACGCAGCCTTTGCTGTAATAAAAGGTGCTCTGGCCAACGGTAAGGAGCTGCACCAACTCGGCACTCGGGTCTTTGATTACTTCGACAACAAGGCAAAGATTCAAGAGTCTGCCACCAAGAAAGGTGGAGGCTCGGACCTTGCTGAGTTCATGGCGCTTGAGCAACTCAAGCAGCAAGAAGAAGAACTGCGCGAGCGCATGGTCTACGCGGGCCGTCCGGGCATGTGGAACGATTGGCAGAAGTTTCAAGCCGCCGCCGCTCGCAAGCGCAGAGAGGCCCAAGAGGCCGCAGAAAAAGCCGCCAAGCTGCGCAAAGCGAGGATGGAGCAATTGGTTGAGTACATTGCCGTTGGTATTGCCACGGTGATCCTTGCTGCTCTGATCATTTACGGAATCGTTTTGTACATGCTGCATCTGAGATGAGCGACGAGAAGCTGAACGCCAACTCAACACTCGACAAGGTGCTCGGGTATGTGGACTCGCCGTTTAAGCTGTTTGCCATTCTCGTGATGGGCATTGTGGCTTTCTCTGGGTACTTCTTGTGGCAGAACCAAGAGTTCATGCGCGACGCTTACAAGGAGTCCAAGAAGCTACCTGAGATCAATACCAGCCGCGCCGACGATGTGGGTGCGATGTTGATGAAAAAGACAGGAGCCACGGTGGTGGCGGTCTTCAAAGTCAACCCGCTGTTCAACAGCCGGGTGTTGTATCGCGCATACACCAAGGACGGCAGAGACAAGACGATTGAAGACATTGATGTCGGGCTGTTCAGCCAAAACGCGGCCAACAATTCGGATGTGGTGCGGCTGATGACCAATGAGATTCCTTGCGGGGAATACCGTTACGCGCAGTCCGAGGTGGGCCTGTGGTACTTGGAAAAGGGCGTGGCGTACACCTGCCGGGTGAGTGTTCCACCAGACAGTTACAGGTTTGTCGGTCAGGTTACTGTAGGCTGGACTGAGCAGCCCAAAGACATTGAGCAAGTAAAATTCATGCTGGAGATTGCCAGCGCCATGTTGACAAAAAGGGGTAACTGATGCTTTCACTCATTTCAACTCTCGGGGGTCTGCTGATCTCTGGTCTTCCCAAGCTGCTGGAGTACTTCCAAAACAAAGCCGACCAAAAACATGAGCTGGCGCTGGCCCGAGTCCAGACCGAGCGCGAACTCCAACTGGCTGCTGCTGGCTTTGCAGCCCAAGCCAAGATCGAAGAAATCCGCACCGAGCAGGTGGCGATGGAGACCGACGCCCGGATGACTGAGGCGGCTCTTGCCCACGATGCCAAGGTGCTTGAGAAGGCCGCGTCGTGGGTGTCCAGCTACGTGGGCACTGTGCGCCCCACGGTGACGTATATCTTCGTGCTGGAGCTGGTGGCAATCAACGCCTTCATGGCTTGGTATCTGTACCAGCAGCCGGGACTGATCACCAGCATTGACGACGTGATCCGTTACTCCGACCTGATCTTCTCCAGCGACGAGATGGCCATGCTGGGCGGTATATTAGGTTTTTGGTTTGGATCAAGGACTTGGAGCAAGAAGTGAAACTGAGCAAAGCCGGGGAAGACTTGATGCACAAGTACGAGGGCTTTCGCTCTCGGCCCTACCTTTGCCCAGCGCATATCTGGACGATTGGCTACGGCCACGTCCTGTACCAAGAGCAGATCAGGCTCCCTGTGGTGCGCGTGGAGGGTAAAGAGACCCCCATGATCCGCAAAGAGATGCCATTGAAACCGGAGGACAATCGTGTCTGGACGAAAACGGAAATCGACGAACTATTCCGCGATGATGTCGGAGTTTTTGAACGGGGTGTTCTTCGTCTTGTTCCCGGTGTGGTTGGGCGTCAAGGCGCTTTCGACGCTCTTGTCTCTATTTCCTTTAACTTCGGGCTAGGCAACCTCCAGCGCAGCACCATCCGTATGCGCGCAAACCGGGGTGACTGGGAAGGCGCAGCCGATGCGTTTCGGGTTTGGACCAAGGGCGGTGGAAAAGTCCTGCCGGGTCTGGTCAAGCGCCGCGAAGCCGAGATTGCGCTGTTCCTGAGTTAAGTGCGAAAATGCCGGAAAACTGAGGTAAACGATGCCCTTACAGAAACTCCAACTGCGCCCCGGTGTAAACCGAGAATCGACGACACTGTCCAATGAAGGCACTTGGTTCGAGATGGACAAGGTGCGCTTTCGCTCAGGCTACCCTGAGAAGCTGGGCGGTTGGGTTCGGGATACGGGTGGGTATTTCAACAACGGCGTTTCACTTCCCCCGGAAACTGGATCGTTCTGGGGTGTTGCCCGGTCGCTGTGGAACTGGGTGACGCTGGCAGGCTTTAACCTGATGGGTGTGGGCACCAACCTGAAATACTACATCCAGCAGACGGATGGCGGTAACTTCTACGACGTGACGCCCTTGCGGGATACCAACTCGATTGCCAGCGGCGCATTCACTACAACCAACGGCTCAACCACGGTCGTGGTCAACGACCCGGGTCACGGGGGCCAAACGGGCGACTTTGTCACCATTTCCGGTGTTGGCGGAGCCATCAACGGCATCCCTGCGTCTGCGCTGAACAAAGAGTTCCGCATGACCTACCTGAGTGCCAACACGTTCAGTATCGTGGTCAGCTCACCAGCTACCAGCGCGGGCACTACGGGCGCTTGCACAGTCGCGTATCAATTTGGTATTGGTAACGATGTTTACACGGTCGGTGTGGGCTGGGGTGCTGGCGGCTGGGGCGGCTCGACTACGGGCTTTCCTTCGACTGGGTGGGGTGAGCCTGCACCTGCTGGTGTGGGTGTTGGCGTGCAGCTTCGTCTGTGGAGCCAAGACAACTACGGCGACTATCTGGTCATGAACCCCCGTGGCGGTGCGCTCTATTTGTGGGTTCCCGGCGCTTCGCCTTCCACCTACTACCGGGCGCAGATTCTTTCCAGCACCAACACAAACACCCAAGATGGCGTGGCCTACTGGGAGACGGACACCAGCTGCCCCACCGTGTGCAACATTGTTGCCACCTCTGACACATCCCGGTTTGTGATTGCCTTTGGCTGTAACGACTACGGCTCGGCCACTCTTGACCCGTTGCTGGTGCGCTGGTCTGACCAAGAAGATTACAAGGTCTGGGCCCCTGCGGCCACCAATCAGGCGGGCAGTTTCCGCTTGAGTATCGGCTCGTCCATCGTGGCCGAGTTGCAGTCTCGTCAGGAAATTTTGATCTGGACCGACGCTGCTCTGTATTCGATGCAGTACCTCGGACCCCCGTTTGTTTGGGGGTTCAATATCCTTGCGGACAATATCTCCATCATGGGGCCAAACGCCGTGGCCACGGCCGCCAACATCACCTACTGGATGGGGCGCGACAAGTTCTATATGTACTCCGGCCGTGTTGAGACGCTGTATTGCCCTCTGCGCCAGTACATCTTTGGCGACATCAATCTGGAGCAGGCATACCAATTCTTTGCATCCACCAACGAAGCGTACAACGAAGTTTGGTTCTTCTACTGCTCAGCCAACTCCACCGTAATTGATCGGTACGTCATTTACAACCACCTCGAAAAGATTTGGTCGTATGGCAACTTGTCACGTACGGCTTGGCTGGATACGGCTTTGCGGGACTTCCCAACGGCTGCGGGCTACAACGGCCAGTTGATTTACCACGAAGACGGTGTGGATGACGGCACTACAAACCCACCCAGCCCGATCACTTCGTACATCCAGTCTGCCGACATGAACATCGGTGATGGGCATAACTACGGTTTTGTGTGGCGGATGATCCCGGACATCACGTTTGATGGCTCGACTGTAAACAACCCCTCGGTTACGTTCACGATGCGTCCCCGGCAAAACCCCGGTGCAAACTACGGAGCAGCGCCAACTCCATCTGTCACCAGCACCCAAAACTACCAAGCGCAGCGCAATTACCTCGTGCAGCAGTTTACGCAGATCGTTTACACACGCATTCGAGGACGCCAGATGGCATTCAAGATTGAGTCAACTGGGCTTGGCGTGCAGTGGCAGCTTGGCGTTCCGTCAATTGACCTCAGGCCTGATGGCAGAAGGTAGGGTAAACCCGTATGTCACAGCTTTTTGGTGTTGTACCCCCGCGCCTGCCAACTGCCCCGCAGCAATACGAGACCCGCTACCAAGACCAGCACAGCGATGTGCTGCGTTTGTACTTCAACCAGCTTGGCGGCAACGTCAACGCTCTGATCGGGGTTCGCGGCGGGCAGTATTTGAACTTCCCATACGCCGCCATTCAGCGCACTACGGACAAGACTTTCACGGCCAACACCGCTACGCAGATCACGTTTGACGAGACCGACTTTATCAACGGCTGCGTCAATGATGGCACGGACGGCATCTTGGTCAACCAGTCTGGCATCTACAACTACCAATTCAGTGTCCAGTTGAGGAATACCGACAGCCAGATTCACTCTGCGTGGATTTGGCTGCGCATCAACAACATCGACGTGGCTGGGACAGGCAGTAAGTTTGACGTAACCGAGCGGCACGGCGGGGTGGATGGTTTTATCATCGCGGCCTGCAATTTTTACGTCGAGCTGACAGCCGGGGACACCGTTGAAATGTGGGCTGCAGTCAACAACACCGCCGTGACTTTTGATGCCACCGCAGCCCAGACCAGCCCATTCCCGATGCCGTCCATCCCCTCTGTGGTGGCCACACTTTCGTTTGTCTCTTCGGTTCTCCCATGATAGACTCGATCAACCCCCATTCCGTGAGGCCCCAATGAGCCTAGAACTTGCTGCACAACACCTTGCCAGCCGTGGGCGCAAAGGCGACACCATGCTGGTCCACATGGCCCCAGAGGAAGTCTCAGGCCTCCAAGCGCTTGCCATGGCTGCAGGCGGCACCCTGACGCTCAACCCAGATACGGGTTTACCCGAAGCCAATTTCCTCAAACGCATGCTGCCTACGCTGATTGGTGCAGGTTTGATGTTTGCTACCGGTGGAACCGCAGCTCCATTGATTGCTGGAATTAGCAACCCTGCTCTTATTGGTCTGGGGCTGGGTGGTTTGGAAACCGCCCGCACAGGCAGTCTTGAAAAAGGTTTGATGGCAGGTCTTGGCGCGTATGGCGGCGCTGGTTTGACTGGTAGTTTAATGGGGGCTGGGGCAGCGGGAGCGACTGGCGCAGCTGGTACTGGCGCAAAAACCGCAGGTGCAGGCATCACCCCGACCAACTACGGCTTGCTGCCGCAAAACCAGTATGCGCTGGCTTCCCCTGCAGGGGGTGAAGGCTTGCGTATGGGAGCGTCCGAAGGTTTGCGTACAGGCGCTTCAAACTTAACAACGGACATTGGGGGCTCCCTTGCTAAGCTATCAACCCCATCCATCCCCGCTGTACCCCCTACACTCGGTGAGCGTTTTGCCAGCGGGCTTGGTAATTTAGGTGCAAAGGACGTTAAATACGGCCTCGCTGCACTGAGCCCTGCGTTGCAAGCCGATGACGCAAAGCCGTATGTTGACGGTGGCCCCAACTACGAGTACACATACGACCCCAACACCAGCAGCTACACGCGGGTGCCTGTGGGCACACGAGACAAGATGGGCAGAACCCCGAGCTACTACGCAGCAGGTGGCACAGTTGAAGAGATGTCCGACCGCAATCAGATGGAAACCATGATGGCCAACGGCGGTCAGATGTTTGCTGCTGGTGGCGGCGTATCCCACCTCGGCGACTACTCCGATGGTGGTCGTCTTTTGAAAGGTCCCGGCGATGGCGTATCTGATTCCATTCCTGCAACGATTGCGGACAAGCGCCCAGCGCGTCTTGCTGATGGTGAGTTCGTTGTGCCTGCTCGTATCGTTTCTGAGTTAGGTAACGGCTCCACGGAAGCTGGTGCACGCAAGCTGTACGCCATGATGGACCGGGTCCAAAAAGCTCGCAGCAAGACCACAGGCAAGAACCGTGTGGCCGTAAACAGCCGCGCTGAAAAGTTGTTGCCAGCATGAGAATTGAACGCGTTGATGTAGGGCATGTCCACCAAGTCTGGCCTCTGGTGGAGTCCCATATTGCATCGGCGCTTGAGCACTCCAAAGGCGATTACACGCTGGAGTCAGTTAAGGTTTTGCTGGTTACAGGCCAGCTACTTTTGGTCGTAGCGGTAGACGATGAGGGTGTGCAAGGGGCGGCAACAGTAATGTTTACCAGCCGCCCGCATGACCGCGTTGCGTTTATCACGACAATCGGTGGCAAGCTGATTAGCAACGAAGAGACGTTTGAGCAGCTCAAAGCGCTGCTACGTTCTTTGGGCGCAACTTGTATTGAAGGCGCTGCACGAGAAGCCATCGCCCGGCTCTGGTCACGTTATGGCTTTGAAGAAAAGTACAGAATTGTTGGAGTGAAGATATGAGCTATTCCCGCAGACAACTTGAAGCCTTGGGTGAACCCCTTGGCGAATCCGTAACCCGCAAAGAAGGCGGGCGCATTGTTTATGGTGGTGGCGGTGGCGGTGGTGGAGGCACAAGCACCCAAGTTGTTGACCTGCCGGGCTGGGCCAAACCCACGGCGGAGAGAACGCTCACCAAAACAGAAGCCCTGACTACAGATCGCCCGTTCAAAAGTTTTGCTGGGCAGTACGATCAAGCAGGTAATCAGATCGGGTTTGACCCCAGCAAAGCAGTTGCTGGATTCCGAGACCTGCAAACTACAGCGTTCCAAGGCGCAAAGGACCTGCAAACCTCTCCCCAATTAGGGACGGCTATGGGGCTTGCAGGTACTGCCGCCAGTCGCGGACTGGGTATGCAGTACGACCCACTGCAGGCTTCGTTCATGGAAACGCAAGCTCCTCAGTTGCAGCAATTCCAGATGGGACCTGCCGAGCGAGTCCGTGCAGATATGTTCGGTGGCCGTCAAGCCGCGCAATACATGTCGCCGTTCATGGAGCAGGCCCTTGCACCACAACTGCGGGAAGCTCAGCGTTCGTCTGAGATGCAGCGCAACATGGACCAAGCTCGTGCCGTTGGTATGGGCGCGTTTGGCGGTTCCCGTCAGGCTATCGTTGAGGCAGAACGCCAGCGCAATCTAGGCACCCAGATGGGCGATATTCGTGCTCGCGGATTGCAAAGCGCTTTCGAGCAGGCACAGCAGCAGTTCAACCAAGACGCAGCGCGTCGTATGCAGGCTCAGCAGCTCAACCAGCAAGCTGGCCTGACAGTGGGTGGCCAGAACCTCCAAGCCCTGCTGGGTACTCAGCAGCTTGGCGCGCAAACGGGAATGCAGTCTCAGTTGGCCAATCAGCAAGCGTTTCAGAACGCTCGTCAACTCGCAGAACAATCCCGTCAGTTTGGGGGTAATCTCGGCCTGCAAGGTCTTCAGACCGCCCTGCAAGGCGCAGGCCAGTTGGGGCAGTTGGGGCAGCAACAGTTTGGCCAGCAAAGAGATATTCTCAATCTGCAGAGCCAGTTTGGTGGCCAACAGCAAGCGCAAGATCAGGCGCTCATCAACGCTCGCGCACAGGACTTTGCCTCCGCACAACGCTATCCGTACCAGCAGCTGGAGTTCATGTCAAACATCCTGCGTGGCACGCCCATGGGCTCGGTGCAGACCATGTACCAAGCGCCCCCAAATCCGCTGGCCCAACTGGTTGGCGCGGGCACTGCGCTGTACGGCGCAAGCCGGATGGCCGAAGGCGGTGAAGTGAAGAAAAAATCGGCAGGTCTGGCTGAGCTGGCCCTGTCAAAAATCTGAGGTAGGCCATGATCGACGTCAACAAAATCACCTCCACGCTGGCCAAGTTGCCTGACCAGCAGCTGCAGCAATACGCGCAGATGCACAAGAACGATCCGTACATCATGGCGCTGGCCATGTCGGAGTCCAACCGCCGCAAAGAAATGCGTGCTTCAGGTCAGGGCGCGATGCAAGAGCAACCCAAGGTGGTTGACCAAGAAATCGCACGCATGGGTAATATGGAGGGCGCAAGCCCGGAGCAGCTTGCAAGACTGGCGCAGATGCTTGATGCGCAGAAAGAAGCTGAGTACAAAGAGTTCACCAGACAATCGCCCCAAGCTCCTGCGCAAACCCAGCAGATGCCAGAAGACCAAGGTATTGGCCAACTCCCCACAGGCGAGATGAACTTCGCAGGTGGCGGCATCGTTGCGTTTGCTGACGGCGGTGATGTTGAGCGTTATCAATCCGCAGGGCTTGTGCAGGACCCCCGCCTTGCCAGTCTCTTGGCAGCACGTGAACGGTACTTACGATCCAACGCGGACACGTCCGCCATAGACCAAGCGATTGCAGCTTTACAGGCAAAATCTACGCAGGGGGCAACCCAAACCGCTGCCCCATTGAACATCCCCACGGGCGGTGACTTTGCGGAACAGATGATGCAGGGCATAACAGCCCCCACATTTGCCCCCGCGCCTTCCTTCACTCCGGCAGTAAATCGCAGCATGCTTAATCGGGTTGAACAACCCGCAAGAGCGAACGCAGCCGTTTATGGAGCACCTGCAAAAGTTGAAGCCAAAGGTAAAGGTAAAACTGATAGCGGTGCCCCCACGGATAAGGCCGCTGCGCCTACTGCTCCGGGCGCAGCAGACCCATTTAGCATGAAGTCTATACGGGAAGCGCAAGAAGAAGCGATGCGCGACGTAAATTACCAGCGCGGGGCGTTACGGAACGAGGCTGTCGGATTGAGCAATCTCTACCAGCAGCAGGGCGAAGACCGCTTGGCGAGACGCAAAAAAGAGATCGAAGAAGAGGGCGATATTTTCAAAGGCCGCGAATCGCGGCTGAACGCCCGTGAAGCAGACATTGGCAGGCAGAGAAACGAAAATAAAGGTCTGGCTTTCCTGAACGCTGGTCTGGCCATCATGTCCACTCGGGGTGGCCTTGCTACTGCATTGGGGCAAGGCGCACAGGTGGGTACAGCGCAATACGCCGCTGGTCTCAAAGACCTGCGTGCTGCCCAGCAACGGTTGGACGACGCTCGGGACAACATTGAAGAGTTGCGCCTGAACCGCAAGGACATGAACAAGAAAGACATTCGGGCTCTGGAAAAAGAGCGCGACGACAACATCAACAAAGGCAAAGAGCTTCTGTTTGGTGTCGCAAAAGAAACTTATGGAGCAGACGAAAAGAGCGCGACCGAGCTGTTTAAGTCGTACATTCAAGGGCAGACAAAGGTCTATGAGCAAGGGCAGGAGAACCTTCGCAATAGGGAGCGCGTGCAGGGCATGATCGCTGCGCGGGGAGACACTGCGGGGACCAAGCAGAGTAGGGTTGCGATAGATGCCCTCAAAGCGCAGGCCACCAACCTAACCAATCAGTTAAAAGATATTCCCGCCGTTGGTACAAACAATCTTGCAAGGAGGCAACCGCTAGAAACCCAGCTTGCACTGATCAACGCACAACTTGCGCAGATGTCGGGGTTGGGTACAATGCTGCCAGCCTCCCCCACTGGCGCACGTGGCGGAGTTCAATTCCTCGGATACGAGTAACTTCCATGCCAATAGCTCGCTTCAAACTCCCTGATGGCCGTATCGCAAGATTCCAAGTTCCAGACGGGACACCACCAGAAGAAGCGCAGCGAATGATAGAAGCGGAGTTGGGGAAACTACCCCCGGCTCCTGCCGCACCCAAAGAAACCACCGTTGGCGGCAACGTCAAAGAGTTTTTCAAGGGCATAGTGCCCGGAGCCATCGGCCTTGCCGAAAGCGCTGCGGTGGGTGCGTCTG
>Ga0315906_10003409_pt1 | contig 21119 bp, 15 predicted proteins | sample LakEriMetagenome_4_FD_203526 | JGI IMG/M metagenome (GOLD analysis project Ga0315906, IMG submission 203526) | Freshwater fungal communities from buoy surface, Lake Erie, Ohio, United States - Buoy 2 MA122 | ecosystem: Environmental > Aquatic > Freshwater > Lake > Lake biofilm | place: USA...
GGACTCGGCAACATCCGGGTCGTGATCGTCCCGACGAATCTCGCGGCCGATCCGGCTCCAGCGCCCGGGCTTCCGGACTGGGTTCCCGAGCTCTACCGCGCGCTCGATGCGGAACTCGCGCGACTCGAGCCGGCGCCCGAAGGCGCGCCCTGAAGTCGAGCGCGCTTCAACCCGCAGTCGCGACGGCCTGCGCCGCCCCGAGCTGCGCGAGACCGAAGGCCTCGTGCGCGATCGCGAGCGCCTGCTGCGCATGCTCCTTGCCGACGATGCAGGAGATCTTGATCTCGCTGGTCGTGATGTTGTGGATCGGAATGCCCGCCGCACCGAGCGCCGTGAACATGCGGCTCGCGACGCCGACATGGCTCTTCATGCCGGTGCCGACCACGGAGACCTTCGCAAGGCCGATCTCGATCGCCAGTTCGCCGGTCCCGACGCGATCGAGCACCTGGGACGCCGCGATCTTCACATCCGCGAGCTCCTTGTGGTCGACGGTGAACGAGATCGACGCGATCTCGCCGAACTCGGTCTGCACGATGTCGTCGACGAGGATCCCCGCGTTGGCGACGGCCTCGAAGAGCATGCCCTGCACGCCGGGATTGTTGGGAATGCGGCGAAGGCTCACGCGGCCGAGATCGGGCTTGAGCGCGGCGCCGACGACCATGACGTCTTCCATGTCCGGAGTCTCCCTGCAGATGAGCGTGCCCTCGTCGGGCCGCTGGCTGTGTCGCACGTGGATCGGCACGCCGTAGCGCTCGCCGAAGAGGACCGCGCGCGGGTGCATCACCTGCGCGCCGAGCAGCGCGAGCTCGAGCATCTCCTCGTAGCTGATGCGCGCGAGTTTGGATGCGTCGGGCACGAGCCGAGGGTCGGCGGTGTAGACGCCGTCGACATCGGTGAAGATCTCGCAGCAGCCGCCATCGGCGACGCCGAGGGCCGCCGCGAGCGCGACCGCGGTCGTGTCGGAGCCCCCCCGCCCGAGCGTCGTGATCTCGCCGTCGAGCGTCGTGCCCTGGAACCCGCACACGACCGGCACGCGCCCGGCCGCGAGCTCGCGGTCGAGTCGCTCGCGCACCACGCGGATCACGCGTGCGCGGCCATGCTGTCCGTCGGTGACGATGCCCGCCTGCGGGCCGGTGAGGCTGACGGCGTCGACGCCGATCTTCGCGAGCGCCATCGCGACGAGCGCGACCGAGACCTGCTCGCCGGTCGCGAGCAGCATGTCCATCTCGCGACGCGAGGGCGTGCTTGTGATCCGCTCAGAAAGTTCGATGAGCTCGTCGGTCGAATGTCCCATCGCGCTGACCACGACGACCACGCGGTGGCCTTCGTCGACGCGCTGCTTGATGCGGGCGGCGCAGCGCATGATGCGCTGCGGGTCTCCGACCGAGGTTCCGCCGAACTTCTGGACGATCGTCGCCATGGGGTGCATCCTTGCGCCCGGGACTCTACCGAATCGGGGTCGAGACGGGCGCGCGGGAAATCCGCGGCGAAACGCCCGCCCGTCAGCTCGTGGCCGCCAGCCGGTCCCGTTCGGCGCGCTCGGCGCGCTTCCGGGCGTTCTCGTCGAGGATGCGCTTGCGCATCCGGATCGAGGTCGGGGTGATCTCGACGAGCTCGTCGTTCTCGATGTACTCGAGCGCCGCCTCGAGCGAGTAGTCGCGGGCGCCGCGCAGGACGACGGTCTGGTCCTTGCTCGTCTCGCGGAAGTTGGTCAGCGGCTTCAGGCGGGTGATGTTGATGACGAGGTCGTTGTCGCGATTGTGCTCGCCGACGATCTGGCCCGCATAGACCTGATCGCCCGGCCGGACGCACATCACGCCGCGGTCGGCGAGCCCCTCGACGGCGTACGCGGTCACGCGTCCGTTCTCGAGCGACATCATGACGCCGTTCTTCCGCTTCTGGTCGGTGCCGCGGAGCGGCTTGTACCCCGAGAAGGTGTGGTGCATGACCGCCTCGCCGCCGGAGGCGTTGAGGATGCGCGTCCGCAGGCCGATGAGCCCGCGCGCAGGAATCTCCGCCTCGACATGCATGCGGCCGGCGCGCTCCTCCATCTTGTGGATCTCGGCGCCGCGCGACCCGAGCAGTTCGAGCGAGCCGCCGAGGCCGTCCGCGCCGACATCGAGCGAGAGGCGCTCGTACGGCTCGCAGCGCACGCCGTCGATCTCGCGTTCGATGACCTCGGGCTTGCCGACGGTCAGCTCGAAGCCCTCGCGACGCATGTTCTCGAGCAGCACGCCGAGGTGAAGGAGGCCGCGGCCGGAGACATGGAACTCGTCGGCGGTGTCGCCCGGCGACACGCGGAGCGCGACGTTGGTCTCGAGCTCGCGGTCGAGCCGTTCGGAGATCTGGCGGCTGGTGACGAACTTGCCTTCCTTGCCGCCGAACGGTCCGTCGTTGATACGGAAGACCATGTGCAGCGTCGGCTCGTCGACCTTCACGCGCGCCATCGGCATCGGGTTGTCCGGATCGCAGATGGTGTCGCCGATGTCGATCTTCCCGAGTCCCTCGACCGCGCAGAGGTCCCCTGCCCGGATCTCGTCGGCCTCGCGGCGCGCGAGACCCTCGAACCGGTTGACCTTGAGGACGCGCGCCTTGCGGACGCTGCCGTCGGCGCAGCAGACCGACACCTGCGAACCGCCCTTCAGGATGCCGCCGTAGACGCGGCCGATCCCGATGCGGCCAACGTAGTCGCTCCACGCGAGGTTCGTGACCAGCATCTGCAGCGGGCCGCTCTCGTCGGCGTTCGGCGCAGGCACGCGCTCGACGATCTCCTGGAAGAGCTCGTCGACGCCCTTCTCGCGGGTGTTGATGTCGCGCGCGGCCCAGCCGTTGCGGCCCGACGCGTAGATGATCGGGAAGTCGAGCGCATGGTCGTCGGCGCCGAGGTCGACGAGAAGATCGAAGACCTCGTTCACGACGCCCTGCACGCGGGCCTCGGGCTTGTCGCACTTGTTGATCACGACGATCGGCTTCAGGCCGAGTTCGAGCGCCTTCGAGAGCACGAAGCGCGTCTGGGGCATCGGGCCCTCGAGCGCGTCGACGAGCAGGAGGCAGCCGTCGGCCATCCGGAGGACGCGCTCGACCTCGCCGCCGAAGTCGGCGTGGCCCGGCGTGTCGAGGATGTTGACGCGGTAGACCTCGCCCTTGCGGGGTCCGCCGCGGATCGTGTAGGTCACCGCGCAGTTCTTCGCGAGGATGGTGATCCCGCGCTCGCGTTCGAGCGGGTTCGAGTCCATGACGCAGACCTCGCCGGAGCCGTCGAGCTCGACGACGCCGGACTGGGAGAGCATCGCGTCGACAAGCGTGGTCTTGCCGTGGTCGACGTGGGCGATGATGGCGATGTTGCGGAGGTTCGGGTCGGCCATGGGGAAACGAGCGATCCTAGCAGGATCGCCCGTCGGATTCCTCCCATCGGCGCGCGGAATCGCGTTCAGCGTCCGTAAAGCGGACGCAGCTTGCCTTCGAGGTGCCGCATGAGGGGCTCGGCCGAGAGCGGCTTGCCGGTGACGCGGACCACGAGTTCGGACGGCGGGAAGCGCCGGCCGTGGGCATGGATGCTGCGATTCAGCCAGGTCCGGAGCGCCGCGAACTCGCCGCGCGCGAAGCCGTCGACGAGGCCGGGCATCTCCTCGCACGCCTTCTCGAAGAGCTGCGACGCGTAGAGGTTCCCGAGCGTGTAGGTCGGGAAGTAGCCCATCGCGCCCATCGACCAGTGGATGTCCTGAAGGCAGCCGCGGCGGTCGTCGGGCACCTCGAGGCCGAGCAGGTCCTTGTAGAGGCGGTTCCACACGCTCGGAATCCCCGCGACCTCGAGCGAGCCGCCGATGACCGCGCGCTCGATCTCGAAGCGCACCATCACATGCAGGTTGTAGGTCGCCTCGTCGGCCTCGACGCGGATGAAGCCGGGTTCGACGATGTTCGCCGCGCCGTAGAGATCCTCGTGGGAGAAGCGCGAGGCCTCGCCCCCGATGATGCCGGGAAGCTTCGGCCCGAGCCACGACCAGAACGCGCGGCTGCGCCCCACCTGGTTCTCCCACATGCGGCTCTGGCTCTCGTGGATCCCGAGCGAGACGCTCTCGCCGAGCGGGGTTCCGATCCGGTCGAACGGAAGCCCCTGCTCGTAGATCGCGTGGCCGGACTCGTGCAGCGTCGAACCGAGGGCGTCGTTGACGCAGCGCTCGTTGTAGCGCGTCGTCATCCGCACGTCGTTGCAGTGCGTGCCGCCGCAGAACGGGTGGGTCGAACGGTCGAGCCGGCCGCGATTGAAGTCGAAGCCGATGGTCTCGGCGACGAACTTCGAGAGGGCCTCCTGCCGCTCGATCGGGACATGGAAGTCGTTGAAGGCGTTCGAAGGCTGCGTCCGGCTGCCGACGAGATCGCTGACGAGCGCCTGCAGCCGCGGGCGAAGCGGATCGAAGACCCCTGCCACGTACTTCGCGGTGCAGCCGGGCTCGTACAGGTCGGCGAGCGCGTCCCACGGCTCGCCGCCGGCGGGCACGCCGTAGCACTCGGCCTGCCGGCGGAGGAGATGCACCAGCTTCTCGAGCCACGGTGCGAAGCGCTTGAAATCGCTCGCGGCGCGGGCCTCGGCCCACTCGTGCTTCGCCATGCTCGAGGTCCGAGCCATCTCTTCGACGAGCGATGTCGGCAGTTTGGTCGCCTTGTCGTAGTCGCGTCGCGCCTCGCGCACGAGCGCCGCGAGCGCGGGGTCGGCCTGGACCGCCGAGTCCGCGGCGGCGGCGGCGATGAGATCGCCGCGCTCGCGCGAGCTCGCCCGCTCGTGCACCAGCCGCGCGACGAACGCCTGCTGCCGCGCGCGCCACTCGAGCCCGCCGCTCGGCATGGCGGTCTCCTGATCCCAGTCGAGCAGGTTGTTGGTCGTCTGGAGGAGCGCGGTCTCCTGCATGTGGGTGACGAGTGCATCGAGGGCGCTGGTGGTGGCTGCGGTCATGGCGGGTCTCCGGGGCGCGGAGTGTACGGAACGCGGGCGGCGGCGCGAAAACGACCGCGGGCGCGCCCGGATGGACGCGCCCGCGGATCTCGGGTTCAGATTGGTTCAGCCGCCGACCTTCGGCGCAGGGCTGACCGGCTTCAGGAGCTCGAGCAGCTTGGCCTTGTCTCCGGTCGTGCGGTTCATCGCGTGGTCGATCGGAGCCCAGCCCTTGTCGTCGGTCGCGGCCGGGTCGCAGCCAGCCTTGAGCAGGATCTCGACCTTCTCCGGCGAACCGCCGGCAGCGGCGAGGTGAAGCGCGGTCTGGCCGAGCTTGTTCTTCGCCTTGAGATCAGCGCCGGCGGCGACGAGCACCTTGAGGCCGTCGGCCTTGCCGGTGCGTGCGCCGCGGAGGAGCGGCGTGTCGCCGGTCTGCTTGTCGGCGGCGGCGAGGTCGGCACCAGCCTTGACGAGGAGGTCCACCGTCATCGGCTGGCCGAGTCCGGCCGCCCAGATCAGCGGAGTCCAGCCGTTGTCGTCGGTGGCCTTCACGTCGGCGCCCTTGCCGAGCAGGAACGCAACGGTCTCGGGCTTGCCGAAGCCGGCGGCCCAGAGAAGCGGGCTCGACTTGATCTGGTCGCGGGCGTTCACGTCCGCACCCTTCTCGACGAGCAGCTTCACGGTCTCGAGGTCAGCCTCGACACCGCTCCAGAGCGGCGTGCGGCCCTGGCGGTCCGCGACGTTCGGGTCGGCCTTGGCAGCGAAGAGCGCCTCCATCGCCGGCCGGTTGCCGACCTTGGCGGCCCAATGCAGCGCGGTGCGCTGCGCGGTGCGGTCGCGCTCGTTGACATCGGCGCCGGCCGCGATCTCCGCGGCGAGCTTCGACATGTCGCCCGCGCGGACCGCGTTGATGAGCGAGGTCGTGCCCGGGCCGGCCGGCGCGCGCGCCGGCTCCGGCGCCGTGGGCGCGTTGCTGAAGGACTTCTTGACGAGCGACGTCAGCATCGGCGCCTTCGGGTGGTCGGTGCGGATGGTGAACTTCATCTGCTTGCCGGACTCTTCCCAAGCGGCCCAATCGAGCTTGAGGACATGCTTGGTGGCCGCATCGGGCGGCAGGTTCTTGACGATCGGCGGCATCACCTCGAGCACCTTGAACGCGACGCCGTCGGTCGACTCGAGGGTCATCGCCTCCGTCGCGGCGCCCGGAGTACCCGGAGCCGGCGGCGAATCGAGCCGGTCGGGCACCATCGTCACGTAGGCGACGACGTTGCCTTCGACCTTGAGGGTCACCGGCGCATGGTTCTCGATCTGGAAGGTGACGTTCTTGCTCATGCGGATGCCCTGCTGGGAACCCGGCTTGAGCGTGATCTCGCAGTCGGCGGAAGCGCCGGGCGCGATCGGATCCTTCGGCCAGACGGGAGTCGTGCAGCCGCAGCCCGGGATGGCCTTGGTGATGCGGATCGGCTCCTTCGAGATGTTCTTGATCTTGATGGTGATCGTCTTCGCCGTGTCGGCGATCATCTCGCCCATGTCCGCGATCGGCGGAACGAACTCGATCACGGGCGGCTCGTTCGGAACCACCTGCCCGGTCGGCGCAGTCTGCGCGGCCACATCGGCGGGAAGCTTCACGGGTGCGCCCTGCGCGCCGGTGCCCTTGTTCGAGGTGTCCGAGTCCGGTCGACGCGGCGACAGCAGTTCACGCGCGGCCGGGTCGAGCGCAGGAGTGGTGCGCGGCGCCGTCTCGGGCGACTGGGCGTGCGCGAGCGGCGTCATGCCGAGCGCACACGCGAGGGCGAGCGATGTTCCGACGAGGGTCCGACGAGAGGTTCGCATTTCCTGTTTCCTTTGGAACCGGCCAAGCGTGGCCGTGCCGTCTGACAACCGAAGAGATCCGGCGGCGAGGCCGGAGTCGGGCTGTAATCGGACTTCTTACCCGGTCGGGTTCAGTCCAGTTGAGCGAAGCACGATTCTAACGCGCGATTTCACAAGATCCGCGATCGGACCGGAAGCGACCGATACACTGCCCGACCCCCGAGGAATCCATGACGACGACCGAACTGCCCGAGCACCTGTCCAAGCCCGCCCTCCGACGGGTGCACCCCGTGCCCCTCCAGAAGGACAACCAGGTGTTTCTCGGACTCCGGGACCCCTGCATGCTCAAGGACCAGATGATGGTGGTCCCGCCGCAGGCCTTCCAGGTCATGCAGTTCTTCAACGGGGAGAACTCGGTCGATCAGATCGCCGCCACCCTCAAGCTTCCCGACGCCGCGCAGCTCGTCGAGCTCGTGCGCAAGCTCGACGAGTTCGGCCTGCTCTGGGGCCCGACCTGCGAGGAGCTCGAGAACGCCAAGAAGGCGTCGCTCCGCACGGCCGGGGCGTTCCCGAAGGGTGCGACCGCAGCACTGGGCGAGGACCCTGCGCAGATCCGCGCCCAGCTCGAGAAGTGGATCGACGAGGCCGAGGACGCCGAGATCGACGAGCCGATCGTCGGGCTGGTGGCATGCCACCTCGACTACCAGCGTGGGCATCCCGTGTACGCGGCGAGCTATCGCGCGATCGCGAAGGGCCCGAAGCCGGATCGCGTCGTCGTGCTCGGCACCAACCACTTCGGCCTCGGCGACGGCGTCGTCGTGTCGGACCTCGGGTACGAGTCGCCGCTCGGCCGGATCGAGTGCGACCGTGCGGTGCTCGAGAGCCTGCGCGGTTCACTCGGCGACAAGGCCTTCATCGACATCCTCGACCACCTGCCCGAGCACTCGATCCAGGTGCATCTGCCGTGGATCCAGCATCTCTTCGGACAGGTTCCCGTCGTGTCGGCCCTCGTGCCGGATCCGGTGGTCGGCCTGATCGCGGACGACGGAAAGCGCGCGGGCGTGGACGAGTTCGTCGCGGCGCTCGACGGGGCCCTCGGCCGTGCCGGAGGTCGCACGCTGTTCATCGCAAGCGCCGACATGTCGCATGTCGGCCCTGCGTTCGGCGAGCCCACCCCCGTCACCGACCAGCGCCGCCGGGAGGTCGAGCAGCACGACCGCGCGATGATGCGCGCCTTCATCGAGGGCCCCGACGCGCTCGTCGCCCAGATGACCTCGCTCAAGAATCCCACCCGCTGGTGCTCGGTCGGCAACATGGTCGCCGCCGCGCGACTGGCCAAGCCGTCGTCGATCGAGCTGATCGACTACCGCCAGGCGAGCGACGACCAGGGCACCGCGCTCGTCTCGAGCGCGTCGATGGTCTTCCTCGGTTGAGATGATCGCCGTCGTCCAGCGCTCGAGCCGAGGCGAAGTCCGCGTCGCGGGCGAGACCGTGGGCCGTCTCCTCGGCCGCGGAGGACTCACCGTCCTCCTCGGCGTCGAGGTCGGCGACGGCGCGGCACACGCCGAGAAGATGGCGGACAAGATCTCGAAGCTGCGCGTCTTCGAGGATGAGGCGGGCAAGATGAACCTGTCGGTCGCGGACGCCGGCGGAAGCGTGCTGGTGGTGAGCCAGTTCACCCTCGCGGGCGACGCGAGCGGAGGAAACCGCCCGAGCTTCACCAACGCCGCGCGGCCCGAGGCCGCCGAGCCCCTCGTCGACGCGGTCGTCGCGCGCATCCGCTCGAACGGACTGCATGCCGAGACCGGTCGATTCCGCACCGAGATGGAGGTCGAGCTCGTGAACGCGGGCCCGGTCACCATCATCCTTCGGACCTGACTCCACGCGCGCATGCGCGCGTTCAGACGCGCTTCGGAAGCGCCCTGCCGAGCAGCTCGAGCACCTGCTTCAGGTCGTTCCACATCTGCGCCCGCGTCTCCACGGTGTAGTTGCGCAGCAGGTACGCAGGGTGGAACGTCGGCATGACGGGCACTGTGAACGGATCGCCGTCCGCGCGTCCGGCCGTGACCGACGCGAAGGTTCCGCGAAGCCGCGTGATGCCGAGTTCACTCGCGAGCAGGAGCTTGGCCGCCGGCCCTCCGAGCGCGACGATCGCGCGAGGCCGGACGATCGAGATCTGCGCGAGAAGGTACGGCCCGCACCGCTCGACCTCGTGGGCGAGCGGCGTGCGGTTCTCCGGAGGGCGCGACTTCAGCACGTTCGCGATGTAGACATCCTCGCGCTGGAAACCCATTGCGCGGATCATCTCGTCGAGCTTCTCGCCCGCTCGCCCGACGAACGGACGGCCCATCAGATCCTCGGTCTCGCCGGGGGCCTCGCCGACGAACATGAGCTCCGCCTCCGCGCTGCCTTCGCCGAACACGAGACTGCGATGCCCCTTGGCGACGGTGCAATGCGGGCACTCGGCCGCGTGCAGGCTGGCGAGCGAGGCGAGCCGCGCGGCGCGGTCGGATCCTTCGGGAGCCTTGATGCGATCCTCGAGAGGAATCGCAGCCGCCACCGGCTGCACGACCGGCGCTGGCTCGTGCGACCGCGCGCTTGGCGGCAACGCCGCTGGGGGCTCGATTCGCGGCGGGATCGGTGGCGCACCGGGAACGCGCGGCTTCGGCTCGAACAACGCGGCGTCGAAGCTTCCTCTCGCCGCCGGACTCGCCGGAGCCTGCGCTGCGGGCGCCTCGTTCGCGTGGGCGACGGGCGCCCAACCGTCCGGAAGCAGAACCTCCTCCGCGCCGAGCAGGAAGTCGGTCTCGACCTCGAGTCTGCCGCGTCGGAGGAGGTTCGTCATGGCGGTGGCCCTCACCGGAGCGAGGCGCGCGGAATCAGTGCGGAATCAGTGCGGAATCAGTGCGGAATCAGTGCGGAATCAGTGCGTCCGCCGGCCGCGACCAGCGTCCTTCGTCGCATCGCGCTTCGGCTTCGGAGTCACGATCTGCACCATCGACTGCGTCCGAAGGACGAGCCCGCAGTCCGATCGAAGGTGGTAGCCCTGGATGTGGACCTCATTGCGGAAGTGCTGGATGTCGACGAGCGACAGGTTCGGCTTGCCGGCGGCGTCGGTCCATGCGGTGTAGAGCGAGTCGTTCTCGCGCGCGTGCTGGATCATCTCCTTGTACGTGCCCACGTAGAGATGATCGGAGAGCGTCTCGGTCTGCATGGTGGTCATGTAGACGAGGTTGTCGGCGACCTTCTCCTCGAAGTCGCGCTCGCCCGCGCAGGGAAGCGCGGCGATCAGGCCGCGGTCCGGGATCTGATCGATGTGCTCGACGAGCACCTCCGACATGCAGAAGCCGTTCAGCTGGAAGCGGACGTTGTGTCCTCCGCGGAAGATCCAGCCCTCAGTCTCGTACTCGCCGTGCTGGACGCGCCGCCGACCCTCGATGCCGAAGAACTCCGGATGGAGGGCCTTTCGGAACGCGAGCATGTGGTAGTTCTGGAGGCTGGTCGCCTTGCCGGCGCCGGCGAGCACTCCGCCGCCCCCGCTGCCGAGCGCTTCCGAGCCGCTCGCGTTCGACGATCCCTGAGGACCGGAGCTGCCTGCTGCATTGGAGGCGTGATTGGAACCAGAGTGGGAGCCGTGGCTCGAACCCTGACGAGAATGGCCTTCTTGCGACATGGTTTCCTGCATCCTGTTCCCGGCGTCTCTTGCCGGGACGAGCGCTGCGGGAGCTTCACCTCGGCGCGAGCGGCGCCTCCGTGAGCCCCTGCGGGGATTGCCGGCATCGCCGACCATCCGCGCGGTGCGATCTGACACGGGGTGCGAGAGTCCGACGGGCACACGCCCGATGGCACCCATCCGCACGCCCAAACTCCATCCGCCCGACCCGCCTGCGACCATGCAGGCGACCCGCCGGGCGTCGATCTGACGCGAACAAGGCCGAATCCGGACAGCCGGACGCGGTCGCTCGCAGCCCACCGGATTTCGAGTCCGACGGTCCACACAGACCGGCAAACTTCAGCCGGACCCGCGATCGAGGCATCATCTTTGCGAGTTCGGCGAGAAAGGCAAGAGAAAAAGCCGAACTTCGCCTGCTCAACATCTCGTGGGGGCGGACGCCTCAGCCACCACCGATGGTGCGATGCGACGCCGATGCGCCCGACGATCGAACGAAACACCCGTCTCCTTCGTGGGTCGAGACGGAGGTACCGATTCGTGGGCGCGACAGCGGGAGTTCCCGCCCGCGGCTGCCAACAGCTCAAAAAGGCGGGAGCCCGTCCGCGAATCGCTTCGTCGGACGGGCTTCCCATGCTGCGCACACCGATAAGCCGAGTTCTGTCCCGCCCGAAGGCGGCAGCGACCATTTCTCTGGGCTGCCGGTTGCCCGGCGGCTCAAGCACGCGACCCGCCCCACGACCCGCGGACCGCGGGCGCCCTTGCGGGCGGGGGCTGCTTGCGCTTGCACGAGGTGGGGTTTGCCGTGCCCCGTCTGTCACCAGACGGGCGGTGCGCTCTTACCGCACCGTTTCACCCTTACCCCGGGCGACCTTGCGGGACCCGGGGCGGTCTGTTCTCTGTGGCACTGTCCCTGGCCCTGCAGCGGGCCGGTGGGTGTTACCCACCACCTTGTCCTGTCGTGCTCGGACTTTCCTCCGGGGGGTTCCCGGCGGCCGCTCCGGTGCGTCTACCAGTGTACGACCCTCCAGGGACCCTTGATCGGGCACTTGAGGCGATTCCCGATTTCGCTATACTCGTTCCTTCGCCACCGGGCGGCTCCGCCGAGTTCGGGCGTCGACCCTCCAGACAGAAAGCCAGGCACAAGCCATGTACGCGATCATCGAAGACAGCGGTACCCAGATCAAGGTTCAGAAGGGCGATCTCATCGACATCGACCTCCGCGAGGCGGCCGAGGGCTCGACGATCACCTTCGACCGCGTGCTGGCGATCGGCGACACCGCCGGTAGCGCCGCGGCGAAGATCGGCCTGCCCTACCTCTCCGGTGCGTCCGTGACCGCAAAGGTCCTCGGCGACGCCTCGGGGCCGAAGGTCATGGTCGGCAAGTACAAGCGCCGCAAGGGCTACCGCAAGACCATCGGTCACCGTCAGCACTACACCCGCATCGAAGTGCTCGCCATCAACGGCTGAGCCGCTTCGCGCGAACAACCCGCATCTCGACCGAGGCGCGTCGTCAGACGCGCCTCGGTGTTTTCGTGCGTCCGGGCCGCCTTTCCAGCTACCGAGGCGGCTGCAGCTCGACCGGGTCGACGCCGAATCCTCGCAGCATGGCGTCGACGCTCTCGCTGTGTCCAGTCCGTGCCGACAGGCGCACGGTGTCGGCGACGGCCGCGATCCGAAGGCGAACCCGGCGGTGCGCCGCCTCGAGCATCGCCTCGGAGGCCTCGCCGGGCGCGAGCGCCTCGAGGATCGTCTGGATCACGGGCTCGATGCCGTCCGACTCGAGACGGGTTTCCTCGACCCAGCTGCCATCGGAACGACGCCACCCCACGAGCCCGCTCGCGACAGTCGCCAGCCCGCCCTCGCCGACGATGCCGAATGAGACGGCCTCCGCCCCGATCCCGACGCCGATGGTGCCGAAGCCGCGCACTCCGATCAGCGTCGCCGTGAGCGTGCCCGCCCGCGATCCGAGCGCGGTCACCTGATCGATCGGGCCGAGGACCGCGAGCGCCGATGCAGCGGCCACGCGGAGCCCTTCCCCGAGGTGCCCTTCGGTGGGCACGGCCACGGCGGCCTGGAAGACCTCGACGCGGCCGAAGGCTTCCGCAACGCCGAGAAGCGCCCTGCCGGCGCGCATGCGACGGAAGCTCGGCGCGGTCTCGCACTGCGGCACGGAAAGCAGGAACGGCAGCGTGCAGGCGCCGGCGACCAGCGCGATGTCTTCTTCGACGAGCGCCTCGCGCTCCGCTTCGGCGAGCGGCGTCGCGCGGTCGATCCACAGCACCGAGGGCGTCGCGACGGCGAGCTGCCGAAGGTCGTCGAAAGGTTCGGCGCCGAACCGCTCCGCGAGCGTGCGCCGCGCGCGGGGATCGTCGGACCCGACGCGCGTCGGGCGCAGGCGGGGATCGGACAGGACACGCAGCGCCCGGTCGACGCGTTCGGCGGCGACGAAGGCCGAGACCTCGCGCGGCTCAAACGGCAGCCGCACGCCCCGCTCCTCGCGCCCGCGCGTCGAGCCGGAACCGCTCGGCGTAGCGTGCGAGCCGTTCGATCGCGCCGTCGATCGATTCGTCCTTCTTGCAGAAGGCGAAGCGCGCGAGCTCGCGGGCCTTCGACTTGTTCAGATAGAACGCGCCCGGAGGAATCGCAGCGACGCCGCCATGCTCGACGAGGTGGCGGCAGAACGCGAAGTCGTCGGCGAACGGCTGGCCGTCCACCCCGAACGATGCGTGGTTCGCGAGGGCGAAGTAGCTTCCTTCAGGGATTTCGCAGGCGAAGCCCGCGCTGCGCAGCCCGGCGACCATGCGGTCCCGTCGCGCGCGATACTCGGCGCGGAAACCGTCGAAGTAGGAATCGGGCGCCGCGAGCGCGGTCGCGGCCGCGACCTGAAGCGGGGTCGGCGCGCAGAACGATGCGAACTGGTGCGCCGCGCGCACCGCCGCCGCAAGCGGCGCGGGTGCGATCGCCCAGCCGACCTTCCAGCCGGTGAAGGAGAAGCTCTTTCCGAGGCTGCCGAGGACGATGGTGCGCTCGCGCATGCCGGGCTCGGTCGCGAGCGTGCGATGGCGGGTCTCGTACCAGAGTTCCTCGTAGACCTCGTCGCTGATGACGATCAGGTCGTGCTCGGTGGCCACGCGCACGATCGCGGCGCGCTCGGCGTCGTCGATGATGTGTCCGCTCGGATTGTGCGGGCTGTTCACGAGGATGACACGCGTGCGCGGGGTGATCGCCGCGCGCACGGCGGCCTCGTCGATCCGGAAGTGCGGCGCCTCGAGCGTGACGACCTTCGCGACACCGCCTGCCATGGCCACCGACGCGATGTAGGAGTCGTAGAAGGGCTCGAAGAGGACGACCTCGTCGCCGGGCTCGAGGAGTCCGAGCATGCAGTCGAGGATCGCCTCGGTCGCGCCGCAGGTCACGACCACGTCGCGCTCGGGGTCGTAGGCGAGTCCGCTCGTCTTCTCGAAGCGCGTCGCGATCGCCTTGGTCAGCTCGGGGAGCCCCGTCATCCGCGCGTACTGGCCGCGACCGTCGCGGATCGCCTTCACGGCCGCTTCCTTCAGGAACTCGGGGCCGTCGAAATCCGGCGCTCCCTGCCCGAGATTCACGGCGCCGTGCTTGACCGCGAGCGCGGTCATCTCGGCGAAGATCGTCGCTCCGAAGGGCTTGAGACGCGAGTTGACTCCGAGCGTGCGCATGGCGCGAGTCTACCCGGCTCGCTCGCGGCGGGTAGAGTCCCGCCGGTGTCGCAACCGAAGCCAAACCCACGGATCAGGCTCGAGATCGTCCATGAGGACGCGCGGATCGTCGTCGCGAGCAAGGCGCCAGGCCTCGTGACCGAACCCGGGCGCTCGCATCGCGACGACAGCCTCCTGAACGCGCTCGTGGCCCGCTACGGCGGGAAGCTGCTGCAGCTCGGCGAACGCCGCGACTACGGGCTCCTCCACCGCCTCGACCGGCCGACGAGCGGCTGCGTGGCCTGCGCGCTCGACCCCGAGGCCTACGACTTCGTCCGCGCGCGCTTCGAGGCCCGCGAGGTCGACAAGCGCTACCTCGCGATCGTCCGGGGGCGGATGCGCGCGGGCGCGCAGACGGTGGACCTCACGCTCGAGGAGCGCCGCGTGCCGTCGCGCGAGGGAACGCGGCTTGTCAGCGTTCCGGCGCGTGCAGGCAAGGAGGCGCGGACCGACCTCGAGGTGCTCGCCACGAGCCGCACCCACTCGCTCGTCGCCTGCGCGCCGCTTTCGGGCCGCCTCCACCAGATCCGCGTCCACCTCGCCCACCTCGGCTTCCCGATCGAGGGAGATCCGATCTACGGAACGGGCGCGCGGATCCTCTCGCCGAACTCGGCGGACGACCGCCCGCTCGGGCTGCATGCGTGGCGGCTCGGCTTCGCCCATCCCGGCGGCGGACGGGTCGAGGCGAGCGCGCCGCCGAGCCGGAAGTTCGCGGAGATGATCGAAGCGGTCGGCATCGAGTGGCGCGCCTGACGACGGAGCGATTACGAGGGAGGGATCTCCGCGGAACCGGAGTCGTGGAAATGAAACAGGCCGCCCTTGCGGGCGGCCTGCGGATTGGTCATGGAACCGGAATCACTTCTTCGCGTCGACCGGGATGCGCATGCCGTAGAAGCTGCGCCAGACGAAGAAGCAGGCGATCAGCGAGCAGACCACGCCGATCGGGATGCGGAGCGCGCTGTCCTCCATCTTGATCGCGATCGCGACGGCAAGGAGGCCGAACAGCGTCGTGAACTTGATGACCGGGTTGAGCGCGACCGACGAGGTGTCCTTGAAGGGGTCGCCGACGGTGTCGCCGACGACGGTCGCCGCGTGGAGGTCGGTGCCCTTCATGCGCATCTCGACCTCGACGATCTTCTTCGCGTTGTCCCAGGCTCCGCCCGCGTTCGCCATGAAGATCGCCTGGAACAGGCCGAAGAACGAGATCGCGATGAGGTAGCCGACGAAGAAGTACGGGTCGAAGAACGGCAGGCCGAGCGAGAAGAAGAAGACCACCATGAAGATGTTGGTCATGCCCTTCTGCGCATAGACCGTGCAGATGCGGACGACTTCCTTCGCGTCCTCGATGCTCGCCTCGGCCTTGTCGAGGTTGATGTTCTTCTTGATGAATACCACCGCGCCGTACGCACCCGTGACGACCGCCTGGGTCGCCGCGCCGGTGAACCAGTAGATCACCGAGCCGCCGATGAGGAGGCCGAGCAGGATCGCGGGCTCGACGATCGAGAGCTTCTCGACGACGGCCTTTCCGGCCTGGGCGATCGCCGCCTCCGGCGCGAGGCCGGTCAGCTTCGCGCTGTTCGCCTTGATGAGCTCGAGGATGATGCTGAACACCATCGTGGTCGCGCCGACGACGGCCGTGCCGATGAGCACGGGCTTCGCGGTCGCCTTGAAGGTGTTGCCCGCGCCGTCACCCTTCTCGAGGGTGTGCTTGGCGCCATCGAAGTCGGGATCGAAGCCGAAGTCGCGCTTGATCTCCTCGCGGATGCCGGGCTGCGCCTCGATGCGCGAGAGCTCGTAGACGGACTGGGCGTTGTCGGTGACCGGGCCGAAGCTGTCGACCGCGATGGTCACCGGACCCATGCCGAGGAAGCCGAAGGCGATGAGGCCGAACGCGAAGATCGGGCCCGCGAACGAGTAGGTCTTCGCGATCTCGGCGTCGGCGCCGGAGAGGGTCGACGCCCACCAGCCGATGCCCATCAGGCCGGCGATGACGAGGCCCTTCCAGAACGCGGAGAAGTTGCCGGCCACGAAGCCCGAGAGGATGTTGAGCGACGCTCCGCCCTGGGCGGACGCGGTCACGACTTCCTTCACGTGGCCAGAGGTCGTCGAGGTGAAGACCTTGGTGAACTCGGGGATCACGGCGCCGGCGATGGTGCCGCAGCTGATGATCACGCTGAGAGCCCACCAGAGGTCCGGCATCGCGGTCTCGCCGACCTTGATGCCGTTGAGGAGCACGTAGCTCGCGGCGAAGGTGACGACGATCGACAGGATCGAGGTGATCCAGACGAGCCAGGTGAGCGGCGCCTCCTCGTGGAACTCCTTCGCGGTCTCGTACTTCGCCTTCGAGATCGCCTCGTTGATGAAGTAGCTGACGAGCGAGGTCACGATCATGAGGGCGCGCATGGCGAAGAGCCACACGATGAGCTTCGCGCCGAACTGGCCGGCCGGGTCGTCGCCCGCGCCGAGGGTCAGGGCGAGGAACACGATGAGCGCGACGCCGGTGACGCCGTAGGTCTCGAAGCCGTCGGCGGTCGGGCCGACCGAGTCGCCCGCGTTGTCACCGGTGCAGTCGGCGATGACGCCGGGGTTCTTCGGATCGTCCTCGGGGAGCTTGAAGACGATCTTCATCAGGTCGGCGCCGATGTCGGCGATCTTGGTGAAGATGCCGCCGCAGATGCGGAGGGCCGAGGCGCCGAGCGACTCGCCGATGGCGAAGCCGATGAACGACGGACCGACGAGCTCCTTCGGCAGGAAGCAGAGGATGCAGATCATGAAGAACAGCTCGACCGACACGAGCAGCATGCCGATCGACATGCCCGACTTGAGCGGGATGCCGAGGACGGGCAGCGGGTAGCCGCGCAGCGACGCGAAGGCCGCGCGCGAGTTCGCCTGCGTGTTGATGCGGATGCCGAACCACGCGACGCCGTAGCTTCCGAGGATGCCGAGGATCGACGCGAGGAGCACGACCACGACGGCGAACCACTTGTTGATCGGGGTCTCGCCCTCGGCGACCGTCTGCCCGATCGGGCTCAGGATGCCGAAGTACCCGATGATCGCGAAGGCGATCAGGATCCACAGCACCGACAGGTACTTGCCCTGCTGGATGATGTAGCTCTTGCAGGTCTCCCAGATGATGTTGGAGACCGCGAGCATCGACTTGTGCGCGGGCAGCGCGACGGTCTGCTTGTACTGAACGAGGCCGAAGAGGGCGCCGAGCACCGAGATGCCGAGGCCGATCATCATCAGCGTCCAGCCGTTCAGGCCGTAGGCGAACTCCGCGCTCTTGATGTCGGGGAGCCGGATGTCCGCCTCGCCGGCGAACGCGGCGGAGGCGAGGAAGGCGGGAACGAGGGCGGCAAGCGCTCGACCCGTGCGCGAGAAGGCAGTCTGCATGTGGGCTGTCTTCCTATTGCGTGGGGCCCGCAAGCCCCACTAGGACTGGTGGATACGTATCTCTGACTCTGCAACGTTGCGTCGCCTGGGGGACGGGATCCTCCGCCCGCCGCGTCCAGGCGCGGTTCTTGCCGGCGGGTTGTCGGCAAGGGGCGAACAGGATAACGAGTTTTCCTCCCTACCGCTCGTCGGACCAAGCGCCACGAAAGCGGGACGGGAGACGCCCGAGCCGCTATATTCCCGGCCCAAGCGCGGGCGTAGCTCAGCGGTAGAGCGTCAGCCTTCCAAGCTGAATGTCGAGGGTTCGATCCCCTTCGCCCGCTTCGTTCGATCGAGCCGTGGCCTGCTTCGCGGGGCACGGCTCTGTCGTTTCCGGCGAGCATGGAGCGCGCCGCGGGAGCGCCGTCAGGCGCGATCCGCCGCAACCGCCGCATCCGGCCGCGGCCGCGAGAGCAGCGACACGGCGACCAGCACCGCGAATCCGAGCGGCACGGTGACGATCGCCGGCTGGCTGAACGGGACCAGCGTGCGCTCGGCCGCTTCGGCGGCCGAGTAGCCGTAGACCTTCTCGAGGGTGTCGGCTGACAGCAGGATCCATGCGAGCGAGGACACGAGGCCGACCGACATGGCCGCGATGATGCCCTCGCGGGTGGTGCGGCGCCAGAAGAGCAGCATCACGAGCGACGGCAGGTTCGCGCTCGCCGCCACATTGAACGCCCAGCCGACGAGGAAGGTGACGTTCATCTTCTCGAAGACGATGCCGAGGGCGATCGCGCCTGCCCCGAGCGCGACCGAGGCGATCTTCGCGGCGCGGACCTGCTCGGCGTCGTTCAGCTCGACGCGGAAGACATCGCGCAGGAGGTCGTGCGCGACGGCCCCCGCTCCTGCGAGGATCAGTCCGCTGACCGTGCCGAGCACCGTGGTGAACGCGACGGCGCTGATGACGGCGAACAATCCTTCGCCGAAGGTGCGCGCGAGAAGCGGCGCCGCCATGTTCGAGTCCATCGGGTCGAGCGCGCCGCTCGTCATGGCGCCGATCCCGAGGTAGAGCGTCAGGACGTAGAAGACGCCGATGGCGCCGATCCCGACCACCGTGCTCTTGCGGGCGGCCGCGGCGTCCTTCACGGTGTAGTAGCGGATCAGGATGTGCGGGAGGCTCGCCGTGCCGAGGAAGAGCGCGAGCATCAGCGAGAGGAAGTCGAGCTTCGGTGCGAGTCCGTCGGCTCGGACGCCCTTGAAGGTCGGATTCGCGCCCGGAAGGAGGAGGTCGCTCCCCTTCCGCTCGACCGGCGTGAACTCGCTGCGGACCGTGCCGTCCGCCGCGCGCGACTCGGCCTTCTTCCAGGTCGTCACCGTCGACTGCGCGAATGTCTCGATGTAGCCGATCGGCCCGAGCGGGCCGGTCTCCGCCACCCCTCCCGGCAGCGACGCCACGCTTCCGAAGCCGGTTCCGTGCGCCGCGCGCAGCCGCGAGTCGAGCTGGTTGTCGGGCGCGAGCGGCGCGCCGTTGACGATGGTCCCGCCGGCGCCCCGTTCGATCCACTGCATGCTCTGCGCCGGGATCGGCGCATCCGGCGTCCGGAAGCCGCGGCCGAGGATCAGGACGACCGTGAGCCCGCAGACGACGACGAGGAGCGACCCCTTCACGAACTGGACCCACGTCGTGCTCACCATGCCGGCGGTCGCGACGATGACCGTCACCACCACGCCGACCATCACCACGCCCGCCCAGTGCGGGAAGCCGAGCAGCGGCTTCACGAGCGCGCCGGCCCCGACCATCTGCGGCACGAGATAGAAGAGCGAGATCACGAGCGTCGCGATCGCGGCCACCAGCTTCACCCCGCGCGACTGGAAGCGCGCGTTCAGGGCGTCGGCGAGCGTGTAGCGGCCGAGCTTCTTGATCGGCTCGGCGATCACGAAGAGCGCGACGATCCAGCCGGCGAGGTAGCCGATCGAGTAGAGGAAGCCGTCGTACCCGAAGAACGCGATCATCCCGCAGATGCCGAGGAAGCTCGCGGCCGAGAGGTAGTCGCCGGCGAAGGCGATTCCGTTCACGAACCAGCCGACCTGTCCGTGCGCCGCGAAGTAGCCGCCGGCGCTCTTTGCGCGCCGCGCGAGGTGCACGCTGATCGCGAGCACGAGCCCGACGAACCCGAGGAAGACGGCGAACGGGAGCAGTTCGGTGCTGTAGATCACTCGTCGCCTCCGCGCGCGAGGAACGCGTAGAGCAGCGCGAGCAGGAACGCGCCGACGATCAGCGCCATCCCGTAGACGACCGCGAGATTCACGCCGCCGAGCGAGGGACGCGCGAGCCCGCCATCGGCGACTCCGCCGGAGAAGGTCCCGAACGCGGCGGTCGCCATGAAGCCGGCGTAGGCGACGCAGTACACGGCGAACAGCGACAGCCCGATGGCGCGCGTCCGACGGTTCGATCCATCCTGCATGCGCGTGTTGTCGCAGACAACCCGCGCCCCCGCAAGTTCGCGAGGTTCACCGCACCTTGTCGCCGGACGCACCCCACGGCGGCGGGGCGCCGTGCTGCAGGTAGTGCGCGATGTCCGCGGGGCCGACCCAGCCGTCGCCGTCAAGGTCGGCGATCGCGGCCTCGCCGAGTCCGAGGCGGCGCAGGTCCTTCACCCGGATGCGCTCGATCGGCGCGCCGCCGTCGAAGGCGCCGCTGCAGGTCGCGCCGACCTGGAAGTAGTGCAGGCTGATGAAGGAGAGATCCGCGTTGTTCACGACCGCGTCGGCGTTGAAGTTCGATCGCGCCGACACCCCCACCGTCGAGCCGCGCGAGGCGACGAAGAGCGCGAAGTCGAGGATGTCGACGCGGTCATCGTCGTTCGAGTCGCCCTGACGGAGAGACGCCGTCGCCGCGTACTTGACGCCGCTGACGCTCGTCCCCGAGGTCTGCGACAGGGAGAAGCCCGCGTCCTTGATCCGGACGCACGGATGGCTCGCCGCGACCGGGATCGCGAGGCTCGCGACCGAGCCCGATGCTCCGCTGAAGCCGACGCTCGCAACCTGGATCGTCTCGCCGACCTGGACGCGGATGTTTCGCGACGGGTTTCCGACGATCGTGCCGACGAGCGAGAGGTCGATGTCGAGGAGATGCTGGTCGAGCACTTCGATCGTTCGGGTCGTGGTGGTCTCGTTGCCGAGCGAGTCGACGCTGCTGAAGCGGACCTCCGTCACGCCGATCGGGAAGACGCCGCCGATTGGCCATTCGGTGGCGACCGACGCGTCGGGGTAGGTGATCTCGAGATCGACCGACCGCGCGCCGTCGCAATTGTCGGACGCAGTCGCCGTCGGCGCGGAGACCACGGCACCCACGGTCGAACCAGCGTCGACCGAGCGTGTCGACGACGCCGGCACGCCGGAAAGCACAGGCCCGAGCCCGTCGACCCTGATCGCGCCGAGCGGGCCGGTGCCGACGGCGACGGCGGCGCCGTCGACCCGCACGAGCTGCGTCGACTGTCCGGCGATCGTCGTGAAGCCGACGAGTCCGCTTGTCGCGCATGCGTTCGCACCGGGCAGCACCGCGAACTCGATGTCCGCCACATTCGCGCCGCCGGAC
>Ga0315906_10003411_pt1 | contig 21105 bp, 18 predicted proteins | sample LakEriMetagenome_4_FD_203526 | JGI IMG/M metagenome (GOLD analysis project Ga0315906, IMG submission 203526) | Freshwater fungal communities from buoy surface, Lake Erie, Ohio, United States - Buoy 2 MA122 | ecosystem: Environmental > Aquatic > Freshwater > Lake > Lake biofilm | place: USA...
GTTGCAGATTTGTCCCTTGTGAAACGGTTTATCTCCGTCAGCAGTAATGTTCCAGCCGAGATAAGTTCCAAGCGGCGCATCGAGCAAAGCGACCGGCACACCACCAAGCTCGTTACCATCCTGATCTACTTTGGGTGCGTACATCTTGAGGACTTGCTTGACTGGAGGTGGTGCATTGGTGGGAATGCCCGAGCCATCTAACGCGTTGAACTGGGGGCCCCAATCGTAATCCAGCACCGGCATGATGAAGTCGGCTTCAGGGACCGTGGGCCGCAGACCTGGCAGCGTCGGGAACCCAATGTCCTGTTTGTTCGCTAAAGCCAGCGTTCCAGACTTCTGCCCTGGTTGCGCGGCCAGAGTCGGATAGCGGCTAGGAGGCGGCTCGATTCCTTTCATGACCCAGTTGCGAAAGTGCACGCGAATTGCATTCACTGTTTGGGTGTGCGGCACAGGATTGCTCGGTAAGATTCCCATCCCGAAGTTGTTGCCAGGACAGGTTGTCGGTGTTTTGGCCAAACCCACGCCAGGCAAGCTTGTATCGAAGCCTCCTGCACCACCGCCATGATGACTGCTAGCAATGTAATACCGTCTGACAGAGTTGGGGAGTGGTAAATCGGTTTTGCCATCCGTGCCCACCCACTCCGGCGTAAGTTTCAAAGCCCAGACCTCGGCCGAACCAAAATGCTCGACAACTTTAGGGCATGTGTCAGAAGCGGTACAGCGGCCCAAAATTCCAGCTGAAGGCAGGCCTCGCACAGGATCAGGGTGCGGCAGCCACCATTGTGGACCTTCGCTGCCGGCCTGATAGAGTTCCAGCACGCCATCAGCTTGGGCCCAACGGAAATTCAACGCGATACGACGACCCGCGATAATCGGCCAGATGCCATCGTGCACCTTGCCGCCTTGCTCGGCTTGGTTAAAACCCAAATGCAGCCAGCCGCGCAAGAAGTTTCCGGATTGGGATACCCCTCGACCAATACTGTGCTTTACGACACCAGCGATGGGATTGGCTGTTCCTGCATCATCCTTTGCGGCGGTTTTGAAAAAGTGTCCCAGATCTCGCCATGCAGCAAACCCGATGCCGAGTACATAGGGATCGGCAGCCGTAAAGACGACTTGGTAGAGACGTTTTGGGTCATAGCCATCTTTTAAACAGATCTGGGTTGCGTCTGGTGTGCCGGGGAAAGGATTCTTCTCATCGCACTTGGCCCATGCCCAATCACTATCAGCGATGCGCACCTCGTCAATAACTTGCCCGTGCATGGTTTCGCCCCCTCTGGACGTCAGTTTCGCCTTGCTCGTATCAAGTGAAACGGGTTTGTAGGGTAGGGGGTTGCTTTGAACAATGAGTGCTTGAGAGGCCTTGCCCGAGCGGTTGACGATGCGTCCAAAGACTTCACCTGTGACTGGGTCGCCATTCGGTTGTCGGGCAACCGGTACTTGTAAGAACTGACCGGTTTTGGAAGAGTTGGTTGGACGAACACGCGTGTTGCCACTGTTATCACCTTGCCAGGCTGTCGCGATCATGATGTCGCCTAGCGCTTGCTCTCGCGGTGAAAATGCGTAGACGCGTCCGCGATTAGGGACATCGTGCCACATTAGGCCGCTAGCGGTTTTAAGATCAACGGGTTTGTGAATAACGAATGAGGCGACGTAGCGAACCTTACCGTCTGGATCTTTGGCCAGTTCAATATCTTGGATGATTGCGTTGTGTGGTTTGTTGGGATCGAGCTCACCAAAAGCGCGCCCAGAAATAATTTCGTAGGTGATATTGGATTGGTCTCCAGGGTGTTTGCTGCTGATTGCTGGCATCGCGACGGTTTCGTCGATGACAATTTTTGTCACGCGGGCTTGGGTAGGAGCGGCGAGTGCGAGGGTGACTGCGCCTACAAGTGATACGTGCCTAATTAACGCGTTTTGTTTTAATTTTTGCATGTTGTCTCCCTATGATTTTTTAATAGTTTGAACGCAGGTGCTCTAGAAATAATTCTTCACCATGGTTCACTTTTGTATTCCAATCTGACGCTGAATCTTCATTCGTGTGATCGGTCACATATTTCAGTGAGGTCCAAGGCAGACCATGCGCGAACGCAACTGCTGCAATGGCGTAAAGCTCCATATCGACGACATCGACCCCTTGCTCATCAAGCCAGGGGTCTTTGGCCGTGACAAAGCTGTCTCCTGTGGCGCATGTATGTTGTCCGGATTCCGCAAAATACTCGTATGGACGTTCGCAAAAGGGTACGCGTCCACGCGGCGAGAGAGGCTCTGCAATCATGTCGCGTTGTATGACGCGATTGATCTCAAGTAGTCCAGACAGATGAGGCTTGACCGACCCCACCGTTCCAAAGTTAATAATACGTTCTGGTTTGTATTGTTCAATCGCTTTGAGCGTCACCATTGTTGCATTGATTTTCCCAACGCCCGAGTACACCAACTGTGCGCCTGTCGGCAATCGTGCTTGATCGAGTTCGTTAGGCAGTGCAGTAATAATTAATGTGTTCTTTGGCATGTGGCGAGGACCATCAAGTTGCGTGTGGAGTAACCGCTCAGGCTTGTTTCGGCCAGAGAATCATTTGTGTGCAGCGAAACAAGGCAATTTTTTTTCCGGTCGCGGCATCGCTAACGATAGCATCCCACACCTGAGTGTTGCCTCCTAGGTGTTGAGCAGTTGCGGTGCACAAAATAATTTCGCCCTCGCCGCGCACGGTACCTAAGTGGTTGCTCTTGAGTTCTATCGTTGTAAAGGAGAGTGCACCAGGCGGAAGGTGTGCAACCGTCGCGTAACCACAAGTCGTATCTGCCAAGGCAATCACGCTTGCTGCATGCAAGTAGTCGTTCGGTGCGAAGTGCACCTTACGTAAGATCATTCGACTTTTAAGCGTCTTCTCAGATAGCTCAAGGATTTCGACGCCCATTAGGCCGGGTAGGTTCTCTCCACTGCGCTTATTCAACTCTTGGACGGTCATTTCGGGGCGAAGCTTAGTCATGCAGCGTATTCCTTTGGGGTGCGATGAGGGGTTTTGCCGTAAGATTATGCCGGAAGTCTGCACTATACGATGGTGCTCACTCGCGCCTCGCCCACATCAAATTTATAAAAAAATCATGACAATGTCCTCAAAGCAAACTACTTCGGCCTACACGCACCTCGCTGAGGCCGATTCTGGCCTTGTGCAAGGTCTTTCAACAACGCGTCTCGACATGATTGCAGGTGTCATGCAAGAGCAAGTTGAGGCTGATTGCTTTCCGGGTGCAGTCACAATGGTGGCGCGTCATGGCGAAATTGTGCATTATGCGGCGCACGGCTTTCTGGATGCGGCGAAATCCAAGCGTATGTCCAAAGACAGCATCTTTAGGCTTGCCTCGATGACCAAGCCGTTGGTAACCGCTGCGGCGATGATTCTGGTTGAGCGTGGTCGGATGAATATGTTCGATCCCATCGTAAAGTGGCTACCTGAGCTAAAAGATCTTAAGGTCGAGACGGCACAGGGCGACGTCCCACTCGAGCGTCCTATCTGGGTGCAGGATTTGATGCGACATACGGCGGGCTTCGTCTACGGTGGTCGGGCAGCCTCACCGCGCATCGCAAAGCTTTACACAGACCTAAATATTGAGTCACGCGAACACGACATCACGGCTCAGGACATGCTGCGTAATTTGGGGAAAATCCCTCTCGCACATCAACCTGGAAGCTTTTGGGAGTACTCGATTTCAATTGATGTGCTTGGGCTGCTCTTAGAACGGCTAGAGAATAAATCCCTCGATTTGATCGTTAAGGAGTTGCTCACGGATCCGCTTGAGATGCCAGATACGACGTGGTGGGTTACGCCTGATCAGTTTGGTCGTGTCGCAGAAGCACTTGATAGTGATCCGCTTAAGGCAGAAATGCTTAAAGGCTATCGCCAAACGCAGAACCCTGTGGGACGTACCTATTTGCGTGGCGGTGGTGGCATGCTTGGCACGGGCCAGGACTACATGCGCTTCTTGCAAATGATGTTGAACGGGGGCGTGTTCGAAGGGCGTCGCTATTTGTCACGCAAAACGGTTGAGTACATGTTGTCGAACCATTCTGCTGGCATGGGTGGCAGCACCATCGCCAACACGGGCCCTGGCTATGGGTTCGGTTTGGGATTTGCGGTGCGGCTAGAGCAGGGTATGGGGTGGGTGCCTGGCTCCGTTGGTGATGCGATGTGGGCGGGTATTTGGGGGACGAGTTTTTGGCTTGATCCCCGAGAGAATCTTGCAGCCCTGATCATGACGCAAGGCCCTACTAGCAAGACGCACAGTCGGATGCTGTTTAAAACCTTGGTGTATGGCGCGCTAATGAAATGAGCTCAATGATTGATCCGTCGTCAGGCTTGCCGATTGCACCTGAGGTATTTAGTGCGTTTGCTGCCGCCGTCTACCGTAGCGCAGGTGTTCCAGAGGTCGATGCAGCGCTCGCGGCGGATACGTTGGTCCAGGCCGACTTGTGGGGTCATCAGTCGCACGGCATGCTCCGTCTTGGCTGGTACTACGCACGCTTGCGCTCCGGGGCCATGAAGCCGGTTACGCACACCACGCTTGCGGTCGATGCGGGTGCAATCGCCGTGATGGATGGACATGATGGTGTGGGGCAAGTGATCACGCGTCGGGCGGTTGAGGAGGCGGTGACCCGCGCAAGAAATCATGGCGTGGGCGTTGTATCGATTCGGAACTCCAATCACTTTGGTACCTGTATGTATTACACACGCATCGCGGCAGAGCAAAACTGCATCATGATGTTGATGAGTAATGCGGGACCGAATATGGCTCCGTGGGGTGGTTTGAAGAAGAAAATCGGCACGAATCCTTGGTCGATTGCCGTGCCGGGTGGTGACTATGGGCCAGTGGTCATGGACATGGCGAACTCCGGGGTTGCGCGCGGGAAGATTTATTTAGCAAACAAGCGTCGCGAGCCGATACCTGATTATTGGGCTGTCGATGCACAGGGGCGTCCGACCACCGATCCAAAAGCGGCACTCGAGGGATTCATTTTGCCGATGGCGGGGCATAAAGGCTACGTGATGGGCGTCATGGTTGACCTGTTATCTGGTGTGTTGTCGGGTAGCCAGTTCCTCGACACGGTGCATGGGCCCTACGACCCAGTCAATCGCAGCGGTGCAGGCCATTTTATGGTTGCGCTCAATGTTGCTGCATTCATGCCAATGAAAGAGTTTCATCAACGAATCGACGCCTATATTCATTCGCTAAAGGACGTGCCCCTCGCGGCTGGGCACAAGCAGGTTTATTATCCGGGCGAGATGGAGCGGTTGGCTGACCTCGAGAATCGCGGCAAGGGTCTTCTCTTGCCTCAGGACACACTTGAAGACTTGCAGCGCGTTGGGCGCGAAGCAGGCGTAGCTTTCTAATTTGGAGATCAACATGAAATTCAGCATCCAGCACGCGAAGGACAAGCCTTTTGCACATGACGGGCTACGTGAATATTTTGATTACCGTGATTTAGGCATTTTTGATGCAACGGATGGCAAAGCGGTCATGCATGTCATTCGCGCAAGCAAGGGTAGCAATGCAACCGGAGAATGGCATCGTCACGAGTTGAATTTCCAGTTTGTTTATGTATTGAAGGGTTGGGCGATTTTTGAATATGAGGGGCACGGTCAACACAAGCTCGTGGAAGGGACGTGCGTGCATCAACCGCCACATATCCGCCACCGCGAAATCGAACACTCGGATGACTTTGAAGTGCTTGAGATCGTGCTGCCGGGTGAGTTCAAAACTATCACAATGTGATGACCGCTGGCGTACTTAATGCAGACAAAAGCGCCCGCGTCAATCGGATGCGTAGGCGCCTTGTCGCTGGTGCGGCTTGGACCGTATGCGGTATGGGAGTGAGCGCAGCTGCACTCGGACAGACTCTGGCGGCGAAACATGAAGTGACCAACGCCGATCCAGACGTGCTGGCGTTGATCGATCCTAAAACAAAGCGGCGTATTAAATTACGCACTCGACTTCCCGACGGCTCTGGCAAAGCGGGGCTAATTGTTTATTCGCCTGGGCTTGGTAGTGGTGTCTCTAATGGTGCGGCTTGGTGCGAAGCCTGGCGGCAAGCTGGGTTCGTTGTGGTCACACTCGCACACCCTGTGACCGATGATTCCCTTTGGACGATCTCGCCCGGCAAGTCCTTTAAGACAAACGTGAATGAGGCAATCGCTGGGCCGCAGTATGGTTTACGTGTTGCAGATTGCCGCTTTGCGATTGACTATTGCCTGGCAAAGTCAGAGTTTGCTTCACGCATTGATGCGGCGCGCATAGGTTTAGCTGGGCATTCGTTTGGTGCCTTAACGGCGCAGTCGATTGCTGGTCAAGCGGATGGGGGTCAAGCGCTGCGCGATACGCGGGTGCGAGCCGTGATCGCCTTGTCGCCTACTGCGATCTCTGCAGAGCGTGCGCAGTCACTCAAGAGCGTAGACATCCCTTTCTTCTGCGTCACAGGCACGCATGACCAGTATGTGACCTTTAAGAAGGGTGGAGAGTCCGTTCGCCTAGGCGTGAGTCTTGCGCAACGTGAGCTGGTGTACGAGCATCTTCCTGCAGGCGAAAAAATTCAGCTCAAACTGAACTTGGCTGATCATATGAGTTTTGCGGGTGAAGCCGTTGATGCTAAGAGCTTTAGTCGTGATATCTCAGTCACAAGCGAGACGAGTAGTCAGATTTGGGAGCGCGTGAGCACGACGACAAGCTTGTTCTGGCGGTTTTATCTTGATGGGTCCAAGCGATCGGGCATTCAAACGCGCAAAGAGCTGGAGCAGCAGATGCTCCAGATGATTAGTCCGTCTGATGAGTTGAAGTTTGGTTGAACGTGTTGGCAAGGGTACATATCTTTGCTATATAAACGGTATTCACTTTAAAGAGAGATTGTTCATGAAGATTATTGTCCTGCCAGGTGATGGCATTGGCGCAGAGACTGTCTCTGTTGCGGTCGAGGCGCTCGAACTTGTTTCTAAGAAATTCAAACTCAACTTGAATTTACATCATGACATCGCAGGCCATGAGAGCTTGATTAAGCATGGGACTACGATTCATGCGGGCTTACTTGATGCGGTCAAGAATGCAGATGGCTTGATACTCGGGCCGATGTCTACCTATGACTTTAAAGATGAATCTAAGGGTGAGATTAATCCCTCAAAGTTTTTTCGTAAAAGTTTAGATCTCTTCGCCAATATTCGTCCGGCAAAGACCTTCCCCGGTAGCGGCGCAGTGCACAAACCATTAGACCTTGTGGTCGTGCGTGAAAACACCGAAGGCTTCTATGCTGATCGCAACATAGAGTCTGGTGGCAGTGAAATGCTCATTACTTCTGATGTTGTGGTTTCACTCCGGCGTATTACGCGTCAGTGCTGCGAGCGGATTGCTCGTGCAGCGTTTGAGCTGGCCATGACGCGACGCAAGCACGTGACCGTCGTGCACAAAGCAAACGTACTGCGGTTAGGGGATGGGATGTTTATCGACTCTTGCCGGTTAATTGGTAAGGAGTTTCCCGAAGTCCAAATCGAAGAAATCATTGTGGACGCAATGATGGCGCATGTGGTGCGTACGCCTGAGCGTTATGACGTGATCGTCACTACAAATATGTTCGGCGATATTCTGTCAGATCTAACAGCTGAGCTTTCAGGTAGTTTGGGTATGGCAGCCTCCATCAATGCCGGCGTGAACTATGCGATGGCACAGGCTGCGCATGGCTCTGCACCGGATATCGCAGGTAAAAATATTGCCAATCCTTTTTCTCAGGTTTGGTCTGCAGCGATGCTCTTGAACTGGTTTGGTCAGCGAAATGGGCGCCCGGCGTTCACACAGGCTGCACAAGTGCTAGAGACTGCGGTTGTAGGCGCTGTCGCAGCTGGCGAGTCAACGAAAGACGTCGGCGGTAAGCTGGGAACAAAAGAGACTGGTCAAGCCCTAATGGTACGTCTAGCGAAAATGTAATTCGCTTGGTGTTGTGAAAAAGGCTGATCCCCACAGGTGATCAGCCTTTTCCTTTTAAGGGCTGTACTTGTCGCGTTATTGCATGACGATATTCGCGGCCTTAGCGATCGCTTGGTTCTCTTCGAAATCCTTCTTTACGTAGGCGGCGAAGGCTGAGCGATCCAGCGTGATGATGTCCACACCAAGGCTATTGAAACGCTCTTTCACGCTTTGTTGTTGCATTGTTTTCTGAAGCGCTGCGGAGAGTTTTTCTACGACCGCAGCTGGCATGCCAGCCGGTCCGAAAATTCCTGTGTAAGTCACCATATCGAAGTCTTTGATACCTAACTCCTCAAAGGTAGGTACGTTGGGTAAGAGAGGCGAGCGGGTTTTACCCGTCTGAGCCAAGGGAATGATCGCGCCGCTCTTGATATGGGAGATTGATGCGGTCAGTTGATCCATCATGGTCTCGATTTGTCCGCCAACCAGATCGATCAAGGCCGGGCCGCTGCCTTTGTAAGGAATATGGTTGAGTTTGGCGTTCATACGCAAGGCCAGCATTTCAAGTGCGAGATGTTGGCTTGAGCCATTTCCTGCCGACCCGACTGAAATTTGCTCCTTGCCTGCTTTGGCCTTGGCGGCAAAGTCGGCAAAGGTTTTTATGTTCCCTTTGGCGGTCGCACTAAGAATGATTGGTACGGCGTGGATTGGTCCGATGACGGTCAGGTCTTTGACGGGGTTATAAGGCGGAGCCGCAACGAGTGCAGGTGCAACCGAAACGGAGCCGCTAGAGCCGAGTAGCAACGTATAGCCGTCCGGGGTCGACTTCACCACGCCTGTGGAGCCAATAAAGCCACCAGCGCCTGGCTTGTTCTCAACAATCACTTGTTGACCCAGAATTTCGGACAGGGAGGGAGCGACGGCACGCGCGGTGATGTCAACGTTTCCACCAGGCGCCCAGGGTACGACGAGTTTGATGGGCTGCTTTGGAAAGTCTTGTGCTTGCACCGCCGGTGCCAAGGCCGCACCTATCGAGGCGACGACGAGCGTCAAAATAGGCAAATTTTTTGTTAGTTTCATTCCTAGCTCCGATCTGTTGGATTTCATTGTATGCACTCATCTTGAGGATGGCTTAGACTATTGGTTTTGCTGTGCCGTGGCAAGAGCTTTATCTCCCTAGTGTGTGCTATGTTACAGCGCAATTATTGTGATGAATACCTTGCCCGAACGAGGGGCATTTCGCCCGAACCAAGGACTGATTGTGAACACGAACGTTAATGCTTTTAATCCCTCAGCAGATGGGGTTTATTTGATTACTGTCACACCGTTTAAAGACGGAGGTGAACTGGACCTCGCGAGTACAGATCGCATGGTGGATTTTTGCCTTGACCGGGGTGTGACGGGGCTGACCATTCTTGGCATTATGGGCGAGGCGACCAAACTAACCGCTGAGGAGTCTCGTGTTTTTGTCAAACAAGTGCTTGCTCGCGTCCGGGGTAAGGTGCCTGTTGTCGTGGGTGCCTCTGCAGCAGGCTTTGCCCCCATGGGCGAGCTCACGAAAAGTGTGATGGATATGGGGGCGTCGGGTGTGATGGTCGCTCCGGCAGCTGGGTTGCGCACAGATGATCAGATAAGCAGCTATTTTGATATGGTCAACGAGACCTTGGGGTCCGATGTCCCTTGGTGTTTGCAGGACCACCCCACATCAACGGGCGTGCAAATGTCCACGGCGGTGGTGATGCGGATTCTGAAGAACTCACCGCGGTGTGTCATGCTCAAGCACGAAGACTGGCCTGGTTTGGGAAAATTATCTGCGGTCTGTCAGGCAATACAAAAGGGCGACCTGCAAAAGATTTCGATTTTGACTGGTAACGGCGGTGGCTTGTTCTTGCCAGAAGAGCTCGTACGCGGGGCGAATGGTGCTATGACTGGTTTCGCTTACCCTGAAATGATGGTTGATGTCTGCAAGGCCTTTGCCGCCGGGGATGTCGAGCGTGCCTTCGATATCTTTGATTGCTATCTGCCCTTAGCCAAATATGAGCAGCAGGCGGGCGTTGGGCTCGCTGTGCGTAAACATATTCTTGCCCAACGCGGCGCGATTGCTTCGGCCGCGATACGTAAACCTGGCCCCAAGCTTAGCGCTCAGGACATTGCAGATATTGCACGCTTAACGACACGGCAGGAAAAGAAGCTGGCTGCCTTGAAATAGTTGGCTTGTTTGTTTACCTATTTCCTAGTTTTATTTAACGCATTCGGAGACCCTTCATGGTCAATATGCAGCTCGACCCAAAAGTAAAAGACATTCTCGCCGCAATTTCTACCGCGACACTCACCACCGTACTGCTCAAGAAAGGTTTGCGCAATGTATGGATGCGCGGCACAAAACCCATTCGTAGTGGTCAGCCTCGACTCGTTGCCCGCGCCTTTACTTTGCGGTTTGTTCCCGCACGTGAAGACCTTGCGACACCGGAGTCCTGGTCTTCGCCGAAATCGACACGGGGCGCAATCGAAGATATGCCTGAAGGCTGTATCGCGGTTGTGGACTCGATGGGTGTGCAGGACGCTGGCATTTTCGGAGATATTCTCTGCGCGCGTATGGCTAAGAAAAATGTTGCTGCGCTGGTGACTGACGGTGTGGTGCGCGACCTAGCGGGTGTTCTGGGCACAGGTTTGCCTGTTTGGTGTTCAGGTGCTGCGGCGCCACCATCTGTTGCGGGCTTGACCTTTGTGGATTGGCAACAGCCCATCGGTTGTGGCGGCGTTGCGGTGTTTCCCGGCGATGTAGTGGTTGTTGATGATGACGGTGCTGTGCTGATTCCTGCAGCACTGCTCGACGACGTCGTCGCGAGCGCAGCATCTCAAGAGGCGCTAGAAGTGTGGATCATGAAGCAAGTTGAAAATGGGCAGGCTTTGCCTGGTTTGTACCCACCGAACGCAGAGAATTTGGCGCGCTACAAAGCGGAAACGGGTCAGAAGTAATCTTTCTTAGCTAAGCTGTTTGGCGAGGCGAAAGCTTCGCCAAACAAAGACGGTGACACTTGCGATCGCAAGGATGGCAAAGAGATATTGAACGGGTTCGGCAATCTTGAAATCGATCTTGGTTGTGATGAGCATGTAAGCGCATAAGGCTGCACCAAACCCAATGAGTCGCATCAACCATGATGTGTTTTGTACGACAGTGTCAGGCAAGCGATTGCTGAGGTGCCCTCCAAGAATCCCGCCAAAAATCCCTAAGGCTGCGCCAGCAAAGACGTCTGACGGCCAGTGGGCTCCGAGCGCGATACGTGCGAATCCACCCAACGCTGCGAGTAGAAATAACCACAAAAATGGTTTGCGGCGGTGACGGTCCATCGCGAAGTAAATGCCCGATAAAACAGCAAAGGCAGTGAGGGTGTGTCCTGAAGGCATTGCGAAGGAGGTGAGAGGACGCTCCAGAATGTAGAAGGTGGAATGATCTAAAAGACCTGCAGGGCGCGGCATCTCAAGGACATGTTTAGGCCAGCGTGAGAGCGCGCCCGCGATTGCACCAGCAAACATGGCACCGATTAGTAACCGTGGCGCAAGGACTAGCAAGGGGGAAAGGAGCGCAAAGGCACTCCAGCCGTTGCCAAGCATATTGAAGGTGACCCACACAATGTCTGGCAAGAGACGGGCGGTGTGGTTGAGATAAAGGAAGAGACCAGGCTCTGGTAAGAAAAGCCAGCAAAGCGCCCAAATTATCAGGGGCGCCAAACACCAAAGAAAGTCCTTTTTTTGAATGGTCGCGACATGGTGCGTATGCGTGGCCGAACGCGGAGGCACTGTCATGCACGTGACGCCGTGAATTGGACAATCATTTTTTGCATCACTTGCTCGACGGTAATCGCACGCATACAGGCGTTATCTGAGCACGGTGTTTTGCGGTGGTTAGCCGCGCTGACGCAAGGTGAACAGGCGAGTTGAGCCGTGATCGGAATGGACTTGCCCAGCGACCCATACAAGGCAGGCGTCTCTGGTCCGAAGAGCACGACGGTATGTAGCCCGGTTACGGAGGAGAAATGACCAGGACCTGAGTCGTTGGTCACCATGACATCTGCAAGCGTATATAACGCGGGAAGCTCTGCAAAACTAACTTGACCGGCGAAGTTCAGGGCGTTGGGTACGTTGGCACCCAGTCGAACATTCTCGACGTAGGCGTGTTCGGAGGGTGAGCCAGTAATGAGTACTAAACAATCGGGCCAGTGGTTGACGAGCGCAATAATTAGCTTGGAGAAACTTTCGGGTGCCCAGCGGCGCTGCACCAAAAGCTCGCTCGCATTGGGATTCACCAGAAGCAATGGTTGAACGCCATGCTGAAACGGCCTCTGTGCTTGTGTGGCAAGCATTTGAACTCGCTCCAGCACTGTTTGTTTAACAGTGACATCAATCTGCGCTTGTGCGATTCGGATTGCAGAGTCTGGAATATGTACCTTACTGAAAGGTTGCTCAGCGGAGGTCGCGAAGGCGGCGTGTATCAGTGACAAAAAGTTTTTGGCGATATGTATGTGTGGGTTGTAGTGCACTTTGTGCGTCAGCATCGTGCCGCGCCACAGGCCTTCACCATGAAAAATATGATATCCAACACGCTTGCGGGCACCGCATAAGCCCGTGAGTAAGGCAGTGAAGCGAGAGAAGAGCTCTAGATCAATGACAGTATCAATTTTGTGCGCTCGTGCCTGCCACAGGAATTTGACAGTGTCTCGGACTAAGGTAAAGACCGAGCTCGAATCAATGGTGAAAATGTTTTTTGCGGGTACGGTATTGAGTAGAGTTAGGCTAGCTCGGTTGCTTTTGAAGATCAGAAAAAAGATTTCAGCACCCCGTGCCTGGGCATCACGCATCGCAGGGTCGACAATGATGGCGCTTCCCATCTCGGAGAGTTCGATAAACAGCAAGCGACGTGGCGCGCCAGCTGGACCCTTAATCAGATGGGTGATCCAGTCCAGCAGGGCCACGAGTGGGCTAAAGAGGGCGCACAGGGGAACACCGACTCGGTGGTCGATGGTGCGCATGGTGTCGACGCTTAGGCTCATGGGGTCGTAGTTTAATGCTTTGTGCTCAGATCGTCTTGGCGTCGTCGCTTCAACAGGGATATGGCACCCGGCAAATACGTCACTAGCGTCACAATCCCAAAACTCACTGAGGCGAGCACAGTGATTCCGCTATCGACCGCCCAGAGTGCAAGAGTGGTGGACAGCGTTGCTTCTCGCAAGCCCCATCCCGAAATGCTGATGGGTAGCATCATTAATAGGCCGAGTGCAGGAAGGCCCACCATGAGTGCAGAGAACGGCGCTGTCGTTCCGAAGGCCTGCAAGCAACACCAAAATGCGGTGAGCGCGATCATGTGTGTGGAGATCGATATCGCCAATTGAGGCAAGACGGTCGGCCAACCAAGCGCGGTTTTGAGTCCTGGCATCGCTTCCGGCATACCGAGTTTTGTGAGTATTTTATGAATCCAAAGACGCGTACGCGGCGAGCCCAACATTAGGCTCGCTAATGCTGCCCCGGCGATCATTGCACCTAGGGCCCACCAGCCAAGGGATTGCCCCCAAGGTGCAATCATGGCACCACCTAGGATAAGCCCAAGAGCACCCAAGATATTGTTGCCAATCAGACCAAGTCCGCGATCTAGTGCCACGCTGATAAAACCAAGGCGCAATCGTGGTGGGGCGCGGTTCAGATCGATGGGTTGATGGAGCTCCTCGGACAAGGTTGGGGCACGAGTGCCCGCCACTTGCCCGACTTGGTGTTGGCGAATAGGGCCTAAGCGACTACCCTCGACTGCACGATAACTGTCCCCACCAATCGTGCTTGGTAGGCCTTGATTAATGAGACCGCCCGTGAAATAGAGCGTGATGTAACGCGAGACAGGTTGATGCAGACCCATACTGCGCATAATCCATCCCCAACGCACGACCGCGAGAAGGTTGGCCGACACAAGCAGCGCAAGCGCCAGAACAAACCAGCCCGGTTTGATCGCGATCTTTGTTTCCCTTAAGGCTTGCCAGTCAATATTTCTCGCTGCAAGCCACAGCAGGAGCAAGGACAAAACAATGCGTAAGTAAGGCCAGAGAGTTTTAAAGGTTTTTTTCACTGAACGACGTCTATTTTGGATTGGGGGCAGCCCCCCAGTTGCGGCAATGGTAGAAACTAAAGTCTGAAATCGAACGCCCGAGTCGTTTGATGTCGAGGTGCTCAATTAAGGTGCACGATTCAAAGCCACCTGATTGAGTAGGCAAGTCAAAGCGCAATTGTGACCAGTTTACAAAAAGACTGTCTGCACCGACGGGTATTTCGCCGAACCAGAGGTCAAATTGGTCGAAACGCTTGTCCAGCACATAGACCGGGAGGGGCTGTGCATACCAGGCTATTCGGCTTGCGAGTGTCCAGTTGCGTACGGAGAGCGATGCAATGTTGTGCTGTTGGCTCAGTGTCTGGGCGAGCGCGCCGGCTTGATTCCAGCCCCACATATCGGTCAGTGGATTCTTTTTTCCCCAAGGGTGGTCTTGCCCGATGCCGGGGACTCCAACAAAAAAGAGCAGGACGAAGGCCAAGAGGCAGATGACGACCTGCGCACGCACGAAGGCCCGAATCCAGAACTGCTTGCCGCTTGCCCAATAGGCACCAAGAGCGTTTGCGGCGAAAGGAGTGATTGCTAGCCAAGCAGGCGCTGTCCAATGTGGCAGACTGCCACCGCCGGAGAGTGTCGCGGTAACGACAAAAGGCAGAATAAAAAATAACGTCAAACCCGCTGCGAGCCGTTTCTTTTCGCGGATGATGTCGCGCAGACAAAGATAGGTCCCGAGCACGAGCAGCGGTCCGTAGGCGACCAGTTGAATGCCTAGGAAGGCCGCTAAGCGGCGCAGCTTCCAGGTGCCGCCGCCGCCATGTTTTAGTTGATACGCAAAGGACACCCAATCGTGTTGAGCATTCCAGAGGAAAACCGGCGTTACGATCAGCATTGCGGCTGCAACAGCAAGCCACGGACCTTTTTTGCTAAGAAGGGCTATCCCGTGGCTGTGCAGAAGAATCGCCATGACAGTAAGCGCCGGGATGATGGCGGTGTATTTGGAGAGACCAGCCAGTCCAAGCAATAAGCCGAGCGCCAGCCAGTGCTGAAGTGAGGTGGTCTGCGAATCGTGTGAGGCCTTCGCCAGCGCAAGTGTGCTGCGCATAATCAGCAAGGTGAGCACCATCAGCAGCGTGTCAGGCAATAAGCCCACCGCCAACACGTGCATGAGTGGTGCACAAAGGGTTAGCGCAACGGCCCAGAGACCTGCTGTTTCTTTTGCGGAAGGAGAATAACTCCAACCCGGGACCATCGTACTGAGATCGATAGCGAGTCCGCGCGCCAACAGACAGGCAATTAACCAAAGTGTTTGTGGAATAAGGCGAAGGAGGTAGTCCGGTGCGCCGAGCGCCACGAATGGCCATTGAATCCACCCTACGAGTGGTGGATGGTCAAAGTAGCTCCAGTCAAGACGGACGGCATAGTAGGCGTAGTGCGCTTCATCAACAGAGAGTGTCAGTAATGTTGCGAACACTAGGTGAATGAAGACGCCAAGTCCGAGTAGGCCTAGTAGCCGACGATCCTGATGCCATGCAGGCGTGTGACCGACGGGAAGGGGGGCGTGTGGCACGTTACAGTTTGCTATTGGGCTTGAACAGGTAAGACACGCCAAGTGATTTGTCGCTTGCCGTCTTGGGCAAGAACCTTCGCGTTGACACGCTGAACGACGAAGCCCTCTGGTAGGTTTGCCACGCCGCTGATTGGCAAATAGTGATTGAATTGCACCGCCATACGAGGTGAGGGAAGAGTTTCAACCCGTCCAGTTGGCCATCGCCCCTCATAAGAGAGCTCTAACCAGCCGCTGAAGTCCTGTTTCTCTGGTTTAGCCCGCAGTAGCCAAATTAAGTACGAGAGCTGTCCGCCTTTCTTTGCTTGGTTAAAGGTGCTGGTACTGACGCCGACCACCCCGAAGCGAGGATCGAAGGGCAGCGTTTGAACCAGAAGGTTCAATTGTTCCTTCATGGGGGTAATAATGGCTTGGGTCGTCGAGAGCTCTTCGCGCAGGCTTTTGATGATTGCTGCGTTTTGCATGCGCTCAGCTTCTAGTGAACGCGCGTGGTTATCTACCTGTGTTTGTAGTGTTTGCCGCTCGACTGAGACTAGTTTTAGTTCGTCAGTGAGTTTCTGTGCTTGTTCGGTTGTAAGCCGCTTTGCACCGTAGCTTGCCTGAAGAAACAGCACACCACCGCCACCTAACAGAACCCCAAGCAGCAGAACAATTACCCAACTAGGGATGCGACGAGGGCGCCTCCGCGTATCGTACGGGGCGGGTTTGAAAACCGCACGTTTTGCTTGAACGCGAATGACCATGGGGAATTAGTTTTGCTTCTCGAGTTTGTATTCTAACGCCGCCAGACGTTCGGGTGTGCCGACATCGAGCCAGAAACTTTTGTGGAGTTTTCCAATGATCCGTCGCTCTGCCATAGCGGAGCGTAATAACGGGGCGAGTTTGGCAGGTTGTCCTGGTGTAGTTTTGGCGAAAAGTGCCGGGCTGTACACGCCAATACCTGAGAAGGTGTTGAGAGTGCTTGCTTGAGCACTGAGGTGGCCATCTTTGAGTAGCCCAAAATCGCCTTGCGGATGATGCTCGGGGTTATTGACCAGAAGCAGCCACGCAAGGTGATCAGTTTGTTTGAGCTGTTCGACAATTGCAAAGGCATGCGCGGGATTCCAGTCGCACCATATATCCCCGTTCATGACGAGAAACGGTTCTGTCCCAAGAAACGGCAAGGCAGTAGCGATTCCCCCTGCTGTTTCGAGGGCGACAGGCTCTGGCGAGTATTGAATCCGCACACCGAAAGCGGCCCCGTCACCGAGCGTTTGTTCAATGCGCTGTCCGAGCCACGCATGGTTGATGACGATTTCGGTGATGCCGGTTGCGGCGAGCTTTTCGAGATGCCAAACGATGAGCGGCTTGCCGGCAACCGGCAGCAGTGGTTTAGGAAGATGATCGGTGAGTGGGCGCATGCGCTCTCCTCGACCTGCAGCTAATATCATGGCCCGCATCAGAAGGTGTATCCAACTTTGGTTTGAACTTGATCTAACTGGTCCAGAATGCGGATTAAGGGTTTGAAAGCGATGTAGCGCCCGGCCACTTGTCTTACATACTGATTGACGCGCGGCATGTGCGCGAGATAGCTGGCTTTGCCGTCGCGGTGATTAAGGCGAGCGAAGACCCCCAAAATCCGCAGATTGCGTTGTAAGCCCATCCACTCGTAGTCGCGATGAAAGTCTGCAAAGTCCGTGGGAACCGGCAAGTTGTTTTTACGAGCCTGTTCCCAATAGCGAATCGCCCAATCTATCTGCTGCGGCTCCTCCCAGGTGGTTCTTGCATCCATGACGAGAGAGGCGAGGTCATAGGTGATGGGGCCTGCGACGGCGTCTTGGAAGTCAAGTATCCCAGGGTTGGCGCCGAATTTTTCCTCTTCGCACAACATTAAATTAGGCGAATGAAAGTCTCTGTGCACGAATACTTGGGGTTGTGCGGCGTTGTGTTTGACCAACAGGTCGAACACGGTATCGAGGGCCTGTAGGGTCTCTGGTGGAAGGATGGTTTTGCAATGAATGCTGGTGTACCACTCGGTGAAAAGGCCTAGCTCTTCTTTGAGCCGAGGCGCGTCGTAACGCGGTAGGCCGTCGTAGCGAGTCGCTTGCATGTCCACCAGCGCAGCTAGGGCTTCGCGATACATTTTTTGTAAAGTGAAATCCTCTACCCCAGCGACTATTTTGTCATAGTAAGTTGTTGGGCCTAGGTCAGAAAGCAGCAAAAAACCCTGCTTTAATTCCATTTCGAAAACTTTTGGCACATTTAAGCCAGCGGCGGTTAAGCGGCCCGCGATATCGACAAAAGGGCCACAGTCTTCTTTCGGGGGAGGGGCATCCATCACTACCAGGGTGCCGCTTGCCGACGCAATTCGGAAATACCGCCTAAAGCTAGCGTCGCTGGAGGCTGGTGCAAGAGTGTCAATCTTTAGACCTAGTTTCTGAGGAATTTGATTTAACCAATTGACTAATAATGGTATTCTTTGCTCTGACATTGTCTAAAAAATCCTAAATTTCGCTGTATTCGAACTATAATAGCTCTGAAGCAGCGAGGGTTTGCTGAATTTTGACGACAAACTTTGGGTAAAAGTGCCCTGAATAGGTGACTGTTTAAAGCGTGCTGTTTCTTTTTGCTCGACTTTTTCTCGCAACGACTCTGGGGATAGGTGTGGGGGCTGCGCAAGCCCAAAACGCCGACGCAACCCCGAGCGATGCGCTTAATCAGGCGGCCTCCGGGCAGGCGCCTCCCAAGAAAGCACCCCCAAAAAAGCCGCAAGCCAATCAAAATACGACAAAAAATAAGCCGGCAAATAAGCCGCCCAATAAGCCGACAGCCGTTAAAACTGCCCAGGCATCCACTCAGCCAACAGGTAAACCAGCAGCGAAACCAGCAGCGAAACCAGCAGCTGTCAAAACTGCGCAGGCTTCCACTCAGCCAGCAGCCAAACCTGTAGCTCAACCCGTAGCTCAACCTGTAGCTAAGCCTGTCGCCAAGCCTGTCGCCAAGCCGGCAGCCAAAGTTGCAGCGCCTCCTCCCCCGCCTAGAGTGCAGTTGATGGGGTTGCGGGTGGCTCCGAAGTTAGATCGTTTTGTGCCCGCGGAAAGTCAAATGCCTGGTTTTCTTGAGGCGCGTGAAATGCATGGTGATGCGCAGGGCAATGTGCGCATGATCGGCGATGCGGCAATGCGTCGCCAAGATGCGGTGCTGCGCGCCAATGTGATTGATTACAACAAAACCACCAACGTTCTAGATGCACAAACGAACGCGCGTTTGATTCGGGACGGAAACGTCATTACTGGTACCAGCGTTATTTATAACGCTGAAGATGGCACTGCCAGTGTTGATCAGCCTAACTTTTGGATAGACAACGGTGGTGCGGGTGTTGGGTCGTGGGCTGATGTTTTCAATAAAAATCAGATGAGTATCAAGGATGTGACCTACAGTGGTTGCCCATGTCCGCAGCCCTCTTGGTATATCGAGACTGAGAAGCTTGATTTGGATTACGCCGAAAATGAGGGCGTGGCGCGCAACGGTGTTCTTTACTTCAAAAACGTTCCGATCCTGGCGGCGCCTTATCTAACGTTCCCAATCAAAAAAGAGCGCAAGAGTGGTTTGCTGCTTCCAACGTTTGGCAACACAACGAATACTGGTTTCGATTACACCCAACCGTACTATTTCAATATTGCACCCAACTACGATATGACAGCGCAGCTGCGGACGATGACCAAGCGCGGGGCACAATTGGGTGGTGAATTCCGCTATATGGGTGAGAGCTACTCTGGTCTAGCAGCGGGCACGTATCTACCCAATGATATTAAGACGGGTGAGGATCGGTGGTTGTATTCTGCGCAATACGGTCAGCGTTTTGGCTATGGGTTCTATGGCGGCTACAACGTTAGTGGCGTGTCGGACGATAACTATTTCAAAGACTTCGCCAGTATCGGCATAAACCAAGCGACCGTGACGGCACTGCCGCGTCAAGTGGGAACGGGTTGGGCAAACGAGTACTGGAACACCTCTGCACAGGTGGTCACCTTTCAAACGATTCGCCCGAGTGGCACGTTTGTGACGCCTCAGTACAACAAGGTGCCCGAATACACGATCAATGGTGGGCGGTTTGATATCGCAGGCTTTGACTTGCAAAGCCAAAACACCTTAACGAAATTTGAAATGCCGCTCGACCAACGCTTTGCGTACGGTCCGATGGGCTCGTTGCGCTGGAAGCCGGACGGACAGCGTGCCCTGTCGTATAACTCGATTGCCTACCCAATCGTTAAGCCGGGTTGGTACATCACGCCTAAAGTTGCGCTAAGTATGGCGCAATATCAAACTGAATGGTATGGGCTTGAGAAAGTGTACGGCTATGGGCAGGCGTCGAACACTCGTGTGCTGCCAATCATGTCGGTTGACTCTGGTATGACCTTCGAGCGTGACACAACATTTTTTGGGAAGCCAGCTTTACAAACGCTTGAGCCACGCGCTTATTATTTGAATGTTCCATACCGCGATCAGTCGCAGCTGCCGGTATACGATACGACGTTGGCTGATTTTAGTTTTTCGTCGGCTTTCCAGGAAAACATTTTTGCTGGTTTTGATCGAATATCAAATGCGAATCAAGCGACGCTGGCGTTGACGAGTCGGTGGCTAGACGCCAATAGCGGCTTTGAGCGCCTTCAGCTTTCGGTTGCTCAGCAATTTTACTTTGAAGATCAGTATGTTACGTTGCCGTTTCAGGTGCCCCGCACCAATACTAAGTCTCAGTTCCTGGTGGGTAGTAGCGCTGCGCTGACCGATACGTTGAACCTGTCGTCTTTATTTCAGTACAACCCTTACAAGAGCGAGCTCAGTCGCGCTCAGGTTATCAGCCGCTGGCGCCCCCAGCGTTTAGCGACGCTTGCTTTGTCGTACCGTTATCAGGTCAATCCGCCTCCTGACGCCTTGTATCAGCCGCAAGGTCAGAACCAAGTGAGTGCCGGCTTCCAGTGGCCATTAACGAAGAAATGGTACTCAATCGGACGCGTAGACTATTCCCTTAATAAGGTGAATGCGCCCAGTGTGCTTGACCCATCGAATATGATTGCAATGCCTAAGGTGACACAGGGTGTTCTGGGATTAGAGTACAAGGGTGACTGTTGCTGGACTGGGCGTGTTGTGTTCCAGCGCTATGTGGTTAGCGTGGATCAAACTAATAGTGCGGTATTTTTCCAGCTTGAGCTAGGTGGATTAGGTAATTTGGGTCAGAACCCGATGGGTATTATCGGACGTAGTATCCCCGATTACGAACCGATCAATCCCCCAGTCCCAAGCGTAAGTAAATTTGAAAGGTACGAATGATGCAAGCAGTTAAAACCTCCCGTTGTTGGGTTGCGCTCATTGGATTTTGTATAAGCGCTACGGTAGGCATGTCTGTTTATGCCCAGCCTTCACCGGGTGGCGCAGCACGCCAGACGACACCGCCCAAGACTGCGGCGGCTGGAGCGGAGCGAGAGGCCGACACCATCGTTGCCGTGGTCAATAAAGAGGTGATCAC
>Ga0315906_10003412_pt1 | contig 21103 bp, 20 predicted proteins | sample LakEriMetagenome_4_FD_203526 | JGI IMG/M metagenome (GOLD analysis project Ga0315906, IMG submission 203526) | Freshwater fungal communities from buoy surface, Lake Erie, Ohio, United States - Buoy 2 MA122 | ecosystem: Environmental > Aquatic > Freshwater > Lake > Lake biofilm | place: USA...
CGGGGCTGGAAGGACGCATGTTTGCTCCGCTCGGCTTGGCTTACATCATTTCGCTACTGTGCTCGCTTCTCGTTTCGCTCACAGTCACACCGGTCCTGGGGTACTTCTTGTTACGGAATGCCCGGTTTCTCGATCGTGAGGAAGACTCGTTCCTGCTCCGCTGGATGAAGCGCCTCGACGAGCGTGTTCTGCGCGTGACGCTCCGCCACGCGAGATTGGTCTTGGTGGTCGTCGCCGTGTTGGTGGTCCTGTCCGTGGCGAGCATCTCGTGGATGGGGGGCGAGTTTCTGCCACCGTTCAACGAGGGCACACTCACCATCAACGTCCAGACCGAGCCAGGGACCAGCTTGGAGGAAAGCAGTCGTATCGCACAGTTGGCGGAGGCGTTGGTATTGGAGGTACCCGAAGTGCTGAGTCTTTCACGCAGGACCGGACGCGCCGAGCTTGACGAACACGCCGAAGGCGTCAACTCTTCAGAGATCGACGTTCGGCTGCTTGATGAGCAACGGCCGAAGGAGGGCCTCTGGTTTGCCGCACTACGGCTAATTCCCGTGGCCCACTTGTGGGGATTTGAGACGATCAGCCGGCCTCGCGAGATCGTGATTGCCGATGTCCGTGACAAGATATCGCACATTCCCTCTGTGAAACTGAATGTCGGCCAGCCGATTTCACACCGGCTGGACCACATCATGTCCGGCGTGAGAGCCCAGATTGCCGTGAAGGTATTCGGGCCGGATCTCGCCGAATTACGCGCGGCTGCCCAAGATGTCCAATCACGGCTCTTGCCGATCTCTGGCGTCGTCGACCTGCAGATCGAACCCCAAGTCGAGACTTCACAGATACGCCTGAAGATCGATCACCGCGAAGCCGCTCGCCACGGCCTCGCCCCCGGCGACATCGCCGAGCTTCTCGAGACTGCCTACAAGGGAAGAGTCGTCTCGCAGGTGTTTGATGAGGATCGTTATTTCAGTCTCGTAGTCTGGTACGACGAAGCATCACGGCGCGACCCCGAAACGATCAGTCAGACCATCATCGAGACGCCGTCTGGACGCCGGGTGGCGCTTGGGCAAGTCGCGGAGGTGCTCGATGCCACGGGACCGAACACGATCAACCGCGAAAACGTGCAGCGACGGATTGTGGTGGCGTGCAACGTACAGGGTCGTGATCTGGCAGGCGTGATTTCCGACATTCGGGCAGCCCTCGAGCCAGTCGAAGCGAAGCTGCGCATCCTGCCGGGAAGTTACTGGCTCGATTACGGCGGTCAGTTCGAGGCCCAGCAGGAGGCCAACGTGCGGCTCTTGGTGTTCGGGTCTGTTTCCGTGGTGGGGGTGTTCTTGCTGCTGTGCAAGGCCCTGGAGTCGTGGCGAGGGGCACTCCAGGTGCTTGTCAATATTCCCCTGGCGGCGATGGGTTCTGTGATCGCTCTCCTGATCGCCAATCAACCATCAAGCGAAGCGCTCGCGGCGGCCGCCTGGTGGGAATGGCCGCGGGTGTGGATTGAGGCCACCAACCTTTCGGTCGCCCATTGGGTCGGGTTCATCACGCTGATCGGCATCGTCAGCCGCAACGGCATCATGATGATCTCCCACTACATCCACTTGATGAAGTACGAGGGCGAGCCATTCGGCGAAGAGATGGTCATTCGCGGCAGCCTCGAACGCCTCGCTCCCGTGATGATGACGGCCTTCACGTCATTTATCGGATTACTGCCGTTGCTCTTTGGGGCCGGGCAGGCCGGCAAAGAGATTCTCTATCCGCTGACGGTCGTCGTGTTCGGCGGCATGCTCTGCTCGACGATCCTGGACCAGATCGTCACGCCCGCGCTGTTTTTTGCGTATGGCCGGAACGTGTACGACCAGCAGTCGCAAGGCACCGGCGAAGACGAGGTTCACAAGCTCGCTCAGGAATGGTTTCCGAACTGATTTCCGAACCGAACATGAATGAGCAGCATTTGTACCGGCAAGGCCTACGGCTGGTGTTCCGCGCCAGGTGATTCACGGTAGACCGAAATTGAGGGGGACTGACTCATGCACAGGAAGAAACCGCGTTCATCAGTCGGTTGGTGGTGATTCGGGGAGCGTGAAGGCCGATTGAGGTCCATCCTGAAGCGGTGCGGATACGAGACGCCGCCGAACGACTCTGTTCCCGCGAGTCGGTAGATTCTTTTTGTTGCTGCCGCTGGTAAGTATTCTCGCCAACGTGGTGACGCGGTCGCGAGCGTCGTTGGTGACACCGGCGACTGTCCCGGCCTGCTTGCCGGGCTTGCCGCGACGTGGCAAGTTTCGCAAATCGCCGGGCCTCCCCAGGCCTGCTGTCTCGTGATCCCGTTTATGGCAGCGACGCGTCCGAGTCGATTTCGTTTCCAGCGGCGAACACGTGGTGCCTTGCCGCAGTAGGCGCCTTTTCCGCGGGCTCGGGCATCATCATGAATGTTTCGATGCGGAGGCTCAGTCCGTGCATTATTGCAGGCTTCATGGCCGCTGCCCTCGCGCCCGAAGTACTTCGTGCACAGGAAGGGGCGTGGATTCAGCGGGACGCAACAACCAGGGTCGATGACCCCGGTCGAGTGCTCGAGGCAAGTGCGATGCCCTTCCGGAAAGGGGCGGTGGAAGCGGCGCATGGCCCGTCACCCACGACGCTCGAGGAATTTGTCGCGCTCGCCGAACGAAGCCACCCAAAACTCCGTGGCGCCCTTGCAGCGGTCGAAGCCGCACGCGGCAAGGCGGTGCAAGCCAAGCTCTATCCCAATCCGATGGTGGCTGCCGGTTCGCCCCAGATTGCCGGGGGAGACAGCCAGTGGAACGGCTTTGCGTCGCAAGACATCGTCACCGCGGGAAAACTCAGGCTCTCGCAGCAGGCCGCCCTCCGCGAGGTACAGAGAGCTGAATATGACTTGATAAGGGCACGATTCGATGTCCTGCGCGACGTTCGAGGTTCGTACTATGCGCTTCTCGTGGCCCAACGACGTGTCGAAATTTTCAAACTGCTGCTCGACATCGCGCAGCGTTCCTACGACATCGGCAATGCCCTTCAGAAAGCAGGAGAAGGCACCAAGGCAGATGTCTTGTTCTGGAGTATCGAGCGCGACCGGGCCGATGTGCGGCTCCTCAACTCAACGGTCTTCGTCGAGACCGGCAGGCGCGAGCTCGCCGCGGCGATCGGCCTTCCTCGCGCCGACATCGGAAGAATCGAAGCCGACCTCTTCGCAAAGCTGCCATCCTTTGATCTGAAAACGCTCCAGGAGGCGGTCGCCCAGCGAAATGCCCTCCCGCAGGCTGCGGCAGCCGACATTGCCCGCGCCCAGTGGGCTCTCGAGCGCGCCGTTGTCGAGCCGATCCCCAACGTGAATGTCCTTGGCGGTTACCAACGGCAGGCCGATTTCCCACCGCAGAACCAAGGACTCTTGCAGGTCATGGTGGAGGTGCCGCTCTTCGATCGCAATCAGGGCACGATCCGTTCGGCTCGGGCGGATATCGCAAACTCGCGGGCGAATCTCCGCACCATCGAGCTCGATCTCGCCACGCAGGCAGCCCAAGCGATCGCGAACTACCGCACCGCCCAGCGGCTCGTGAGTTGGTACGAGGAGTTCATCATCCCGAAGGCTCGAGAAACCGTGCAGGTCACCCAGCAGCTTTACGGCCAAGGCGAGGTCACGTTTCTGAGTCTGCTCCAGGCCCAGAAAACCCTGACAGAAACCGAGCTTGCGTTCGTGGACTCACAAGCGGATCGCTGGGCCGCGGCTGTCGCCGTCGCCGATCTGCTCCAACTCGAGTCGTTTCCTCCCCGGGCTGATGCTCCGGCGGTCACGGCCGACGGGATGGATTTCCGTGACGAGTTGGGTGGCAACGCCGGTCGTGTCGGACGCGATCCGAATCCCCCGGCGCCCGCTGTGCCGCTCGCGCCGGCCCAGGCCCTCCCTGAAGCCGTGCAACCACTCCCTCCCCCATAACACGGTCATGAGCTCCATCATGCTCGACAGTTCCTCCGCCTTCGTCCGTGCAACGCTCATGGCCTCCTTCTTGGCCGCGGCGGCGATTGCAATCGCTAACGAAGGTTCGGACAAAAGTGCCAAGCCCACGAAGGCGCCTGCTCCAGCAGCGGTATCCGCGGACCCGCTGGCCGGAACGCCGCCGGTTGCTGCCGATGTCACCGGCCTGTATGCCGGTCGTGAAATTGAACATTTGCTGCCTGCTCGCACCGACGCCCCGTTTGACTGGAACGCCGGCCTCGAACCGCTTCATTTCTGCGGGGAGCCACGATGGCTACGCCCGTGCATTCCGCCCCCACCCTGTCATCCGAGTTGCCCGCCGCAGCCCTTCGACTTGATCGGCGCAGATGGTTTGCCAACCGAGGGGCCCCGGTATCGAGGGCCTTGTTGTCCGCGAACCGGCACCCACGACAATGGCCCGTTTCCTCACGTTCATCGCATCCACGACCGGGCCTTCGATTGGTTCTATCGCACGAAATAGCCATGCCGGTCACGAAGTCGATCAGCATCGGAGCAGAGTTTGATTCCTCGGTAGGCGCGTGCTACCCTACCTTTGATGACGCAACGCCTGCTCATTTCTGCGACGGTCTTGGCCCTGCTCTGGTGCCCGTTTCGCTGCCTCGAAGCGGCGGCGCTCGGATGTGGCGGCCACGAACCTGCGACTCAGACGTCGCACCGCTGTGCCTGCTGCACGCAAAACGAAGGGTGTGACGGCCCCAAATCTTCGGTGCCGATGCACCATTCCGAGGGATGCCAATGCCCCGATTGCGTCTGCGAAGGGGCGGTGGTCGATGGGCACGCTTTGATTGGCGTGCTCATGATGATGCCGGCCTTGAACACGCTCGCCACATCAGCGCTCGTGGTTCCCGGGCTTGTGATGGACTGCCGTGAGGTGCTTGACGAGTGGAGATTGTTCACGCCGTCAGGCCCTGACCTCGTGATTCTTTACGGCAATATTCGGCGATAAACGCCGTTCTTCGTGCGCGGTCGCTCTCGAGGGCGATCCGTGCGTTCCCGCGCAGGCTGTCTCTCCTTTCCTCGCGCGGCCCTTTGGTGTCTTGACCATGCAGGGAAATCGTCGCCTGGTGGCGGACGATGGATGGCGCTCAATGAGGAACAGGCAATGGCACGGCTGGGACTTCTTCCTTGGGACTATGGCGTCCGCAATCTCGTGCGGCGGCCGTTGCGATCAGCGCTCACACTTGCAGCACTGACGGTCGTCGTGCTCTTGGTGTTCGTGGTTGTCGGCTTCATACGCGGGCTCGAGACCTCACTGGCGGTGAGCGGAGAGCCGAACGTCGTGCTTGTCTACTCCGTGAATGCCGAAACCAACATTGAAAACTCGTCGATCCCGGCGACGATCCCCGGCCTCTTGACGGCGAGCCTCGACGGCATTGCCGAGCAGTATGGTGTGGGCTATGTGTCGCCAGAACTGTTTCTCGGCACACGAATCGACGTGGGCGACACTGGCGGTGGGCTCGGCCTCGTGCGAGGCGTATCGCTTGCCGCGCCGCTTGTCCGTCGGAAGGTGCAACTCGTCGAAGGCCACTGGCCAGGGCCAGACGAAATCATGGTGGGGCGGCTGGCAGCCTCGAAGCTCGGCGCCAATCCCGCGCGACTCGCAATCGGAGAGTCGCTGGCGTTCGAGGGCCGAGCCTGGCGGATCAGCGGACGCTTCGCCGCGGGAGGATCGTCATTCGAGTCGGAGATATGGGCCCCGCTCGCGGCACTCCAGCAGGCGCTCAAACGGCAGGACCTCAGCCTCGTAGCCATCTCGCTCGATGATGCGGCTGCCACAGGCGAAGTCGAATTGTTTTGCAAGGAGCGCGTCGACCTCGAGCTCCAGGCGATCGGCGAGGGGGCGTACTACGAGCTCTTGCAGAAGCACTACGGCCCCATGCGCTGGCTGGCCTGGTTCATCGTCTGGCTTGTCTCAGGCGCGGGAATCTTCGCCGGCCTCAACATGATGTATGGGGCCGTCGCCGGCCGCGTGCGCGAGATCGCCACGCTTCAGGCCATCGGCTACCGACGGCGAGCCGTGCTTGCTGGGCTCGTGCAGGAAGCTGCCATCCTCTCAGCCGCTGCATCGATCCTGGCCGGCTTCATCGCCCTCGCGGCGATCAACGGCACGGCGATCCGATTCACCATGGGCGCGTTCACGCTTCGCGTCGATGGCATGGCCATTGTGATCGGCTGCGGCGTCGGGCTGATGCTCGGCGTGCTCGGCGCCATCCCGCCGGCGATCAAGGCTTTGCGACTTCCCGTGGCCCAGAGTCTGAAGGCAATCTGAAGTGCCGTTGGTGTGTTCTGTGTTTCCTCTCCAAGGAGTCAATGTGATGATCGTTTCAAAGTGGCATGGTGCGGTAGGCATGCTCGTGGTGGTGACGCTTGGCTGCGGTGGTCCGCAGTCACCGCCTCCGGCTGGCCCCACGGCCAACGCCGTCCGGGCCGCCGAGGAGCCGGCAGGTGGTGTCGGGGTCGGCGAAGCGCGGACTGCGTCGAAAGACGGCGATGAGGTTGTCGTCTTCGGTCGGATCGGCGGTTCCGCCAAGCCATTCGTCTCGGGACTCGCTGCCTTCACGATTGTTGACTTGAAGGTGCCGCATTGCGGGGCCGACGAGGACTGTCCGACCCCGTGGGACTATTGCTGCGAGACGAATGCCGTGAAGGACAACAGTGCCACGATCCGGCTCGTCGGCGAGGACGGAAAGTTGTTGCAGGGAGACGCAGCCCAGCTCCTCGGCACGAAGGAGCTCGCGGTCGTCGTCGCCAAAGGCAAGGCCATTCGAGGTGCGGACGGCAGCCTCAGTGTCTCGGCGCGTCAGGTGTTCGTCCGCGAGTGAAGGGCTTGGCCAGTTTGGAGGAGGCAATAGGTCATGAGTACGTCTGTCGATCTCACGCAGCTCGCGCGACCGCGGCCCGACCGCACGGGCGCCGGTCCACCACTCGTGCGGCGATCACTGGTCAGTCGCTACTTCGTGTCGGGCGGGATCATTGTGGGCTTTGTCGGCCTGTTGGCGTGGGGCGCTCGCGATCAGCTCGTCACCCGAACTCGCGTCACGGTGGTTCCGGTGCTCACGACCCGGGGTGAAGTGCGGCAAGAAGGGGCTGCCCTCTTTCAGGCCGCGGGCTGGATCGAGCCGCGGCCGACGCCGATCCTCGTCACGGCGCTCACCGAAGGTGTGGTGGAAACACTGTTCGTGGTCGAGGGCAAGTCGGTGGCCGCAGGGGAGCCGATCGCGAAGCTCATCGATGCCGATGCGCGGCTCGCAATGCGCGAAGCCGAGGCTGAGCTCGCGCTTCGCCACGCGGAGCTTGCGAGTATGGATGCGGAATTGGAGGCCGCCGAGCTACGGCTCGCGAACCCCGTGCATCTCGACGCGGCGCTCGCCGAGGCGGATTCGTCGCTCGCGAAAACGGAGACCGAACTGGCGAAGCTGCCGTTCTTGATCACATCGGCCCGGGCACGCGCTACCTTCGCCAAACAAAACCTCGACGGAAAACTGGTTGCGGCCGAAGGAATCTCGGGGCGGCTCGTGCAGCAGGCAGAAAGCGAGTGTGCCATGGCCCAGGCCGAGCTTGCCGAGCTCGAGCAGCGGCCGCCGAGGCTCGAGCGGGAAGCCGATTCGCTCCGCCGCAAGCGGACGGCGCTGGCGGAGCAGCGTCGGCTCCTGATCGAGGAATCCCGCGGGGTTGCCGACATCCGTGCAAAACGGGAGGCGGCGCTTGCCAGGCAAGATCTGGCGAAGCTCGCCGTCGAGCGGGCCAAGATTATGCTCGAACGAACGGATATCCGCGCCCCACGAGCCGGCAAAGTGCTCCAGCTTGTCGCCCGCCCTGGCACCCGTGTCACGGCCATGGAAGGGGCCGCTGCCCACGGCGCGGCGACGATCGTCACCCTCTATGACCCGGCCATGCTGCAAGTGCGGGCGGATGTTCGCCTCGATGACGTGGCGGGAGTGCTCCCGAACCAGCCGGTGCGCATCGAGACGGCATCGGTGAAGACGCCTCTCACCGGATTCGTGCTCCAACCGACATCGATTGCCAACATCCAGAAGAACACGCTTGAAGTGAAGGTCGCGATCGAGGATCCGCCTGCGACGCTGCGACCTGAGATGCTCGTGACGGCGACGTTTCTTGCCACCGCGAAACCGCCTGACGAATCGGCCAATCAAGCGACGCCCGAGCGGATCCTCGTCCGAAAAGATCTGGTTGTCTCGACCGACGGGGAGTCGGCCGTGTGGGTGGCCTCGTCTACGGGCACGGCCGAGCGGCGGGCGATACGCCTGGGAAGCAGCACGTCTGAGGGACTCGTCGAGGTGCTCGACGGCCTTACCCCGACCGACAAGCTCATCGTCGACGGCCGCAGTGGCCTTCGGTCGGGCCAACCGATTGCAATTGCCACGGCGGAACGTCCCTAGCCGCCTTCGATTCAACCCGTTCATGGAGCCCTTGAGCATGCCACTCGTCGAAATCCGAAACCTCACGAAGTCGTTTCGCAAAGGGGACGAAGTCATCACGCCACTTGACGCCGTCGACCTGGATGTCGAGGCAGGCGACTTTCTTTCCATGATGGGCCCCAGCGGCACGGGCAAGAGCACTCTCTTGAATCTCGTGAGCGGGATCGATCGACCGAATACCGGGTCGATCACGGTCGACGGTGTCGAGATCACGAGGCTCTCGAAAGGCAGACTCGCCGATTGGCGGGCTGCCAATCTCGGTTACATCTTCCAGACGCACAACCTCGTGCCCGTGCTCACTGCCTACGAGAACGTCGAGCTCCCGACGCTCCTCTTGTCGATCACGGCAGGGGAGCGTCGCAGGCGAGTCGAGCTCGCCCTCGATGCCGTCGGACTGCGCGACCGGGCCAACCACTATCCGCGGCAGCTCTCCGGCGGACAGGAACAACGAGTGGGCATCGCACGGGCGATCGTGGCTCACCCGACGGTCGTCGTGGCCGACGAGCCCACGGGAAGCCTCGATGCATCCACCAGCGAGCAGATTCAGGTTCTGCTGACTCGCCTGAATCAGGAACTCGGCATCACTCTCTTGATGGTGACGCACGACCCGGATGTGGCCGCGATCGCCTCACGGCGCCTCCACCTCGACCGCGGGAAGATTGTCGAGGCCGCACCAGAATCGGTCACGAGCAATTCTCGAGGAGCGTTGTCATGATCCGTCTTGCCGGCCGGTTTGCCCCCTATGTCTTCAAGACGCTCTGGCGGCATCGCGGACGCACGCTCCTCACTGTCGGCGGTGCGGCCGTGGCGATGTTCGTTTTTTGCTTTGTCGGGGCGGTGCAGGAAGGGTTGCGGCGGCTCACGGACGATGAGGATGCCAGCCGAACGCTGATCGTGTTTCAGGAGAACCGCTTCTGCCCAACGAGCAGTCGCCTTCCACAGGATTACGCAACCACGGTCCGCAAGCTGGCAGGGGTGGCCGATGCCATGCCGGTGCAGGTCTGGACCAACAACTGTCGTGCGAGCCTCGACATCGTGGTGTTCAACGGTGCCCCGCCAAAGCAGCTCCGGCAGGCACGCGACCTGACGCTCGTCGATGGCTCGTGGGGAGCGTTCGAGTCGCGGCGGGATGCGGCGCTCGTCGGCCGGAGTGTCGCTCAACGACGCGGGCTCTCGTCTGGAAGTCAGTTCACGATCGGTGAGATGTCGGTGCATGTGGTCGGCGTGTTTACCTCGAGCACGCCCGCGGAAGAGAACCTCATCTACACGAGCCTCGATTTCCTCCAGTACGCGCGGGGAAACGAGTTTGTCGGCCTTGCCACGCAGATCGAAGTGACGCTCAGTCCAGGAGCCGATCCTGACGAGGTCGCGCGGCGGATCGACGACACCCTCGCGGCAGGACCGGTCGCCACGACGACCCGCACCAAGGGAGCGTTTCAGACGAGCACGCTCTCCGATCTCGTCGACCTGATCGAGTTTGCCCACTGGCTCGGCTACGCGTGCCTGACGCTCGTGCTGGCGCTGGTGGCCACCACGACCGTGATGAGCGTTCAGGACCGGATCCAGGAACATGCCGTCCTTCAGACCATCGGCCTGCGACCAAGCAGAATCTTTCGGCTCGTTGTGGCCGAGAGCATGCTGGTCTGCACGCTCGGCGGCCTGATCGGAACCATGGTCGCGCTCGGGACGCTCAGCGTCGGTGGCTTGGCGATCGGAGCCGAAGGGGTCACGATCGCGTTTCGTCCGTCGGTGCCCTTGGCGGTGCTCGGTGTCGGTGTAGCCATGGGCGTGGGCGTCGTGGCTGGCGTGTTCCCGGCCATGCAGGCCGCCCGCACTCCCATCGTGACGGCGCTCCGTCAGGCCGCGTGATCGAGGGAATGCTCCGGTCCCATCTCTCGGCAACAAGTTATTTCGAGGCATCAAAAATAAGTTTTTGGTGAATCAAAATTATGTCGATAACTTTGTTCGGCTGAGGCTTGGCCTGTCGTTTGGCGGCGGCTCGCCAGGCGTTGGAGGCCGAACCATGCTGGCACGTGTCGATCGCCGAAGACCAGTGACGTGCGCCGGATGGGGTGTTTTATTCACCGCCGTCGCGCACTTCCTCCTCGCGGCGGGGGCTGTGCGTGCGGAGGCGCCCGATCGTCTTGATCCATCTGCCATGACCTGTGGATTGTTCACCGGCCAGGGCCTTGGGAGCACGTGGAGGCATGGGGCCGACAACGAGTGGCGACTCCTCTGTCGTGACCGGTGCTGGCGCCCCAAGGCGGCGCTGGCCTGGTCGGGAAGCGAGCGGACGTACCTCAATGGCACGGAAGACAAGCCGCTCGAGTCGGATCGTCCCGACTTCACGGAGGCAAGCTCGACGGTTGGGTATCGCCGGGTCCAGATCGAAACAGGGTACACCTACATCCAAGACAACGACACGGTTGATCGGTCCGCTCATTCCTTCCCCGAGATGCTTGCCCGCATCGGCATGTTCGCCGAGTGGTTCGAGATGCGCCTCGCGTGGAACTACGGTGTGAATCTGACGCGAGACAACGTCGTCTCCAGCATCTTTGACGGCGGTGAAGATCTCTATGTCGGTGCCAAGATCGCTGTCACGGAGCAGGATGGATGGCGGCCGGAAATGGCGATCATGCCCCAAATGAATGTGCCGACGGGCCATGTGGACCTGTCATCCGGCGAAGTGGAGCCCGGCGTCAACTGGCTCTACGGCTGGGACATTTTCGAGAGCGTCGGCGCGGGCGGGAGTACCCAAGTGAATCGCGCTCAAGACGACACGGGACGCTTCTTTGCGGAGTTCGCCCAGTCCTTCACGATCAACTACGCGCTGGGGGACAGGCTTGGCGCCTACACGGAATGGTTTGCATTCTTTCCGTACGATGCGGCTACCGCGTTGCCGCAGCAGTATTTTGACGGGGGATTCACGTTTCGACAGAACAACAATCTTCAGTTCGACATTCGCGCCGGCGTGGGCCTGAACGAAGCCGCCGATGACTTTTTCGCCGGTCTCGGGTCTGTCATCCGCTTGTGATGCGGTGGGCCACCGCCGTGTCCGCGCTTGCGACGGGCATGTTCAACTCTCGGACATCCTTGCTGATGCCACCGAGGACTGCATCATCGCGTACATCCCTGTGAAGGGTAGTTCACTGTTTCCACAACCTACCCCCAATACCTAAGAAAAAGCGGCACAGGTTTTGACCCCGTGCCGCCCTTTCTCGCGAACTCTATCCACACCAAGCCCGACAAGCCGCCCGATACCCACACCCCGAGCATGCCATCGCACTAGGCGCCGGATAGAATACGCCAGAATCGATCGCTCGCCACACACGCTCCGCTCCTGCCACCGTTCGCTTCACACACCCGGGCTCAACCTCGCGAACGTGCTCCTCGATGACCGGCTCCTTGGTCTTCGTGAGAACCAGGAACCGCGTCATCACCTTCTTCCCGGGACTGATTTCACTGGCCAGCTTCGAGTACAGAAGAAGCTGCTCACCGGCATCCTCGACCTGCTCCTGACTCCATTTGCCGCGTGAGGTCTTGATGTCCGTCACCAAGAGCGTGTCTGCATCTTCCGTCAGTAGGTCCACCCGGCCATACAGATCAGGCATACCGTCGACCAGGACACCCCGAACCTCTTCTTCGACACCCAACACACGGCCATCCACGCTCGCCGCTTCACTCACCAGGAAAGCCGTCAACATCCGGGCAGCCAAGCCATCCAGGGTTTCGCGGGTCTCCTTGGCACCGAACTGAATGGCGTCGGGATCATGCGGCAGCCAAGCAGACCGATACGCGAACATGAGCTTGGCGATGTCGGGCTTGGGTTCACCGGCCAACATGCTCTGAAAGGGCTCCTCGATGGCGGTGTGAATCCCGGTGCCGAACACGAGCGCACTGGAGACGGATTCTTAGGGCAAGCCATCGACGTACCTGAAGCGGTATTTCAGAGGGCAAGTTCGATACGTTGAGAGTGCCGACCAGCTCACGTAGTCGCGGCCAGTCAGCTTCTTGGCGACCTCGTTGGCGGGATTGGTGCTGGTGGGCGTGAGAACCGGAAGCAAGTCAGCACCGGCAATGTTGGTGACGCCTGCAATCATCGGCCACCTCCATTCACGGCATACGAGCCAGAGCCGTTCTCAGGTTGCGGGGTGGTTGGCTCGTCGCTCTTGAGTTCGTCGATGAGCGTGCTGGCCTGACGAATCCCGAGCTCGTCCGCGGTGCCAAGGCCGTAGCGTTCCCGGAGCAAGCCCACGAGGTCGATACGCCGGCGAGCACAGATAGCCCGAATGGCTTTGACCTGTGACGCGGTGGCTGGTCGAGGGCTTGGCGGGTTCGAGAAGCGGGCGGGAGTTGTCTGGGTGCCGTTCGTGATTCGGGCGCCAGCGATCGTCGGGCTCGTGCGTACTTCGACGACTTCTTGTGCGGCGGGTTGGGGGTTGGTGTCGTCAGTGAGCCGCGTGATCTGGTCCTCGACGGCTTGCTCACATGACTGGTAGGCCCGCTGCACGACGATCTGAAATCCCTCGCGGTCACTGAGAAGGGAGCTGTCAAGTTCCGCTTCGATATGGCACGAGGCTGAGGCACTGGAAAAGCCGGGCAGGCCGACCTTTCTGGAAATGCCCGCGTGAAGCTTGAGCATGGGAATTGGTTCCTGTGGGTTATTGATAGGAATGAAAAGCGACGGGCGTGGGTGCGGTGAGCGTTGAGCAGCTCGACTACACATCCACGCCCGTCACTTGTTGGGGACGCTCGAATCGTCAGGTCAGCAGGTCACGCCGCTCGGGCAACCTGCTTTTCTGCTGCGATCTTCATGGCCGTGCTCTTGGCTCGCTTCTTCTTGCGGGCCTTGAGCGTGCTATTGAAGAACGGCTCGCGGCACCCATACAGCACCTCGTCCCAGTCGACCGTTCCCGATTCAGGGAGGTCGACAAGGTCGAAGAGGCAGTCGGGGTCGTGATCGTGGCTGGCACCATCCGGGCATGCCATCGAGAAGCCACGGCGACGGATTTCGTGAGAATCCTCGCCGGTCTTCTTGGCCACGGCGTCGATCAGTTCGAGATGACTCATGACAGAAAATCTCCTGGGAAAAGGGAACGAACAAGGACACAGAAACGCCCGACAGCCAGAGGGGCCGACGGGGAGAAGGGAACACCACCGCGGCAACGAGCGAGGCAGTGATTGGCGGGGTATCGGGGTCCCACCTATCTCATATGCCCGAGATTTCGCTGGCGTTTAGGTTGCCATCATTGCGGCGTGGATTCAGGGCTTGTTTGCCGTGTTGCGTCGGGCCGCTTTGAACGGCCCATACGCGAAGGCGAGAATACCCGCGACTAAATTTCAGGCTATTCAAGACGACGAACATCCCGTCGCCATAATCACGATACGAATGGGAGAATCAATGCCTGAGGCCACTTCGACCTTTGCCGATGCGGACCAGTTCTCATCGCATCTTCAGAAACTGCGTAGCGAACGTAAACGCCAAAAAGAGAAGATACACAGCAAAGGCAGCAAACGGCGGCACTTGAGTCCACAAGCTCGCGACAAGATCCTCGCCAAGACGGGTACGCAGTGCCACATCTGCGGGGGCACGATCGATAGCCGAGACTGGGAGGCCGATCATGTCCTCGCACACGCAAGTGGCGGCGAGCATGCCCTGGATAATTTTCTCCCTGCCCACCAGCTATGCAACTCGTATCGCTGGTTCTATGGGGCCGAGGAGTTTCAGTGGATCATCAAGCTGGGCGTCTGGCTGCGGACGAAAATAGAAAAGCAGGATCGTCAGGCACTCGAAATTGCCGAGCGTTTCATTCGGAAGGAGAACGGCCGAGTCACCCGTCGAAAGCCGCCGAACGCGTCGGGGGCCAAGTCGAAAAAGGCGACCGCAAAAAAGCGTGCAAAGTGACACGCTACCGAGCACCTCGTTGACTGGAGCGAACCATGTGGATCTTCACCAAGCACGGCTTCTTTAGTGCGGTCTGTGCTCGACAAGGAAACGGCAAGCACGGCCAGCCCATCGACCCCAACACGATCATGGTCCGGGCGAGGTTGCGTGCTCACCTTGACGCATTGTTGAAGCGGTTTCCCGATATGCTTGGCCAGAGCCAGATACAGGAGTTTGCTGGAACCGACTACGCGTATCGCATTTTTGTTGCGAAAGCCGTGTGGTCGCAGGTGCTGACCGCTCTTGCCGATGAAATCGACTACGACAACTTCAAGTCAGAAGTCGCCCACCACCAAGGAAAGTCTGGTGCTGCCTACGAGCGTTCGCTGCATGACGTGTGGTCCATGATGTTTGATTTGCAGGAGTCACGACGACCTCGGGCCTAATTGCCGTTCGCTCCACCAAGGACCATCAACCACCCCCTCTCCGCCACCAACGCTTCGCTCCGGCTTCTGAATGGTCCCAATATAGGCCCACCAGTAGGCCCCATATCCGCGAACCAGTTGCCGTCACGATCGGGCTCCACATGGCTCGCCCGGGTGATCTTCAACGCCCCAAGTTCGCGTAGGTCCACTGCTTCGTCGTAGATGCACCGGACATCACCGCGAGCATTCACGACCAGTTCCAAGTCGCTGGTCATACGGCACCTCCAACCCCACCACGCCTGAGAATGTTCCTGCGGGGCCGATCCACGAGCATCTCTCCAACACTCGCCTGAATCTGCTCGAAGTCCCGGGCCACCATCTGCCGGAGCCGATTCGAGTCCCTGAGCGTCTGAGGCTCCACTCCGGAGATCGTCTGCTGGGCCTGTTCGACGAGGGCATCCAACTCGGGATGTTCAACCGCCGGAACCGCTCGAAGAACTCCCGGAGGTTTTCGACGGCTGAGTCCCGGAAGACCTTGGGCTGGCCGTCGTGAAGCCCCGTGAGTCTTTCCGCGAGATGAGCCGTGAGCCGCTGGAGTTCCGTGGCGAATCCCTGCTCGGCCAACTCGACGGCTGACTCGAACCTTTCACGGACCCGGGCCTGCTCTTGCTGGTACACGTCGGGGTGCAGGCTGACGAGGTACGCAGGCGGCTCGATGGTCGGGTACGAGACTTCCAGATCGAACAGGCCGTCAAGCGTGGAGGGGTAGTCGGCTTGGTTGAAGAGCGTGCCGAGTCTGCGCTCTGCTTCTGACTTGATCTGGTCGTACTGCGCAGCGAGTTCTCGGGCTGCTTCTTGGAGCCTCTCGCGGTACGTCTGCATGGTGGTCGCGAACATGCTGAGCGAGTTCTGGGGGAGGAGCCGAATGCCAGCCTCGGGGAACGGCAGCGTGACCGTTCGCCAGTAGGAAGAAGCCTCCGAGCGAACGGCAGCCACGGCACGGTAGGCGGGGTTCTTGGTGTCGAGGATGAGTTTGCTGGCTGTGAGCAGTTCGCGGTCAGCATGGAACGCTCGGGCGGCTGTCGTGCGTTGCTCCGGGGCGAGGGTCTTACGAACCCCGAGCCACGTGAACGAGAGTTTCACGGCGGCCATCGTCGCGCGAAGCCTGTTGGCGGCGGAGCGTTCGAGGTGTGTCGTTGGGCTGTTTGTGGGTTGGGTTGTGGTCCGGCGAGAACTGGTCTGGCCGGTGTCGTGGGATGTGGTGGTTGCAGTGGACATCGGTGCGCGGGATCTCCTTGAAGGTTGGATGGAAGGCTCGGCCGCGCAGACTGGTGGCGGCACGGGCTGAAAAAAGTCACCGGCTGGTGACGGTTTTGGGGCGCTGGGAAGCCCGATCAGCCACCGAGGCGACCGTGGAGCCGCCTGTCACCATGGGCCGGAATCAGGGGGCGAAAATCCCGGATGAACGGGCGGGCTTCTATCGGTCTGAGGGATGGGGCCGCGAGGGGAACCCCATAGGTAGATAGAAGAAAGAAGAAGTGAAGAACTTATAGAAGAATTGAACCGGTTCCGCAGTTTTGCCGAAGTGGGTCCGCAATAGTGCGGAAGTAGGTTGGCATGGGTGCGGAGGTTGGAGGCTCTCTCGCACCTTTGAACCACGTCGGGGCCGGTCAGTTCAGCCCCAGACTCCTCGCCGCCAGCCCCGCCTTTTGGCCCCCCGTTGACCGGCTCTCGCGGCGGATTCGTCCCTAGGTTTGCCCGACTCGTTCTTTTTCAGGATTTGGGCGTCTGCAGCGAAGGAGTCACTGGTAGACTTGCGTCCAACAGAAGCAGCGACGCACCCATTGTGCGTGGACAAGGGCACTGACTTTTCTCTCGGTCAGCGCCGTTCACCGCGAAGGTTTACATGCGTCGCATTCACTCCGCGTCAGGGTATCGTCGGCCGCTCGTGGCGGGGGCCGTGGCTCTTGGCCTCGCAGTCGTGGCCTGTCTGCTGGGCGATCTTTCGTCGGCGAGTGCCGCCACGACCACCTACGACACCAATAACACGCCCTACACCGGCGGCACGATCAATCCCGGCGATACCGTGCTCCTGAACGACGGCGCGACCGTCACGGGCGACATAACCGACAACGGGAAGTTGCGGTTCAATCAGTCCGCAGGCAGCACGCTGACGATCAGCACGATCATCTCGGGTAGCGGCATGCTCTCGCTGACGAACGCCGGCACTGTGAACCTGACCGGGAATCAGGCATCTGGAAATGCCGTCTTCTGGGACATGACCACCACCGTGTCGGCCGGATCGTTGAGGATTCTTTCGGGCACCGGCAGTCTGACTGGCGGCGATTTCTACGTAGGCGGTAACGCCCTCGGCACGCTCGACGTGGGCGGTGGCCTCGTGAGCAACGCGGCCGGTGTTCTTGGCTACAACGCCGGCGGCATCGGTTCGGCCACGGTGAGCGGCGGCACGTGGGCCAACAGCGGCGATCTCCGCGTTGGGGTTTTCGGCTCGGGCACGCTGACGGTGAACGGCGGCGTCGTCAGCAACGCCAACGCGCGTCTGGGCTATTACGCGGGCAGTGTCGGTACGGCCATGGTCTCCAGCGGGACGTGGGCCAATAGTGGCGATCTCTACATCGGTCTCGACGGCGATGGGACGCTGACGGTGAACGGCGGCTCGGTCACCAGTGCAACCGGCTGGCTTGGCAACGTCGGTGCCAGCGCGGCGACGGTGAGCGGTGGTACGTGGGCCAACAGCGGTGCTTTGTACGTTGGCAGCAGCGGCACCGGCACGCTCACCGTGAACGGCGGCTTTGTCACCAACGGCTACACCAAACTCGGTTACAACGCCGGCAGCAGCGGCACGGCCACGGTCATGAGCGGCACGTTGACCACGAGCAACTTCGTCATCGTCGGCGAGAGGGGAGAGGGCGCGCTCGTCGTGGACGGCGGCCTCGTCGCCAATGGCGACGCCACTCTCGGCTGGCAACCCGGCAGCGTTGGCACGGCGACGATAACCGGAGGCACATGGGCCACGAGCGGCAACCTCACCGTTGGCGACAATGGCATCGGGACGCTCACCATGCTTGGGGGGCGAGTGTCCGTGGCGGGCACCCTCTCAAAGGGAGCGTTTGGCAGGATCAAGTTGAGCGGGGACGCCACGCTGCAGATCGGCACCGGTGGCACGGGCGGCGTGCTGAACGTGCCGACGCTCACGAACAACGGCACGCTCGTCTTCAACCGCTCCGACGCCTCCACCTTCGGGGGCGTCATCAGCGGCACGGGCGCGGTCGTGAAGCAGGGCGCCGGCACGCTCACATACGCCGGCGCCAACTCCTACTCAGGCGTCACTATGATCTCCGGTGGGACACTGGCCCTCTCCGGATCGGGCTCAATCGGCACCGGTGGACTGAACCTCGGCACCACGGCCAATCCCGGCACCTTCGACCTCGCCGCCCTCGTGTCGGGCACGTATTTCCTGTCGGCGACCGGCGACCTTGCCGGCGTGGGCACGCTCGCCGGCGACGGCAAGACGCTCGCCGTGCTTGGCTCGTTCCTGCCGGGCAACAGCCCCGGCGCGGTGACGGTCGGCACCGGGTTCACGCTCGACCTTTCGCAGTCCGGCACGAGCGCGTTCCAGATCACGAGCCCGCTGTACACCCCGGGCACGTTCGACCTCGTCAACGGCGCCGGCAGCGTGATCCTCGGCGGGATTCTCGGCCTCGACTTCAGCGGTGGAACGTACGCCAATGGCACGGACGTCCTGCAGATCTTCACGAACGCCGGCGGCCGTCTTGGCGACTTCACGTCGGTCGTCGCCACCGGCCTTGGCGATGGGCAGTACGCCACGTTCAACCCCGTGACGGGCTCCATCTCGGTCGTCCCCGAGCCGTCCACCTACGCCATGGCCCTCGCCGGTCTGGCCTGCGGCGGCTTCTCGATGTGGCGGCGGCGGAAGCGGGCCTGACGCACCAGCGAACGTGAGTCCAACGCGAGGGGAGCAGGTCACCATCACGGGCCTGCTCCCCTCGGTGTTTTCTCGGCCGCTCAGTTCACCCCCGGCTCCCGCACCACTCTCCGCATCCGACCGCCAGCCCGCTCCTGCTCTCGCGAATACACGCCCGCCCGGTCAGCCGACAGGCACCGACCGGAAGCCCACTGGTGTAGCCCCTCGATCTTGTCGCCCGCAGTGACAGCCACAGGTACGACGTTCTGCGCGGCTTGAACGAGCGGCACGTCCAAGAGCGACGCCAGCCTGCAGCACGATTTGATCTCGGCGCCGGTCCAGTTGGCGTCATCTGGCCGGGCCTGCTTCGCATCCAGCCCGTAGTGGCGTTGGTAGATGCCCCAGATCGCATCCTTCTGGTCACGGCCGGGCAAGTCCACGAAGAACACGCCGTCGAATCTCTCGGCCCGTGCGAACTCCGGCGGCAACTTCGAGGCGTCGTTGCATGTCGCGATGAAGAAGACGTCGCTCTCGTGGTCATTCAGCCACGTGAGCAGGGAGCCGAACACCCTTGCTGTGACGCCACTATCCGTCTGGCCCGATGAAGTAGCCCCGGCCAATGCCTTCTCGATCTCGTCGGCGAACAGCACGCAGGGAGCCATCGCGTCGGCCAGTTTCAGGGCCGCTCGGACGTTGCTCTCCGACTGGCCCACGAGACTTCCCAGCAGCGCACCAACATCGAGTACCACAGTCGGCCTGCCGGTTTCGTTGCCCAGCGCTTTCGCGAACTGGGACTTGCCGCAGCCGGGAGGAGAGAGAAGCAGGACGCCGCGTGGACGGTTGCTGACAGTGCCTTCGCTCTGCCGCCTCATGGCCCGGAGACAGAACGCCTTGAGGTTGTCGAGCCCACCGAGTTGGTCGAACGATTCAGAGCCGCGGTGGATCGAGACCAAGCCGCTCTTCTTGAGTTGCCCAGCCTTGATCTCCCACAGGGTTTCGGCCTTCAGGGTGCCATGCCTTACCAGCGACAGCGAGTAGGCGTTCTCGGCTTCGCTGCGTGTCAGGCCCTTCGCGGCGTCGATCACTCGGGGAAGGTCATCGTCAGCAGGAAGTTCGCCGTCCTGTGTGGCGACTCCGCGGGCGATCTCCTCCAGTTGCGCATGATCCGGGAGTTCATGGTCGACGCACACGAACAGTTTGTCGAGTTCGGGCGGTATCTGCGTCACGGGGGCTAGCACGACGATGAAGGCCCGGTTGTGCTTGCCCGCGATAGCCTGCCTCGCGACGGCTTGGATGAGTTCGACGCTGCCCAGAAATCTATGTAGGTTCTCGAACAGTAGGACCGTCGTGCCGGAGCCTTGCGAGACCTGCGGCATGGCCCGGATGACAGCGAGCGGGTCCTGTGTCTCGGTGACGCCCGGGATCGTGATCTGCTCGATGGGAAACTGGACCCCGGAGTCGCAGTTCCAGATACCCAGCCGCCAGTTCTCAGCGCGGCACAGGTCGGTGATTTCGCGGGCGGCTTCGTGGGGTTCGTGAGTTTGGACCCAGATGCCGGTGAAGCATGCTGAAATCAGTTCGCGGAGGTGGGAGGTGAGCGACGGTGCCGTCGGCAGAGATAGACGCGGTAGACTCTGTTTGGCGTGACTCATGAGTTTGACTCTTTAGGAGTTGGGGTGCTGAAAATGGCTTACTCATTTCACTTCGTCGGAGGGTGCAGCGATGGGAAGACGATTCGCACCGATTCTCCTGTAGAGAGTGAACGCACGTTCGCCGAGGCGTTCGTGGCGATGACGCATGACGGCGAAGTCGGCAAGCGGGTAGTGGGCCTGTCTGACGCGGCTATCGCATCACTGGGAAGCCGCTCGTCCGGTGAGGCATCCCCGCAAGCCCACCTTTACGAGGTGGCTGAACGAGTGACCGATGAGGAAGGGTGCGTCTGCATTCGCATGACTTACGCGGGGGTCGGCCCTTAGCCTTAGGAGGTCGAGCCACGGCCGAGCATCCAGCTCTCAGGCCGAATGCGTCCCAGCCAGTTGGCCACCGTGGGTATCCGGCCGAGGTCCTCCATTACGTGCTGCTCGCCGATAAACCGCACGGGAAGAACCCTGCCGGTCGAGAGCGTGATCGTGGAGCCGAAGAGGGATTCCAGCATGAAGATGCCCTCGGAATGGTGTCGTAAGGCCCGGTGCCGGAAGTCAGCTATATGGCTCTTCGAGGCGTCGAGCCATTCGTGCAGCCGTAGGTATTCGTGAGGCTCACCGCCGTACTTCTTGGCAGACGAAATAGCGTGATGAAAGGGGTGGGCCATTACAGGTCGAACTCCCGGGCGCTGTCACGGGTCTCGGTGTAGTTCTCCTGATGCTGGATCGTGACCTTGGCCGTCCGGGTGTCGAGCGT
>Ga0315906_10003414_pt1 | contig 21097 bp, 18 predicted proteins | sample LakEriMetagenome_4_FD_203526 | JGI IMG/M metagenome (GOLD analysis project Ga0315906, IMG submission 203526) | Freshwater fungal communities from buoy surface, Lake Erie, Ohio, United States - Buoy 2 MA122 | ecosystem: Environmental > Aquatic > Freshwater > Lake > Lake biofilm | place: USA...
CGCCGGCTGCGTTCACCGAGAACTCGACGGGTGCTCCTGGTACCAGATGCATCGCATCGCGGATTCGCTTGGGGATCGTGACCTGCCCCTTACTGGTCAGCGTCGTCGCCATGCACGCCCTCCATGAGTGTTACCAAGTGATCACATGGTAATACATCCGAGGTTGAGCGGAGTTCCCACCGACTTGCCGCACAGCTGCTGTCGCTCTGACCGACTGTCTCCTGATGGCCGGCTCTGTGAGATTACGAACGGCCGCTTCGTAGATGCGAAACGCGAATGGCCGAGGCTGAGCGTCCGGCAGCTTTCAGGAAGTTCGACGGGCGGGTTTGGGTCGCTAGCAGTCACTCCCCAGCCCCCTTCACGGCCTGCTTGACCGCGAAAGCGTTGGCTAAAACCTCTTCCGATCCCGATCCCGATCCCGCTCCAGCGCCCGCTGCAGCTCCCGCGGGGCGTAGGACGATGCCGCTGCGCCCTCCGTGGCCAGGATGTCGAGGTACATCCGCTCCAGTTCCGGCGCAGCCTGGCGCAGGGCGCGTTCGGCTTGCGGCAGGTGCAGCAGGGCGCGCAGCCAATGCATCGCCCGCACCCAGCCCGGCACCCAGATGCGGCTTTGCCGACGCGCCATGCCGTCGACGATGCGGCGGGCCGCTTCTTCGGGCAACAGGGCGCGGCGCATGGGCGCGGGCACGGTCTGGCGTAGGCGGATGAAGCCGGGGTGCAGCTCGCCTTCTTCCACCAGCGGGGTGCGCACCCAGGAGGCGTGGATGATGCCCACGTCCACGCCGTGGGCCGCCAGTTCGATGCGCCAGGCGTTGGCCATGGCCTCCACCGCGGCTTTGGAGGCAGCGTAGGCCGACATCATGGGCGGATGGGCGAAGGTGGACACCGAAGCGGTCAGGCACACATAGCCGCGCGCGGCCTGCACCGCCGGCAGGGCGGCGCGCACGGTGTGGAAGGTGCCGTTGACGTTGACATCGATGCAACGGCGCCAGGCGGCTGGGTCGGTGTGCGCCAGGGGCCCGAAGGCGGCCATGCCGGCGTTGGCCCACACCACGTCCAGCCGGCCATGGCGGTCCAGCGTGGCTTGCACGGCTGCTTCGCAGTCGGCCAGCGAGGTGATGTCGCAGGTGACGCTCAGGGGCTGCTGGGCGCCGGGCGGGGTGAGCGCGCGAGCCTGGGTGGCCAGCCCCGCGGCATCCTGGTCCACCAGCACGGGCAGCGCGCCGCGCCGCTGCAATTCGGCCGCGCCTGCGGCGCCGATGCCCGAGGCCGCGCCGGTGACGAGGACGACCTGGCCGCGCAAGTCCCTCACGGCAAGGCTCACCCGGCCGATTTGGTGATCATGAAGTACAGGATGGGCAGCGGCAGCAAGGTGGCCAGGGCCCCCCAGAGCTGCCACAGCCGCGACAGGTGCCGGTACTGCGCGGTGATTTGCGTGGTCTGGGCCAGCAGCTTGCGCTGGCGCAACTGCAGGGGCAGCAGCACGAACAGCCAGATCAGGCCGGACAGGCCGAACAGGATGTAGGACCACAGGATCCACGGATGCGCGGTCTCGCCCCCCCAGCGGTGCGCCATCAGGTAGCCGGTCAGCACGATGCCGATGGACCCGCCTGCGGTGAACAGCACGTCGGTGATGAGCACCATGCGGTTGCTGAAGCGGATGATGGTGTGGTCTTGCGTGCGCTCGGCCATGGCGGCCCAGACGCCGCTGACGATGACGTTGCCGATGAACAGACAGGCGCACAGGATGTGCGCGATCTTGAGGGCGGCGGGGCTCATGCGGGTGGTGGCGAGGACTCAGGAGGTGGCGCGGCTTCGGCCTCTGCCGTCCGGGCGTTGCGCCCTTCGCGGGCTTCACGAGCTTCGCGGGCCTCGCGGGCTCGCCGTGACGCTTCCTGGGCACGCTTGACGTCGCGCAATTGCCACCAGACGAAGCCGCCCCCGGCCACGGCCACGGCCAGCACCTCCACCAACTTCAGCAGCGGCAGCTCCGCCATGGTCGCCTGGGTGCCCGCGTGCCCGACGGTGCTCACGCCCGGGACTGCCGGTCCTGGGAACGCTGCTGCTCGCGATCGATCAGCCGGGCGTGCAGATCGGTAGCCCATTCCATGCGCTGATCGAAGCTGCGGCGCGGCGCAGAGGTGGCGGGGCGGGCCTCGCATTGCTGCACGGCGTCCACCAGGTAGGCGATCTCGGGCAGCGGGGCCAGCGGCTTGCGGCCGAAGGGGGAATGCATCAGGGCTGCGCCTGTGGAGGCCGCCAGCAGGGCGATCTTGCGGCCCTTGGAGACCACGGCGCGGCGTGAGACCGAGTCCAGCCCTTCGCGCTCGAGCTGGTGGCCGATTTCGGCGTACACGCGGCAGGCAGCCTGGATGGCCGGGCGGCAGTCCAGCGGCAGGTCGGCAATGCCGGCGGCGGCGCGCTGGTACAGCACGTCGGCGGCGCGCAGCAGGCGCTGCACCACCGCGCCGATGGCCGGCGTGAAGACCGGAGCGCGCATCCAGGCGTCGGCGTCGATGCCCGCCTCGGCCAACCAGTCGCGCGGCAGGTACAGGCGCCCGTTGCGGGCGTCCTCACCCACGTCGCGGGCGATGTTGGTCAGCTGCATGGCCACGCCCAGTTCGCAGGCCCTGGCCACGGCCTGGGGCCCGCGGGTGTCCATCACCAGGGACATCATCGCGCCCACGGCACCGGCCACGCGCGCGCCGTAGGCCTGCACGTCCGACAGCGTGTGGTACCTGCGGCCTTGCGCGTCCCACAGAAAACCCTCCAGCAAGGCGTCGGGCAGGGTGCGCGGAATGGCGTAACGGTGCACCACCTGGGCCAGGGCGCGGTCGGCCTCCACCGGACCAGGACGGCCTTCGTAGATGGCGTCCAGCCGCTGCGCCAGCGCCCGGCCGGCGGCGTGGGGGTCCTCGCCCATGTCCACCGCGTCATCGGCCAGGCGGCAGTAGGCGTACAACGCGGTGGCCGGGTCGCGCACGCGTGAGGGCAGCAGCAGCGAGGCGGCGAAGAAGGTCTTGGAGCCTCCCCGCATGAGGGCGCGGCGGGCGGTGGCGTCCAGCGGCTGCATGAGGGCCGGGTCGAGGGACGGTTGTCCAGGTGGGGTCATCGGGTCCGTCCTGTTCGGGATGTCAAGCAAACGCCTTGGCGTCCGGCAGCACCTGTTCCAGCATCTTGGCCGACATCAGCACGCCGGGCACGCCCGCGCCGGGGTGCGTGCCGGCGCCGACGATGAACAGGCGGTCGATGTCTTCGCTGCGGTTGTGCGGGCGGAACCAGGCGCTTTGCAGCAGGATGGGCTCCTGACCGAAAGCCGCGCCCTTGTAGGACAGCAGGCGGTCCTGGAAGTCTTGCGGTGTGGTCACGCGCGAACTGACGATGTGGCTGGACAGGCCCGGCAGCACGGCGCGCTCCAGCACCTGCTCCACCCGCTTGCGGTAGCTCTCTGCCACCTTCGGCCAATCGGTGCCGCTGTCCAGGTGAGACACCGGGCTCAGCACGTAGAAGGCATCACAGCCGGGCGGCGCCACGGAAGGGTCGCTGGCGCTCGGGCGGTGCAGGTAGAGGCTGAAGTCCTCCGGCACGACATGGCGCTTGAAGATGTCGCGCAGCAGTTCCTCGTAGCGCGGGCCCAGCACCATCATGTGGTGGGGCACGTCGTCCCAGCGCCGGTTGGTGCCGAAGTACCAGACGAACAGGCTCATCGAGTGCTTGCTGCGCTCGATCTTGGCGTCGGTCCAGCGTCGGCGGTACTGCGCGTCGATGAGGTGGCGGTAGGTCCACATGGTGTCGGCGTTGGACACGACGATGGCCGCCGGAATCTGTTCGCCGCTGGCCAGCGTCACGCCGGTGGCGGCGGGCCGGCCACCGGGTCCCGGCTGCACGTCGATCTTGCGCACCTCGGCGTTGTAGCGCACCTGTCCGCCCAGGCTTTCCAGCAGCTTGACCATGGCGCGGATGATGGCGCCCGTGCCGCCCATGGCCCAATGCACGCCGAACTGGCGTTCCAGCGAGTTGATCAGGCTGTAGATGCCGGTGACGGCCAGCGGATTGCCGCCGATCAGCAGCGGGTGGAAGCTGAAGACCACGCGCAGCTTCGGGTTGCGCATGTGCTCGCAGGCGAGCTTCCAGATGCTCTTCCAGCCGCGCATGCGCACCATGTTGGGCAGCGCCCAGAGCAGATCGTTGATGGAGTTGTAGGCGATGCCGCCGAGCTCGATGAAGCCCAGCTGGTAGCACTTGTGGGCTTCCACCAGGAAGCGCTCGTAGCCGGGCAGATCCTCCGGTGCGAAGCGGGCCACTTCGGCGCGCATGCGGTCCGCATCGCCGGTGTAGTCGAACCAGGTGCCGTCGTCGAAACGGATGCGGTAGAACGGCTCCATGAGCTTGAGCTCGACATCGTCGGAGAAGGTGCGGCCGGCCGTGGCCCACAGCTCGTCCAGCAGAAAGGGCGCCGTGATGATGGTGGGCCCGGCGTCGAAACTGAAGCCGTCCTGCTTCCACACGTAGGCCCGCCCTCCGGGGCCGTCCAACTTCTCCAGCACCTGCACGCGCCAGCCCCGTACCGCCAGGCGGATGGCCGCGGCCAGGCCGCCAAAGCCGCTGCCGATGACCAGGGCCAGCGGTGCCTGCGCGTTGGCGGGGGTGAACGTGGGCGAGGCGGCGAGGGTCATCGGGGCTGGGTGCTCATGGGTGAACGTACGGTCATGGTAGAGGCGGATGAGAGCGCAGGTTTGAAGTGAAGGCTTGTTGCCCACGCTTGTCGGCACGCAGGGCCCAGCGCCACAGTGCCGTGGTGTCCAGCGGCAGCACCAGCATCAGGTGCTCGACGATGGCCATGGCCAGCAGCGTGCTCACGAGCGTGAGGCCCACCGCCTGCGGCGCGGTGATGGCGGGATCCAGCGCGCGTACGATGAGCCAGGCCAGGCCGGCGCAGGCGGCGGCCACGGACACCGGCCAGAAGGCGTTCATCGCCCGACGGCGGAAGAAGCTTTCCAGGTAGGCCAGGTGCGCCGGCAGGAACTGCTCGCTCAGGTTGCGCACGCCCCAAAACAGGTTCAGCTTGGCGCTGGTACGCAGCAGCCACAGCACGAGGAAGGTGCTGGTGCCCACCTGGTTGGGCTGCTGCCACGTCAGCGCGACGATGAGCCCGCCCACCAGCAGGATGCCGATCTCATGCCACAGGATGGCGCGCACTGACTCCACGAAGCGCGGCCAGCCCGCGAGCTTGGGGCTGATGGCGGTCTTGCGCGGGCCGGTGATCCAGCCGGTGAGAAAGCTCAGTTCGTTCCAGCCCCAGGCCAGCAAGGCGCAGGTGAAGGCGCAGTAGGCCGAGGCCAGATCGGTCTGGCCGGCGGTGTGGCGCAGGCCGTAGAGCGCCCCCACCAGCAGCAGGGTGGAGGCCGTCAGGCTGGCGCGCACGCCTGTGCGCGACAAGCGGTTGAGCAGCAGCACCAGGCCCGTGCTGAACCACCAGATGAAGATGGCGAAGGCCGCTGCGGCGACAAGGCTGGTCATGAGTGCCCAGGCCCGTTCATGCGGAGCTGCCTGGCCTGCGGGTGGCCCCAGCGGCAGGTGCCGGGCGCGATCTCACCAGGCGGGCGCCATGCGCACCTGCTCGGGCAGCGCATGGCGCTTGACCGGCAGGAAGTACAGCTTGGCGAAGGTCGCCACGCCCGCCAGGGCCAGGCCAGCCTGCTTGAGCTTGCCCACCACGCCACCGCGGGCCTGGGCCTCGTTGAACGAGACCTGGATGCGGTGCAGCCGCTCCAGCCCGGCGCGGAAGGCTGGCAGGTCGGTGTCCAGCGACACCGGAAACACCTGCTTGCTGATCTCGGTGGTGATGTCGAAGACCTGGTAGTCGTAGGTGGTCGAGTTCAGCCCCATGGCGTTGTGCAGCATGGGCCGGGTGTGGTCGCGCACGTACATCGTGGCGTAGACCGCCAGCAGGAAGAACCGGATCCAGTAGACGTTCAGGCCGCGCAGCAGGTGGGGCTGGGACCGCATGATGAGCGCGAACGATTCGCCGTGCCGGAACTCGTCGTTGCACCAGCGTTCGAACCAGCGGAAGATGGGATGGAAGCGCTTGTCCGGGTGGCGCTCCAGCTGCCGGAAGATGGTGATGTAGCGGGCGTAGCCGATCTTCTCGGACAGGTACGTGGCGTAAAAGATGTACTTGGGCTTGAAGTAGGTGTAGGCCTTGGTGCGCTTCAGGTCGCCCAGGTCCAGGCCCAGCCCGAAATCCTTCAGGCTCTGGTTGATGAAGCCGGCGTGGCGTGATTCGTCGCGCGCCATGAAGTGCATCAACTGCTTGATGTCGGGGTTAGAGATGTGCTTCTCGATCTCCTTGTACAGGATGCAGCCGCTGAACTCGCTGGTCACCGACGTGATCAGGAAGTCCAGGAACTCCTGGCGCAACTCGGGCGAGACCTGCGAGAACACCTCGTGCACCTCTTCGGTGAACCGGGCGTCGCGCTGGAAGTGGTCCTGGTTGTTGTCGCCCTCGTACTCCTTCATCATGACGTCCCACTCGGCCCGGATGGACGACACGTCCAGACGGTCCATGGCCTGGAAGTCGGTGGTGTAGAAGCGCGGGCTGATCAGCGATTCGGTCTTGGCGCGACGCGCCACTTCTTCAGGGCTGTGCAGGGAAGGGCTGGCGGCACTCATGGACTCTCCAGTGGGGCTGTGTGAAGGTGGGCAGCAGGATCAGGGGCGCGGCGCCGGCTCCAGCAGGCTGGCGAACTTGCCGGCGTTGGTCGGGCCGAAGGATTCCAGGTCGATGCGTTGATCGGTCACCGGGTCTATCAGGGTCAGCCGGCCGTCGGGCCGCGCGACCAGCTGGAAGGGCTGCTCCGAGCCCAGGCCGCGCGCGCGGCGCTCGCGCGACAGGGCGCGCAAGGCCCCGCGCAGAAAGCCCTGCTCGCCCTGCACCGAGGCCACCAGCGCGCCGGTGCGGCCGTCCACGACGGCGATGCTGCCGTCCGGGCGGTCTTCGAAGCGCAGTGGGCGCTCCACCGTGCTCGGCTCGGCGGCGCGCCGCTGGTCGGGCCCGTTGCCCGTCAGGCGCACCAGGCCGACGCTGGCCAGTGAGACCAGCACCAGGGCGGCGGCGCCCAACAGGAACCAGCGCGGAAAGCTGTCGGGGGCGGGCGCACCCGAGACGGTTCGGCGGACGGTGGTCATCGCAGGGGCTTCCAGTCAGGCGGTGCGGGCGAGGTGAGGGCTCAGCCCATGCTGGGCTGCAAGCCCTGCTGGGAGGCTTCTGCGGGTGGGGCTGAAGCCGGGGTCGCCAGGGCTTCCACGGCGCCGCCGGTCTGGGCGGCCCAGGCGCTTTGCAGCAGCGCGGCCACGTCCGCCACCTGGGGCAGGGCGCGCAACATGGGCTGCGTGCGGGCCAGGTGCCAGGGTCGAGCGTGCGGCCACAGGTGCAGCCAGGCGATGTGGTCCGGCCCCTTGAGCGCCAGCACGATGTCGCCGTGGCCGCCCGGGCCCTGGCGCATGCCAGCCGACTCGAGGGTGCGCAGCGGCAGGTTGAAGGTCAGCGTCAGCACGATGCCGATGCGCATGACCACCCTCCGATCCGTCACCGTGTAGACCGCCGTGCGTGCGGTCAGCCAGGCCAGCGTCCACACCCCGCCCAGGGCCAGGGCGCTCAGGCCGGCCGGCCACACCAGCGCCAGCAGCACATCCATCGCCGCGGCGCCGTCGGCCACCACGCTGGCTGCGTTGATGGCCACCAGCGCCACGAAGTACAGCGCCAACTTGCGGATGTGGAAGGCGCTGCGCGCCAGCACCTTGGCGTCGGGCGAACCCTGCCAGAGGATCTTCTCGGTGGCTGGCAGTCGCTCGGGCAGGCCGTACTGCGGCTCCAGCTCGTGCTCGTGGCCGTGGCTCTCGATGGTCATCTTGGGCCTCTTGGGTGACGTTGGCAGGCGGGTGCGGGCTCAGATCAGCGGTTCGCTGCGGCTGGGTTCGGCATAGAAGGTGCCCGCACCGTAGTAGGCGGTGATCTTCTCTTCTTCCAGCAGCGTGATCTGGTCGGGGTGCTTGGTGGTGGGCACGTTGGCGAAGTGGTGCGCAAAGATGGAGTTCACCTCGATCTCGTTGCGGCGGATGCGCGCGAACGGCACCGGCAGCAGCACGGTCTTGCCAGCGGTGGTTTCCACCTCCAGGAAGCGGAACATCATCTCCATCTGGTCCACCCAGAGCTCACGCACCGTGCCAGCCAGCTTGCCGTCGCCGCCCTTGACCGGCAGACCCCGCGGGTCGTGGTCGTTCTCGGACACCGCGTAGCCCTTGGCCGCACGCAGCGGCACGATCTTCGGGTGGCCGTGCAGGTCCAGGTCCGGCTTGTCGGCGCGGTTGGACCAGGCGCCGGGGCCGGCGCCGGACAGCATGGCGTCACCCACCGGCTCGATGGGCGAGCCGGGCGAGGCACCCGTGGAGACGGCCGCGATCTTGGGCTCCTCGCGGTGCAGTTCGGGCACCGTGACGGAGGAGCCGTCGGCGAGCTTGAAAGTCTTGGGCTCGGGGATGGGCCAGCCCTTGATGGTGGCCGTGCCCATGCTGTCGGACTCCATGGGGTAGCCCTCGCGGTGGCCCTCACGCACGAGGTAGTAGATGAGTCCGGCGAAGAACAGCCAGAAGGCGTAGAGAAGGATCTGGGCCAGATCGACATAGCCCGTGATGGCGCCGAATTGCATGTGGTTTCTCCTTGGGAGTGGCGGCGGGGGGATGAGCCCTAACCCGGCAGGTCGGCCAGGCCGAACTTGCGCGGTACGGTGGGGGTTGCGGAGGACCGACCGACCAAGGGTCCTATCGCAACCAGGGTGACGAAGAGCAGCAGCATTTCCACGTGGTAGACGATGCTGTAGCCGGTGACGGGCATGGCCAGGGCACTGCCCAGGGCGCCTTGGGTGGCCAGGCCGGAAGCGATGTCGCGCAGGGCGCCACCGAAGGCGACCGACGCGCCGGTGGCCGTGGCCTGCACGGCACCCCAGGCGCCCAGGGCCAGGCCCACGAAGGCGCGTTCTTCCATGCGCATGGCCGCGGACAGCGTGCCCACGGCGAACAGGCCGCCGCCGAAGCCGATGCCCATGGAGCCGGCGCGGAAGAGCCAGTCCGCGCCCATGGGCGCGGCGAAGATCACGGCCGAGAAGGCCGGCAGCCCGGCCAGGGCGCCGTAGGCGGCCAGCCGGATGGGGTCTGTGCCGCGCGACAGCTGGCGCGCCGCGAGGGCAAAGCCGCACAGCGAACCGAGCGCCATCACCGCCGTCAAGGCGCTGGTCTCGGCCACTGACAGACCCAGGATCTCGCCGCCGTAGGGCTCCAGCACGATGTCCTGCATGTTGAAGGCTGCCGTGCCCAGGCCCACGGCCCACAGGAAGCGGCGCGCACGCCCGTTGCGGATGAAGCGCTGCCAGGCCGGCAGGAAAGGCGCCTCGGGCTGCGCCTTGAGCGCGGCAGCGCGCGCCGGGTCGCGCGCTTCCTGCTTCCACAGCGCCACGCTGTTGACCAGCAGGGTCACGACGGCGCTGCCTTGCACCACCTGCACCAGGCGCTGCGGCGAGAAGTCGGCCAGCAGCAGGCTGAACACCAGGCCGCTGCCCACCATGCCCAGCAGCAGCATCACGTACATGAGCGCCACCACGCGCGGCCGGGTCTCGTCGCTGGCCTGATCCGTGGCCAGGGCCAGGCCTGCGGTTTGCGCGGTCTGCAGGCCGATGCCCACCACCAGGAAGGCGAAGGCCGCGGCCGCCGGTGCCACCCAGGCAGGCACCTCGACAGCACCCCCGCCGGACAGCAGCAGCACGGCAAAGGGCATGATGGCCAGGCCGAAGAACTGCAGCATCGTGCCGGTCCAGATGAAGGGCACGCGGCGCCAGCCGAAGGCTGAGCGGTGGGTGTCGGAGCGAAACCCGGTGAAGGCGCGCAGCGGTGCGGCCACCACCGGCAGGCCCACCATCAGGGCCACCAGCCAGGCGGCTACACCCAGCTCCACGATCATCACGCGGTTGAGCGTGCCCACCATCAGCGCCGTGGCCATGCCCACCGTCACCTGGAACAGCGACAGGCGCAACAGGCGGGACAAGGGCAGATCGGCACTGGCGGCGTCTGCGAACGGCAGGTACTTCGGCCCCAGCCGCGACCACGCCTGGATGGCGCGCATCCCCACGGGCTTGCGCCCTTTGGACGGCTTGCCCAGGCTCAACGCACCACCTCCAGGGCCTGGGAGGTGTAGAAGCCGCTGGCGATGCGCTGCGTGCGCCCGCTGCGCCAGTCTGCCAACCCGGCCGAGCGCTGGATCATGGCGCGCAACTCCACCTCCGACATGGGCTCGATCCAGGGTGCCCGGTTGCTGCTGGGGAACAGCCGGCCTACCGAGCGCATGGCCACCAGCAGCGGGTTGCGCGGCGCAAAGGTGAAGGCAATGGAGCTGCGCGTGCGGTACGACCAGGCCTCCAGCAGGCGCACGGCGTCGAACATGGAGTAGTGGATCAGCGAGTCCATGGCGACCACGTGATCAAAGCTGCCAAGGGCCGGGTCCAGCATGTCCCCGCTGCGCAGGTCGATGCGTTGCAGCAAGGCGGTGCCGTCGGGCAGTGCGGCGATGCGCTGGCGTGCCACGTCCACGAGCTGGGGCGACAGGTCGATGGCCACCACCTCGGCGCCGCGCCGCGCCGCTTCCACCGCCAGAGCCCCCGTGCCGCAACCGGCGTCCATCAGGCGCGCGCCGTGCAGGTCGGCCGGCAGCCAGTCCAGCAAGGTAGCGCGCATGCGGTCGCGCCCGGCACGCACCGTGGCGCGGATGCGTCCCACGGGCGCCGTGGAGGTCAGTTGCTCCCAGGCCTTGACGGCGGTGCGATCGAAGTAGTCTTCGATCTGCCCGCGGCGCTGCTGGTACTGGGCTTGTCGCATGTCCATGGTCAGTCGAATCCCAGCAGGTCGAAGATGTCCCGGTCCTTCAGTGGCGTGGCGCTCAGCGGCTCCACCCCGGCCCACAACTTGGCCGCCAGTCGCAAGTACTCCTGCTGCACGGCTTCCAGTTCGGGCGAGGCCTCCATCTCGAACAGCGTGGACTTCTTCAGCCGGCTGCGGCGGATGACGTCCAGGTCCGGAAAGCGGGCCATGGTCTGAAGGCCGATGCGATCGTTGAACTTGTCGATCTGGTCGGTGGCGGCGCTGCGGTTGGCGATCACGCCGCCCAGGCGCACGTTGTAGTTCTTGGACTTCGCGCCAATGGCCTGCACGATGCGGTTCATCGCGAAGATCGAGTCGAAGTCATTGGCGGTCACGATGAGCGCGCGGTCGGCGTGCTGCAGAGGCGCGGCAAAGCCGCCGCAGACCACGTCGCCCAGCACGTCGAAGATCACCACGTCGGTGTCTTCCAGCAGGTGATGCTCCTTGAGCAGCTTGACGGTCTGGCCCACCACGTAGCCGCCGCAACCCGTGCCCGCGGGCGGGCCGCCGGCTTCCACGCACATCACGCCGTTGTAGCCTTCGAAGACGAAGTCCTCGGGCCGCAGTTCCTCGGCGTGGAAGTCCACCGTCTCCAGCACATCGATCACGGTGGGCAGCATCTTCTTCGTCAGCGTGAAGGTGCTGTCGTGCTTGGGGTCGCAACCGATCTGCAGCACCCGCTTGCCGAGCTTGGAGAACGCCGCGCTGAGGTTGGAGGACGTGGTGCTCTTGCCGATGCCGCCCTTGCCGTAGACGGCAAAGACCTTGGCCGTGCCGATCTTCATGCTGGGATCGAGTTGCACCTGGACGCTGCCCTCGCCATCGGGGCGAGAGCCCTGGGGAGGTCGGCCCCCGCGGCCGATCTGGGTCACGGGAACGGTTGCGGTCATGGTCATGCGGCTGCCCTTTCAGTGGCGCGCGTTGCGGGTGCGGGGGTGACGCCCTCCAGGCGGTCCTCCAGCTCTTCACCGGCCTGGCGCAGCGCTTCGAGCGTGCGCTCGTCGGGCTGCCAGTACTGGCGTTCGTAGGCCTCGATCAGGCGGTTGGCCACCCGGGCCGAGGCTGTGGGGTTCAGGCTGGCCAGGCGCTCGCGCATGGTGGCGTCGAGCATGAAGGTCTCGGTCAGCTGCTGGTAGACCCAGGGCTGCACCTGCCCTGTGGTGGCCGACCAGCCCATGGTGTTGGTGATGTGCACCTCGATCTGTCGCACGCCCTCGTAGCCGTGCTCCAGCATGCCTTCGTACCACTTCGGGTTGAGCATGCGTGTCCGGGTCTCCAGCGCCACCTGCTCGCGCAGCGAGCGCACGGTGCCTTCGCCGCGCGTCTGGTCGCCGATATAGACCGGCGGGGGCTTGCCTCCTTGGCCACCGTTCTTCGCCCGCTTGACGGCCTGCGTGATGCCGCCCAGGGTGTCGAAGTAGTTGTCCACCGTCGTGACCCCGAGCTCCACGGAATCCAGGTTCTGGTAGGTCAGCTGCACGTCGGCCAGCACGCTTTGCAGCAGCGCGCCGTGCTGCACCGGCCGGCCACTGCGGCCGTAGGCGAAGCCCTTGCGGCGCGAATAGGTCTCGGCCAGCTCGTCCTCGTCGCTCCAGTTGCCGCTTTCGATGAGGTTGTTGACGTTGGAGCCGTAGGCGCCCTCGGCATTGCCGTACACGCGCAGCGAGGCCACCTCCATCGTGCAGCCGTGCTCCTGCTGGTAGGCCAGGGCGTGCTTGCGCACGTAGTTCTGGTCCACCGGCTCGTCGGCTGAGGCGCACAGCCAGGCCGCTTCGGCCAGCACGCGGATCTGCAGCGGCATCAGGTCGCGGAAGATGCCCGACAGCGTCACCACCACGTCAATGCGCGGGCGCCCCAGTTGCTCCAGCGGAATCAGGGTGGCGCCGGCCACCCGGCCGTAGCTGTCGAAGCGCGGCAGGGTGCCCATCAGGGCCAGAGCCTGGCCGATGGGCGCGCCTTCGTTCTTGAGGTTGTCGCTGCCCCACAGCACCAGGGCGATGGACTCGGGCAGCGTGTGGCCGTCAGCCACGTACCGATCGATCAGGCGCTGAGCCTGCTGGGCGCCGTCCTGCACGGCGAAGGCGCTGGGGATGCGGAAGGGGTCGAACCCGTGCAGGTTGCGTCCCGTGGGCAGCACGGCGGGGGTCCGCAGGATGTCCCCCCCGGGAGCCGGGCGGGTGTAGCGGCCGTCCAGGGCGCGCAGCAGGCCCGCCACCTCGGTGTCCTGGGCCAGGTGCTGGTCGGACTCAGCCAAATCCCGCATCACGGTCAACAGATGTTCATCCCGCCCCAGGCCGCACGAAGCCAGGGCCTTCTCGGGCGTGGCCCCGTCGACCAGGGCCTGCACGGCTTCACGGGGCAACGCGCCACCCTGCACGCCTGCCACGCCCTGGTGAGCCTCGGCCATGGCCATCAGCAGGTCCACGCGCTCGGCCGCAGAAGGGGCACGCCCGGTGACGTGCAGGCCGTGGGGAATCAAGGTGTATTCCAGCTCCAACACTTGCTCGGACAGACGCGTGATCCGCGTGTTCAGGCCCCCCTCGGGCCCGGCCGTCCACAGCGGTTCGGGCTCGGCCAATTGCAGCTCGGCGGCCTGGGACTGCACCAGCCCGGCCAGTTCGGTACGCTCTGCAGCGCCTGGCGGCAGGCTGCGGAAGCGGTCCAGAGAAGCCTTCAACTCCAGCAGGCCCCGGTACAACCCGGCCTGCGCCACCGGGGGCGTGAGATAGCTCACCAGCGTGGCGCCCGTGCGCCGCTTGGCGATGGCGCCCTCAGAAGGGTTGTTGGAGGCGTAGAGGTAGATGTTGGGAAGGTCGCCAATGAGTCGGTCGGGCCAGCAGCTGCCCGACATGCCGCTTTGCTTGCCCGGCATGAACTCCAGCGCCCCGTGGGTGCCGAAGTGCAGGACGGCGTGCGCGGCGAAGTCCTCCCGCAGGTAGCGGTAAAAGGCGGAGAAGGCGTGCGTCGGTGCCAGGCCCTTCTCGAACAGCAGCCGCATGGGGTCGCCCTCGTAGCCGAAGGCGGGCTGCACGGCCACCAGCACGTTGCCGAACTGCCGCCCGAGCACCAGGAGGCCCCGGCCGTTGCTCAACTGCTTGCCCGGGGCCGGGCCCCATTGGCCTTCGATCTCCTTGAGCCAGCGCTCGCGCCGCACGTGATCGGCCACCGGGACCACGGTGTGCACGTTGGCGTCGGCGCCATGCTGGGCGGCGTTGCCCTTCAGCACGGCCTCGCGCAGGGTGTCCACGTTGTCGGGCAGATCCACGGTGTAGCCCTGGTCCTTCATGGCCGCCAGGGTGTGGAACATCGACTCGAAGACCGACAGGTAGGCCGCGCTGCCGATGTTGCCGGCGTTGGGCGGGAAGTTGAAGATCACCAGCGCCACCTTGCGCTCTGCGCGCTGGCTGCGCCGCAGGGTCACGAGGCGGTCCACCCGGGCCGCCAGCATCTGGGCGCGCTCCGGGCAGGTGGCCATGTCCTGCTGCACGTTCCGCGGGGCGCCACTGTGCTCGTGCGCGTGCTCCTGGCCACTGAAGGTGCAGCGATGGTCGCAGCCGGTGCAGGTGACGCCCGCACCACCCGGGCGACCGCCAAAGACGGTGGGGCTGGTGGCCCCGTCCAGTTCGGGGATGGCCACCATGATGGTGCTTTCCACCGGCAGCAGGCCGCGCTCGGAGCCGCCCCACTGGTCCAGGGTCTGGAACTCCACGGGGTGGGCTGCCAGGTACGGCACATCCAGCTGCGCCAGCGTGTCCTCGGCCGCCTTGGCATCGTTGTAGGCCGGTCCGCCCACGAGCGAGAAGCCTGTCAGCGACACCACGGCGTCCACTGTCACCCGGCCGTCCTTCATGAAGAATCGCTCGATGGCCGGGCGTGAGTCCAGACCGGCAGCGAACGCCGGCACTACCTTCAGGCCACGCGCCTCCAGCGCCGTGATGACACCGTCGTAATGCCGGGCATTGCCGCCCAGCAGGTAAGAGCGCAGCAGCAGCAGGCCCACCGTTCCGCGCGGCGCAGGCGCCACGGGCCTGCTGTGTGCAGGCGCAGCAGGGCCGGCCGCTGCCGCGGGCCCGGGCAGCGTGGCCGCATCTTCCGACAGACGGCCCGCCATGCGCGGGTGGTACACGCCCACTTCGGGGTAGTCCACCGGAGGCGGTACCTTCACGCTTCCACGCAGCACGCGGCGCGCGCCGTCGGCGTACCGGTCCACGAGGAAGCGCACCATGTTCAGCACGTTCTCGTCAGAGCCACCGAGCCAGTACTGCATGGTCAGGAAATAGGCGCGCACGTCCTGCGCCGTGCCGGGAATGAAGCGCAGCATCTGCGGCAGGCGCCGCAGCATCTTCATCTGGGCGGCACCGCCGGTGGCGGGCTTGCCTTCGCTGCTGCCCCCACCCGTGCTCTTGCCGCGCAACTTCTTCAGCAGCGCCATCGGCCCGCTGGCGGGCTTGCTCATGTCGAAGGCACCCGCCCGGGTGAGCTTGACCACCTCGCTGGCTGAGGCGATGCAGACCATGGCGTCGCAGTGGTCCCGGCGGGCCTGGAGGTCGGGCAGGATGGGCAGGAAGTGGTCTTCCATGAACAACATGCCGGCGATCACGATGTCAGCCTGGGCGATGTCGTCGCGGCAGCGTTGCGTGGCGGCCGGGTCGCCCGCGAACTCCGATGCGGCGTGAAGCACCAACTGCAGGCCGGGCCACTCGCGCGCCAAGACAGTGCTTGCCCGCGCCACCGAGCTCGCCAGGTGCGTGTCCATGGTCACGATGACCAGGCGCAGGGGCACCGCCGCCGCGTCCGAACCCCGGGACGCAGCCTTGGCCGAGCCGGGCAGGAAGCCCAGCCCGAAATCAACGACCGAAGTGCGCCTTTGCGTCATAGAGGGTCTCGACGGTGATGGTGGACACGCCACGCTCTGCAGCGAAGCGCTCGGTGTTGCGGCGGGCTTTGCCGCGCACGAAGAAGGGGATCTTGTGCAGTTCCTTTTGGGCGTCGGCGCTCCAGCTGGCGGGGCCGGCCTCCGGCGCCGAGGTGCCGGGCACGGCCTGGAGCGAGCCGGGTTCGATGGTGATGCTGTGCGGTCCTTGCGGTACACCGGGTATGCCGGTCGCAGGCGCTGGCGCTGGCGTCGGTGCGGCTTCGGCCGCGGCCGGTGCCTGGTGGGACAGCGCATCGGCAGCAAGCGGCGCCGCCGCGCTGGCAGCACCGGCGTGGGACAGATGCGAGGCCGCGGCACCCTCGTGGAACTCGAAGTCCTCGCGGAACATCGTCAGCAGATGCTCTTCCAGACCCATCATCAGCGGGTGCACCCAGGTGTCGAAGAGCACATTCGCGCCCTCGAAGCCCATCTGCGGGGCATAGCGGGCCGGGAAATCCTGCACGTGCACGGGGGCGGAGATCACGGCGCAGGGCAGGCGCAGCCGCTTGGCAATGTGGCGCTCCATCTGCGTGCCCAGCACCAGTTCGGGCTGGGCTTCGGCGATGCGGGCTTCCACCTCCAGGTAATCGTCGCTGATCAGGGGTTCGACGCCGTAGAGTTTGGCGGCCTCGCGCACCTCACGCGCGAACTCGCGGCTGTAGGTGCCCAGCCCCACCACCTTGAAGCCCAGCTCGCGGGCGGCCACCCGGGCCGCCGCCACGGCGTGCGACGCGTCGCCGAAGACGAACACGCGCTTGTCGGTGAGGTACGTGGAATCCACTGACTTGGAATACCAGGGCGCACGGGAGGCGTTCTCGGCCAGCACGCCTGCAGCGTCCACCCCGGCCAGACCGGCCAGACCGGCCACTTCGGCGATGAACTCGCGCGTGGCGCCCACGCCGATCGGAATGGTTTTGGTGAAAGGTTGACCGTGGATGCGTTGCAGCCACTGCGCTGCCTGGCCCGCGGTCTCGGGGTAGAGCACCACGTTGAAATCGGCCTGCGGCAGGCGGGCGATGTCGTCGGGGCTGGCGTTCAGGGGCGCGGTGACGCTCACGTCCACGCCCAGCTGCTGCAGCAGCCGGGTGATCTCGATGACATCGTCACGGTGGCGAAAGCCCAGGGCCGTGGGCCCCAGCAGGTTGCACAGCGGCCGGCGCCCTGCCAGCGGCGCACGCTCCACGCGCGTGGTGCCGGCGATGGCCCGCACCACCTGGTAGAAGGTCTCGGCGGCGCCCCAGTTCTCCTTGCGCTGGTAGGCGGGCAGCTCCAGCGGCACCACCGGCACGGGCAACTGCAAGGCTTGCGCGAGACCGCCGGGATCGTCCTGGATCAGCTCGGCGGTGCAGGACGAACCCACCAGCATGGCCTTGGGCGCAAAGCGCTCGTAGGCCTGGCGAGCGGCGGTCTTGAACAGCTCGGCGGTGTCGCCGCCCAGGTCACGCGCCTGGAAGGTGGTGTAGGTCACGGGCGGGCGGCGGTCTCGTCGCTCGATCATCGTGAACAGAAGGTCCGCATAGGTGTCGCCCTGCGGCGCGTGCAGCACGTAGTGCACGTCCCGCATGGCCGTGGCGATGCGCATGGCACCCACATGCGGGGGGCCTTCGTAGGTCCAGAGGGTCAGTTGCATGCCGTTCAGTGCCTGTTGCGTGTTGGGCAGGTCAGGCGGCCAGCAGCTCGCGCCGGCGCAGCGGACGGGCGAACAGTTCGGCCAGATCGGCGGCCTGCTCGTAGCCATGGATGGGCGAGAACACCAGCTCGATGGCCCACTTGGTGGTCAGCCCCTCGGCCTCCAGCGGGTTGGCCAGCCCCAGGCCGCACACCGTGATGTCGGGCCGCTCGGCGCGGCAGCGATCGAGTTGGCGCTCCACGTCCTGGCCCTCGCTGAGGCGGGTGCCCGCGGGCAGCCAGGCCAGTTCCTGGGCCAGGTGCTCCCGGTGCAGGTAAGGCGTTCCCACCTCGGTGAGCACCATGCCCAGCTCGCGAGACAGGAAGCGCGCGATGGGCAGCTCCAGCTGGGAGTCCGGGAAGAAGAAGAGGCTGCGCCCTTGCAGGGCCTGGCGTTGACGCGCCAAGGCCACTTCGGCGCGGGCCCGGGCGCTGGCTGTGACCTCGGCCACAGTGGCCGCGGGAATGCCGAAGGCGGCCGCAGCCGCCTCCAGCCAGACCGTGGTGCCTTCGATGCCAATGGGGAAGGGTGCGGCGATGCGCTGGGCGCCGCGCTCTTCCAGGGCGCGTGCGGTGTCGCCCAGGAAAGGTTGGGCCAGCAGGTAGCGGGTGCCCGGACCGATGACGGGCATGCGCTGGGCGTTGCGTGCCGGCAGGAAGGCGGCCGTGGGGACGCCGATGCGCGAAAGCAACCCCGCGAGCTGGTCTTCGACGATGTCGGGCAAGGTGCCCACGACCACCAGCGGGGAGGCCTGGCGCGGGGTGCCGCCTTCTGGGGGCGTGGTGCCCAGCACCGGCACCAGCGAGGTCAGGCAGGCGTCCTCGCCCTGGGTGAAGGTGGTCTCGATGCCGCTGCCGGAGTAGTTCAGCACCCGCACCTTCGGCAGGAACTGGCGGGACAGGCGCTCGGCGGCGCGCGACAGATCCAGCTTGATCACTTCTGAAGGACAGGAGCCCACGAGGAACAGCGTCTTGATGTCGGGCCGGCGCTCCAGCAGGCGCTGCACGACACGGTCAAGTTCGTCGTTGGCATCGGCCAGGCCGGCCAGGTCGCGCTCGTCCAGGATGGCGGTGGCGAAGCGCGGTTCGGCGAAGATCATCACCCCCGCGGCGGACTGCACCAGATGCGCGCAGGTGCGCGAGCCCACCACCAGAAAGAAGGCGTCCTGGATCTTGCGGTGCAGCCAGACGATGCCTGTCAGCCCGCAGAACACTTCGCGCTGGCCGCGCTCGCGCAGCACCGGGGCGTCGGCGCAGCCGCTGTCGGCCTTCAGGGGAATCACCGTGCTCATCGGGCCGCCTCCGCCGTGGCGTTGTCCAGGGACGAAGCTCGCGAGCCCGAGGTGCCGCGTCGCGCGGCATCGCTTTGCAGCCGCGCAGCGCGCAACTTCAATACGAACTGCGTGGCGTTGATAACGTAGGCCGCGTAGGCCGCCAGCGCCAGCCACATCTGGCCCCGGGCGCCCAGGGCTCCCTGCCACAGCGCCAGCAGGTAGGCCGTGTGCAGGGCCAGCACCAGCATGCTGAAGACGTCTTCCCAGAAGAAGGCCGGGGCGAAGACCCAGACATCGAACACCACCTTCTCCCAGATGCAGCCCGTCACCATGATGGTGTAGAGCAACACCGTCTTCAGGACGATGGACGCCGTCGCGATGGCAAAGCCTTCGCCAGTCGCCAGGTAGCGCAGCACCAGCACCAGGCTGATCGCGAAGACGAGGAACTGCAAGGGCGCGAGCAAGCCTTGCACCAGCGTCCAGCGCGTCTCATCGCGCCGACGGCGTTGCTCGGGGGTGTACAGGGCGGTGGGGGCCTTCGAGGGGCTGGACATCGTCGGACGGGTTTTCCAGTTCTGGCAGCCAGCGTAGGCGCTCCGACCGATTGTGTCAATCCTGATTGACGTCATTACCACTTGACATCCTGGGGGTCGGGCTTGATGATCCGATCAAAGCTTGATGGGATCTTGAGCGCAACTCCCCGGGGGAGTCCGCTGCACGTCGCGTGGAGCGCCCGGGCCAGGAGGCTGCGCCGGGCCCCTCGTGGGGCACCGAATAAGGGTAAACCCTTATTCGGTGCATGAACGCTTTTGGAGGACGAGGTGTACAACCCAGACAACTTTCGCCGGAAGTTGCGGGATCAGGCGGCTGATGAGGGTGGCGGCCGGTCCGGGCAAGATGGCGATCCGTCCAGCGCGCTGTCGCTCAGCGCGATGGCGGCGTCCGTGGCGCACCCGGTGTTCGGCAGGTTTGCGCGGCCGCCTGAACTCCCGGTCGATGCGCCGCCGCCCGGCGGATCCGACGTTTTTGCCGATGTCGACCGTCGGCGGCGCGCGCTGGCGGATCGTCTTCATCTTGTACCGCCCGCCACCTTGCCGCAGGCGCTGGACCGCCGCGAGCGCGTGGCCCGCCTGTTCTCGGTGCTGTCGGATCACGTGATTCCGCATCTTGTGCAGTACCATGCGCGATTACCCGTGGTAGCCGCCATGAAGCCCACAGAGGCCGAGTTCGAAGAGTTCTTCGGCCACCTTCTTGAAGACCATGAGACCGGTTTCGTCGAGGCGATCCGCCGGATGACCGGTCGCGGGCTGTCCATCGAGTCCATCTACCTGGATCTGCTGGTCCCCTGTGCGGTGCGCATGGGTCAGCGCTGGGTGGATGACTGTTCTGACTTCGTGGCGGTGACGGTGGCGGTCGGGCGCTTGCAGGCGTTGCTGCGTCAATTCAGTCCCGAGTTCTGCGCTGAGGCCGCAAGGCCTGCTGCCGGTCGCCGCATCCTGCTGGCGCAGCCGGATGACGAAACCCACATGTTCGGCCTGTCCGTGGTGGCAGAGTTCTTCCGGCGAGACGGCTGGGATGTCGTCGGTGGCGTGGCCGGCACCGGCATCGACCCCGTGCAGCGCGTGCGCAGCGAGTGGTTCGATGTGGCCGGCCTGTCCGTGGGCAGCGAGTTGAAGCTGCCCTGGCTGCGTGAGCGCATCGAGGCCATGCGCCAGTACTCCACCAATCCCGGCCTTGTGATCATGGTGGGTGGGCCGCTGTTTTCGGCCGACCCGGCGCGCGTGCAGTGGGTGGGCGCGGATCTCACGTCGGATGCGGGCTCGGCCCCCCGGGCGGCTGAAAAACTTCTGACCGAACGTGCGCGGCCGCAAGCGTCCCCGCCCCCGGAAGGTTCAGGGTCTCTTCAATAGTTCGATGTTCATCAACATGGGTGCTTCTTGTGTCCAACAGCCGCCGGTCCTGCACGGGTCCGCATGGCGTCGCCTGGTGAAATCCTGATGGCGGACAACCTGTTCATAGGAGATCTCGACCCCCGGGCAGCAGTTCGTCTGGTGGAGTCCACCAGTGATCTGGTGCTGCTGCTGGATGCGGCCGGCGGCGTCCTGGAGGTCTCCGTGCATGATGGCAGCCTGGCCGGGCTGGGGGCTGCGGCCTGGGTGGGCCGGCCGTGGGTGGACACCGTCACGGTGGAAAGCCGCGAGAAGATCGTCGCGTCTTTGGCAGATGCTGCGCAGGCCACCCCCTCACGCTGGCGCCAGGTGAACCACCCGGTGCC
>Ga0315906_10003415_pt1 | contig 21091 bp, 28 predicted proteins | sample LakEriMetagenome_4_FD_203526 | JGI IMG/M metagenome (GOLD analysis project Ga0315906, IMG submission 203526) | Freshwater fungal communities from buoy surface, Lake Erie, Ohio, United States - Buoy 2 MA122 | ecosystem: Environmental > Aquatic > Freshwater > Lake > Lake biofilm | place: USA...
CATCCCTTAATTGATTGGAATGGGCAGCGACTACCGTCCCGTTCTTAGCGCCACAAGACTGGCACGGAGATTCTCTTACTACCTCCAGCAGTCGTTTGTTCCGGTAGTTTGCCATCGGCAACCTCTAATAACATCTTTTTCATTTCGGCCAGCATATCGCGGGCACCATGCAAGGCGTCGAGATTTGCCCTGATCTCTTTTTCCATGCACCTTAACTCTTTGGCCGCCCGTCTCATCTGGATCTGCTCGTCTTCGTACTTCATGTGCTTGGCGTTGGCATCTAACCAAGCGGCCAGCCTAAGCGCCTCATTCATGGCGAGACCTATACCAGCAGTCAATTACGATGATCGCCACCATAGATAGGGCGAACTGGACTGTACTCATGGCTTGAATGTGAAGCGGTTCAATCATTTTCTACCTCCTCTAACTCATACATTAGATCACCATCGCAGCAGGCCGAAACCCACTGCCAATTATGGTGGGAAGATTTAGCGCCCCAGTATTCGGTTAAACCATAACCAAAGTCACGGTAGGCTTCTTTGCATGACTTCTTGCACTCAGAGCATATAGGGAACATCACTTAATCCTCAAGTTTTGTATCTCAACTTCGGCTGCGCCCAAGTCGGTCTTCAGCATCTCGATTGTTGACTTCAGCGTATTAACTTCTGCCTGACAACTGGCAAGAACTATGTCGGCAAACTTACATAGGTAATCAGACTCACGGAAGATCCACTTACCAAAGTCATCTTGGTATGCGCCGGCCATGTCAGCAAAGTCTTCGGCCCGTTTGATTGTTATTTTTTCTGCCATTTGTCATGCGCCTTTTTGTTTTGCTCCCCAACCCATAGACCCGCACACACCATCTCAAGTTCCTGAGACGGAGGGTCAGACTTCAGGGCGTACCGCATACCCACAGAGAATCCCTCGGCATGGGCTTTGTCAACTTGATGATCCATGAACAGGAAAACCAACGCTATTAGGAAAGCCCAAAAGACAATCTTCATAATCTAGTCCCCCCGCCGCCACGGTTTTGACAGGGCCATGCCCTTTTGAAAATCTCATTGAGCAAAGCCTCTGCGTTACGGTTCCTTTGCGTAGGGTTTGCCGCCAACCATGCCGTAGCCATGTCTCGGATCTGTCCAGCCGTGATTCCGCTTTGACTGCCGGGGCAGAAGGTCACATTCACATAGACATCGAACACGCCCATGACATAACCCAATGCTTGTATCCGCTCGGATACTTCAGAACTTGTCATCCTGTCGTAGAGATTGTTACCTGTCCAAAACTCAGCCCGGGCCATAGCCGGGACAAACATCAAACAAATCAGCCACTTTTTCATTCTTCTTCTCCAAGATTACATTTGGCTCCAGCCTCATATCCTTTGGTCCACGCCCGATGCCAGCACAAACACCAAAGGTCGTGGTAGCCACCACCGAGAGGAAACTTAAACTCTGGATCGTTGTGCATTTCAAACAAAGCCTTCACATCCTTGCGCTTGATGAACGCTTCCCATGCTTTGTCACGATCAATGTTTTTAAGCGGTATGTCGTCCCATAGTCCTTTAGCCACAGTTCTTCTCCTCATGTTTACGTTTTGCCGTTTTATCGACACGTTTTTCTGATATGTCGATGGCGTGTACATCACCCCTTGCTCGGATTGCTTCAGCGGCCCTGTCGGCCCATTGATACTCTTCACACAACTTCGCACACGCCTCACGCTCTTTCTTTACTGCAAGGCGAGTATTTATGGCGACCAACTTCAAGTCCTGAATCTTTGCGTTGATAAGCACCAGACGGGCAAAGGTCAGCAACTCATAGGTCGGTTCAAAATTATTTTCTTTGGCAAGTTTCTTTAACTGTGCGTCTGTCATCGCACCCTCGGCTGGCAGTTATAGGCTTGTGCCCCGTCACGAAACGACCCCATGAAGCGGCAGTCCTCGGTTATAGATTTAGATTCCCATGCAGTGCCAAACACAAACGACACAATCGCAAGCACCACACACCCAAACGAAGTGCGCCAACGCTCTACGCACCATGCCCACAGTTTCTTGAGGTCGATCAGGTCTTTCACTTAAGATTGCCTCCCGCTCTTACAAGGTCTCCACCGAATACATATGTACCAATATGTTCTAACTTGATGAACGGATTGGCGTAGACCTTGCCGCCATGCTTGCGCCACAGTTCGCAGAAGTGGTAGTCCTCAGACAGCAGGGTATTGTTCTCATCGATACTAGTTGCAAAAAACTCATGGGTCAGCGGCTTAACGTATTCGCCAGTCTCAGGGTCTTTAAATGATGAGGTGCGATAGGTAGGCACATGGGGCATTAGATCAAGAAACACTTTCCGCTTAATCAGCATAAACCCTGTGCCGCCATGACGGATCTCAATGCACCCATCCTCGTCAGTCTCGGCTTTGTCGTGCGCCATGTTCATAACAAATGCACCGCCGTAGTCGGCTAGGTTTTCCTTGCCAGCCTTTGCCGCTTCACCGACTTTCTTCCAATCGACTTCTTTCTTGGGGTACACGCCGCACACAATGTCTCGGTCAGCCGCCATTAAAGTTGCTATGGCATTCCCATCAAAGGATATGTCAGCGTCCACAAACATCAGGTAGTCAAACCCTTTCTCAAGAAAGAGACGCACCAAATCATTACGGGCCCGGGTAATCAGACTCTCGTTCATGATCTGCGCCCAGTAGACCGGAACCCCAACGGATCGCATCTTGACCAGTGTGCCAAGCAAACCCGATACATAGTGGCCGGTACACATCCCACCATACATAGGAGTAGCAATCATCAAAGACGGACGACCCTCTTGCTGCTCTTGTTGGATCGGGGTTTCGTTAAAAGTGGTCATGCTGTTTTCCTTTGTTTAAGTAAAATTTTTACCTGTTACCCAAGCAACAAGACTGTGCCTAGTTCCCTGTGTCACCGGAGTTACTTCGTGCAGTGTATAACTTGGGAAGAGTGCTAAATATCCTTGGTCTCTACTCATATCAGTCCCTTTGCTATCCGTATGCAAAATTAAATCACCGCCCATGTAATCTTCTGAATCGGTCAGTTGTACTGAAAGACTTAATTTTCTTACGACTATGCCCTCATGTCTGTCAACATGTTTTACATAATGCCCATTATTGGTTTGATATTCTGTGAATTGCAGAGGTTCAATGATTCCAAATAAATCAAATCTAAAATATTTAATGTTCAAATCTAAAACAATACTTGTCAACCTTTTAAATATCCAATTATTTTCTTCAGTTGGGTTTATCCACGAAACATTACTTTTTCTTATTTTTTCATTCACTTTCTTTTCGTTATCAGTACCCACGGCGGCAATCTTTAATTTGTTTTCTAAGCCTTCTTCAATAATTTTTTCACATTCTTCTGCGGTAAAAGCCTTATCCCAATACGCCCACTGATACACATTATCTAAATTAAAACTCCATGCAGGGCATTGGCTCATACTGATTTCTTTCTTAAAAAATTCTTTACTGTTGTGTATCTTTTGTAAAAAACAACAGGGTTGGCAAACATTACTAATTTTTCATGCTCATCTTTGCTTACCAAATGATGTTTAATTTTTAACTTCTTTTCTGTCATGGGCATTAGTTGAGAAACTGACTGACCAAAGTTAAGTTTTATAGTTTTTGTTTTGTTAGTTCTGTACACAAACAAATTTATGTTTCCTTGCAAGGGTATGTTAAAAGAAACTACCCCCGGTAAAATTCTGTAATCATTGGAATCAATATTTGCCCAAGCAGGGTCAATCCATGCCCACTTCACATCATCTTTGCATCTGAAAGACCAAGGGCAAGACAATTTAAAATGTTGCACTTCCTTGATGCTTAAAAAATTTCCCATCTGTGTAAATGGATGAATAGTTATGCTAGATACGCCATCTGAAAATTGCCACCGATAATAGTCAGTTTCTTTGGGCCCAACTTCTAAAATAAGATCAGACCATAACGGGATCATCACTCCATTTAAAAACATTCCTCTGAACCCTTCGCATCCTTTCATGGTGGGGTTCTGATAAATATTTTCTTTCTCAACAAAATGACTAGGCAGTCTTTTCCACCAATCAGGTACAAACTTTATTGCGTGATCGGGCTTTGAAAGTTCGTACGCTGCAGGGTTAGAAGTAAAACAATCTAACGTAACCACACTCCGTTTAAAGAAAAACGTCATGCCATTTTCCTTACGATAAGTTGGTAGCCGTTGTGAACCATTGCCAGTTCGTGTTCAAAGATGTTTATGAATGAATCAATTGCTATCTTGGGGCGCTGAGTCGTGGTCATATTAGGTATGCGCCACAGATAGTCATCAAACACCAAGATCCCATCGTTCTTAAGCATGGGCCAAGACATGCAGGCATCCGTTAGTACGTCTTTGGCTACATGAGATCCGTCGATGTAGATGAAATCAAACTGGCGCTTCTCTTGGATCAAAGCCGCAAGCCAGTCTACTGACCGACCAGTGCAGGCAGATACGTTTCGATTAGGAAACTTTTCCCGTACAACCTTTATGTTGTTGTCAAATCTAACTTTGGATCCGTCCATCTCGCCGTTGGTATGCTCGGCCCCGCCTTCCCATGTGTCGATGCAGACGATCTCGCCACCATCCTCCATCATGTGTTCGATAGTCCACACGGTAGACCGCCCCTCGTAAGAGCCAATCTCCAAGAAGTCCTTACGTGCTGGTAAGAATTGAATTATTTCAGGCCATATCTGCGGCCCCCACGGAAACCAGTTATGTGTGAATTGATAGTCCATTAAAATTTCCTTAAGTTTTTTAAATTTAAAACATGGTGAAGTACATCTTTTTTAGGAGACGGTTCTAAGTTTTCAAATTTAAATATGTCATCGTGTGAAAACCATCCAAGAATCTCAACAGTCCTAAATTTAACGTAACAATAAATGTATCTATCAATATTAAATTTAGATTTCCAATCTGGAATTTTTACGACTGTATTTCCAAACTTAGTGCTTTTAATATCGACTGTTTTATTGTTAATTACACAATCTATGCCACCGGATCTCGGCTCAAAAGAAAGGTCTGGACATACATTGAAATGTTTGCACACCCCAAACTCAGCCACCAGCCCATCAACAGAAATTTGAAATCCATCATCTATACCCATCTGCTTGTCAGCGACGTTAGAGTTTTCATTTATAAACTGTCTTACTGAAGATAAGTAAGATGCCATAGCGTATTCACTGGGCTTGAGAACGATTGTTGTCATTTTGATTTTCTTTTCTTAATTGCTGGCAGCCCGACAGGCTCAGGGTCGCGGGCATCCATAAGACGATCAGCCATAGCGTAGGCGCTGTCTGCAACGTCATCATCAGGAACGCCCCTCATGATTAATGCCATAGCACATAGCCCAGCAAATACATCTCGCAGAGTTTCGTTTCCTTCACTCACTTGGCTTCTCCAATAACTTAATCTGCTCAGTCAAGACGGCCCCAAGATCCCTGCCATTGACGGCAATCATCTGCGCCTCTTTGTTCTCGTAGATTATTTTGGATGCGTCAGCGATGGCCTTGTTGTACCCAGCGTTAAACTCATCATGGCCTTTGATGATCATGGCGATGGCGTCACGAATCAGAGGCGCAGCCTTACGCTCCCGGGCTAGTTTCTTAACCTCAAGAAACAAATCCTCCGGCAGGTACAGGGAGTAAGGGATCATTCGTTTCGGTTCTTCCATTCTTCAAATTCCTTTTTAACCTTGAGTAGGTTGTTCCTAGCCTCAAGGTTGGTTTGTAGTTCCTTTCGAGAAATAACTCCGATGGCATCCCGCAGCCAGTTGGAGGCTTCCTTTTCACTCATCTCGCTGATCTGACAATCGTCGTGGAGGTACTCCCAAAACTCAGAGTCTCGGCAGAGAATCCCAGCCATTCGTATGGCCTGTTCTCCACCGAAAGCCTCCTGACGATCAAGAGGTTCCTCGTTATCTCCAAGTCTGACCATGACTACCTGATACCGAGCACCCACGAAATCCCGAAGCAACTCATCAGGGATCTCGTCTGGATGCACGTTCAGGGTCAGAACGTAGCCATCTTTGTTTTGCTTTAGGGCTACCTTCAGTCCTTCAAATTGAAGAGTCTTCATACGCCTATAGGTCAACCAAGATACTGGTAATCTTGGACTCTAGGTAATCAATGATCGTCTCAGACTTTGCCAACTTCTCACGCAGAGAATTGATCTCTTGATTAAGGTCAGCAATCTCTTTAAGCCACGGAGACATGTTTTCTTCGGTGTGGGTCAAGACAATCTTGGTTTTGTTTTTTGTTCCGGGCGGCCGGCCACGACGTTTAGAAGGGGACGTCTTCGTCATCTTGGGGCTCCTGCTTTCTTTCTTCAGTTTTCTTTTCATAGGGTTCGCTCACAGATAGGGATAGGTATTTGGTTCCGGTCTTGGACTCTTTGCGCCATGCAGACAGTGCGATCTTGATCAGATCCCCATCCTGCTGAAGCACGTTTTCCAATAACTCACGGCTGATAAAAATGTCGCCGCGAATGTCCGGCCAGTTAGGGTTGCGCTTTTCCTTGACGTTAAATAACGACCCGGTATTTGGCTTGGGTATGTAATCCATTACTGCTCCTTGAACTTATTTTTGGTCTTGGTGAAATCTTCCATCAGGGCTTTGAACCGCTCAGGATCACGGCCCTTGGCGTCATCAAACAGGACTTTGTTGGTCTTGAAGATGGACATCACATCTGCCTCAGAGGAAGCAAACGCAAGCAACGCCTTGGCCCCAGCATGGAGAACCTCAAACCAATCGCCATCGTCATCGCCGGTCAACTGGATCTCCCAACTCTGGGCTGGCTTATCTGCTGGCTTGGCTTTGGGTGCAGGCTTAGGTTCAGCCTTGGGTGCTGGTTTCGGATCTGCCTTGGTCGCTGAATCCCCTGTCGTAGCATCGAGGGCGTCGTGCTCTACGATTTCTAGGGCGTTGACGTACAGGTAACGCCGGAGATAAGAGATTGATGCACCAAGATTCTGGACGGGGTGGCAGCCTTTAAGTTCGGCCGCAGCCATAGGTGCCGTAAACATGATGCTGTCTTCTGGCTTATCGGTGTCATAAATAGTTAGAGTCGCACCAGCCTCATCACATCTAAATACAGCACATAAGTCTGTGTCTGCAAAGATGGTCTGCACGGTCGGCAGGAAGTCCTGCAGTTCAAAGTACTCATAGCCGGCAAACTTATTCTTGCCTGACTTCTTGAGTTCCTTGGCCTGCAGTGACAACCTAGCGATCTGCAGTTTTTTGTATACGTTCATAGATTCTCCAAGTACTCGTTAGCCAAGGAGTTGGCTAACATATAAACCCACTCTGATGCGTCTTGAATTGAATCATCTTCATCAATCACGCTGGGATTGGAAGCAAGAGCCAACATAAAGTCATAAATCATTTCTTGTCGTGTTTTCATTTACTCTCCTAGCAAACAATTGGTTTGAATGGTCCGTCACGGGTGGTGTCCCAGCAGCACATATTTCCTCGGCTGTCCCGCTCACACTTGATTGCGGCAACGGCGTTAGACGACAGCATCACAGCGCATACCAAAGCAATTACTGTTTTCATGATTTACTCTCCTGATAGTCGCGCCACTGCTGGCAGCGATGGTTGACTGGGCAGAATGTTTCACATCGGGTGCGACTGCCCGGACGCACTTCGATCTCAAATCCCTTGCCAGCATTTTCTAGTGCTTGCTCTGCCGCCTGCTGGGTCTCATGGACAGACTTGGCCCTGACTGCTCCGGACTTCTTGACTGCCCACATGGTCGGCTTCTCCCACATCTCCTCCGGGGTACAGGCGGGGATGTCGCCGTCAGACTCAATGGCAAACTCCGCCTCGGCATGGGCGTGTACCCGGTCACGGATGTACTTCTCCCGCTGTTCCATAGGCCATAGGGTGATCGGGATCTCCTTAATTGGGGCCGGTGGATAGGACTCGTTTCTGGCCGCATCACGGCGGCTCCAGTCCCTGATGATGGCTACGATCCCAAGATCCACCACAGGCGTCTCTGTGACCTTCTCAACCAGCCACGCATAGCAATTTAACTGCTGCTCCCACTCGATCTTCTCGTTCATCACTGACCAAGCAGAGCATGTCTTGTAGTCCCGAATGGACCGGCCGCCGTCTCTGGTGATCTGGAGGTCAATCGCCCCGGACACCCTGTATCCATCGACTTCGGTATGGAGGCGCTGCTCAACGATATGGTTGGTATCCCGGCCATGCTCTAAAACTTTATGAATGGCAGAACCAAACAGGCTCCAGACCATCTCAGATACATCTTGCTCAAGTTCGTCTTGAAACTTCTTGGTCAGAGCCACGATCTTGGGGCTGTTAATCAACTGGGTAACCGACAGATGAGCCTTGCCTTTGGTGTATTCTGGACGGCGGAGGGCGTTGACAATGGACTCCGGAAGCCCATGCTTGTTGGTTAACTTCATTTTTTCTCCTAGCAGAACCTGAAGTATGTTTGTGAATCTAATTGATGTCAACAGGTTATACCGGTATGATTACATCTGATGACAAAAGTTCAAAATAAAAGTTGTCCGGACAATAACTTTGTCACTTGGCAATGTTAGAAAGGGGATGTTGAGTGATTTACTTAGGATTTGATCCGGGGTTTTCCGGCGCTTGGGGGATGATTGATCACCACAGTAACTTTGTCGGCTGCGGAGATATGGTCAATAACGGCTCATACATTCTCACTGACGAAGTGATGGCCGAGATCAATCAGGCCCGCAACGGAGACGACATGGAGGTGGTAATCGAATTAGTCGCCTCCATGCCCAAGCAGGGGGTAGCCAGTACCTTTAAGTTCGGAATGGCCTTCGGAGCCACCATAGCCCTCGCAGAGCGGATCCGCTGCCCGTTCCACTTCGTTACCCCAAGAATCTGGAAGAAGGCCCTTGGGCTGGATTCTGACAAGAACAGGAGCCTAGCCTTGGGCAGAGACCTGTGGCCGGAGGCACCCCTGTCTAGGCAGAAGGACAACGGACGGGCCGAGGCTTTACTTATTGCCGAGTGGCTAAGGCTTCAGTCCTAAAGTACTTATTGCCGGGTTTCTTCAGCCTGTCTGACCCGTTCATTAAAGAGCCGCATACGGTCAGTCATCATCTTCTCGATCCGCTGAACCTCTTCCTTGGGGGCGTCGTTCTTGATCAGTTCTTGGCGACGCCTGCGTAACTGAGTCATGCTGCGCTCGACGTTGTTAGCCATCGTATAGAGGCGGGCTTCAGGATTTTCCCGTAGGTATTCCTGAACATTCTCCCGGTTCTTGGCTCGGCCCTTAATTTCGTTCTCGTGCTCGTTGATCTTTTTGATGTTCTCGTAGAACCGATCCCGCTCGGCAGACTGACTCTGGGTGCTTCCATAGAAGCGTCCAGCCAGCGGAATCTTGTACGTGGGAAGTTCCTCGCCAGTCACCATGCTTCTCGCGGTCTGCTCTGTCTTCATTAACTCCCGGCCAACGCCACCAGTTGCCTGACCGATTAAGTAGTCAATCTGGTCCGGAGTCGGGCTAATTACTCCCGGCTTGTACTTGGTGCCGCCTGAAGCCATGTTCAGGAAGTAAGAAAGTTCTTTGCTAAACCAACTGGCCGTGTCCTTTGCCCGTGTATATCCCGGGGTGGGGTCTAGACTGGACATATCTTTTTTGGCAATCGGTTTGCCAGTCCAATCTTTGTTTTCCCCAAGGGCAACGATTGGGTCAGCCACAGTCGGAGTGAAGGTTTGCATAGACCAGCCAGCATTTCCAAGCGGGTTAAACGCATCAAGGATTGCGCCGGTCAATGAAGCCACACGTTTTGGCGTATCTCTGAATCCAGATAGTGTCCACTCAGTAATGATCCGGGAAGTGTTGGGGATCACGTTATAACCAAGCGGCATAGGAATAGTGATGTAACCACCACCGCCAGTCGGGATTACAAAGTTCTTTTCCTTAATAAATTCAGGCGGCTCGTTCTCATCAAACCCAAATGCAGCCAAGATCATGGCTTGAGAAGATCCAAGCACTAGACCACCAAGCATTATCTTCTTGCCAGTCGGTCCCTTGAGGGTCTTAAACATCCGTGCAGAACCCTGAACCGCAGCGTTAAAGAACGCATACAGAGCGCCGGCCTGCTTGGCAATCTGGCCCTTACGGTTGAAGTTAACCGTGATGTTTTTGGCAACAGATGCGGCTTGCTGTTTGCTCAAACCTTTATCAAGGGCAGCCTTGTAAGTCGCCAAACGAATGGCGTTTTCCATCGTTTGGTTGTAGTCCGACAGCCAATCAAACAGTGGAGCAGCAGTCTTTCTTGCAGTCTCCATCGGAACCTTTAATGTTCCGTTGGCAGTAAATACTTTCCCAAGGGGTGAGTTGGCCCAGTTTGATGGATCAATCATCTTGGCAAGTGCTTCTGCACGTTGCTCACTATGACTGTACATATCCCTGAATCCGGTCTGCCCACCCTCTACTTGGAACTCTTGCCAAAGTTGAGACCACTGTGTATTGGGTGGCTGCTTTCCGCTGCGCTCTGCACGGAGGTCTGAATATATTCCACGCAAGGCTGAGTAAGTATCAGACAGAATCTGGCCGCGCTTGTCAGCAACAGGCGTGTCGCTTACCTGAATCATTGCGCCCTGAACGTCACGCAAGAAGTTGATCACGCCGAAGATTGGGTTGTACTGTGTATTGATACTTGCAAAGTATCGGGTGACTTTCCCGATGATGCTCATGCCACGGCTTAATTGGTCGGCATCTAGATTCTTTAGTGCTTCCACCATACGCAAGGCTCTGGGCTCTTGCGGATTGAAGAATATAAACTTGTCACTACCATTGACTCGTGTTGCAAGGACATTGTTTGCGCCACGAAGTAATGGATTAGGACGCTCTACAACTTTATTGCTTACTGGGTCAACATAAGTTTGTGTTGGTTCTTGAGCAATATTCTGAGCGTCCGCTGGATTAATCCCCATAGAGATCAGGTCGTTAACCATCGCAGCAGGATCTTGGATTGACTTTGGATCAATCGCTAACCAAAACTGAGGGTTGGGATTCTGTACAGCCAGACCAAAAAGTGCCTGACTTACTCGATTTTTCTCAGCCCTGACGATTGCTCTCTCACGCTGCATCGCCACGTTTGCAAGAATGTCAACGACGGTCCTAGCAGATCCAGCAGCACGTTTACTAAACTGACCCCGGACATTGAATCCCTGACCGATTCCTTTACTGAGTTGCGGCAGTTCGTAGTCGGATTCTTCGCGGGCAAGAGGCACATAGTTCTTATAGGCATTTTCCCAAGCATCAATCGTGTCTTGAGATTCAAGCCCTGACTGCACCAGCATTCTGCGGGTTTGTTTTGTGATTGCATCTACCTGAGCGGCCAACGACTGAAAGTCTTTAACCTGTTCAGGAGTTAACTTAGCAAGATAAGCCCGTGCGTCAGCAGTCAGAATGCCTGATCCGCCGTCTGGCATATTGGGATTGACCTTGGCAACTTGTACGTTGCGCTCTTCAGCATGGCGGTTTTGTAGGTATTCCTCTAACTGAGCAAGAGTCACACCACGCTTTTTAAGGTTATCAACCAGTGGCTTTAATTCTTGATTCAAGAAGTCTGTAACTTGCTTGGCAGTCCGGCCGTGATACAACTCTTCCTGAAGGTATGGATTCCAGCGGTCTTTAATGTTCCCAATCGCCTTGCCAATATTCTCCACTACACGCCTAGTGTCGATCATCTTGTCTTGCAAGGTGAAACGGAAACTATCGAATTTGCTGTCATCAGGGATACCCCATGAAGACTGAGGCATAGGCTGACCAAATACGTTCTGGCGCATTTCGTTAGAAACTTCGCCAACAACCTCCCTGCGCTGCATGGACCGAGGCATCGGTGCCATCATGGTCTTGCCACTTTTAATTACAGCCTGAGCAATATTATCAATAGGCTCAGAAAGCAAGGTGTCCGTAGTCTTCATCAAAGACTCAAGAGCGGTGCCATAAGTCTTGCTGACACCTATTATCTTTCTGATGATTTCTACTAACTTACCAAAAGCGTTGGTATCACCTACCTTAATCTGAAGAAGGTAGTCTTGGAAGTCTCCGTCAGTCGTGCCCCAAGCAAGAAGTTCATCCCTAGTTTCTATCGTGTTTGCACCACGGCGAATCTTGTCAAGAATTGGATGATCAACTTTATTTTTTAGGTCAGCCCTAACTTGCCTTTTAACTGTTTCAAAAAGTTCATTAAGTTCAGCAACAGCCTCAGACTTAGCACCGATAAAATGAGTCTGTGCCTGAGTCGCTGCATGGACTAACTCATGAAGAATGGTTCTATATTTGGTACCGGTTAGGCTATCAGCCTTGCCACCCCTTAGACCATTTAACTGAATGGTCATCTGCATACCGGTCTTGGTATACCGATACCTAGACTTTCCAATCGCACTTTGGTTTCGGCCATCCCCGCTCAGAATCTTGATATTCATGGGGACTTTGTATTTAGCAATACCCTCAAGGCGTTCTTTAACCTTGGTAGCAATCTCTTTGGCTGCGGCGTTGGGTGCATTCTTGACTGCCCAGTCGGACAGTTGAAGCATGTCCATATCCTTAATCTCTCTGAAGATTTCTTCAGGAGACTTATCAATCTGGTATTTGACTGGCTCTAACTCTGGCTCAACTTCTGGCGTTGGCTCAGGCTTTGGAGTTTCGCCAAATAGATCAGGCTGGTTATCAAGCGGTTCTTTGAGTGCGCCAAATACGTCATCAAGACTTGGCCGAGGAGGTATCTCCCCAAACATGTCTGGCGTCTGCGGGATCCGGCTTGCCTCGGCTGCGCGATCAGCAAGGCGATTTAGACCTTCAGCAATACGCTTAGTTGATCTGCCGCTATCAGCAAATAACTGCATGATTTGCTGGGTGTACGGGTCTAACCCAATCTCACCCTGCTGGACATACGTAGGAAGTTCACGAATAGGAACGCCACGGCGTACAGCGTTTACCATGTTTTCAACGGCTTTGGTCACTTGCGGACGAATGTCATAGTCCCCTGCTCCAGCAAGTTTGACCATTCGAGGCGCTACCTTTGCCAGAGTATTTAAATACATCTTGGCGTCAGGATTGTTAGTGGCCGCATACAGATCAATCAAAGCGTCATTCTGGTAAGCGCCATAAAAAATCGCATTCATCAGACGGTCTTGCGCCTCTGGATTGGGCAGACCAGTCTTCTTATTCATCATCTCCGTCCGCTCACTCTCGGGCATAGCCTCGATGAACTGGCGAATGGTATTTATCTGCGGGGTGCCGTCTTCGTTAAAATTCAGGCCAGCAATATCAAACCTATCAGCAAGCCTGCGAAGGTCATTCTTGGCGCGGTCTACTGGCTCTAGCCCTGCGACACCAGAGACATTCGATATATCACCAATGTTTGCCGGAACCAGAGACTTGGGCATGACTCTGACCAGAACCGGGTTGTTAAGTTTTTGGATAGATTCCGGATTGACGCCATGAGATCTGTCATCAACCAGTTCTTGTTTATATTGTTCTGCAGTGCCACGCTTATACGCTTCCTGCAGACCAGCAACACGGCCATTCCCAGCCACCGGACGGATAGCCTGAACGTCTAGATTGTTATAGGTATCTAGTCGTGTGCCATCAGCACTGTTAGATGGAGTAAGCCCTGCGGCATCAACCACGGCATACATGACAGGAAAACGCTTGCCGTCTGATGAAGTAACAAAGTCTGTATTGCCTACCAGCGTATCGTCGATCTTAAAGTCACTGATAACGATTGGTGCGCCAGAGGCCATATCTCTGGAAAATCCCACACGGGAATAGTCTGGGCCAGAGGCAATCTTTTGCATCTGAGCAACCGAACCTTGACCTGTACGGTCTCTGTTCTGCAGCACCAGTTTTGTATCGTCAGGCAGTGACCCTTGATAGTAGGTTCCCAAGGAGGCAAAGTCGGCCGGCTCAAAGGTCTCTCCCTCTGGTGGCTTGGCTATTCCAACTGGTTCCACGGGTACGGCTGCAGGTTCAACTGGTGGTTGAGCAGTAGGTTCAGAAGGCGGAGCAACAGCCTCTGGCTCAGGCTGAGTAATTGCAGGAATTTGAGTTACAGGCGGAACAGTCTTATCCGGCTCTGCCGTTGGCGTTACAGGCGGCTCTTCAACAGGAGGCTCTATGGCTCCGGGTTTTTTACCAAAGACTTCTTTTCCGGTCTGAACACCAGCGCCAAGACCACCACCAACAATTGCGCCCTCTAAAGCACGTTCTGCTAGTTCTTGAGCAGACATTCCCTTCTGAGTAAATGCAGCCTCACCGGCATAAGCGGCAGACTCTTCAGCGGCCTCAGTTCCGGCCTGAACAGCACCTTCTTTGGTAATTCGTCTACCTTTTGTTGCCCCTTTGGCGGCCTCTCCAATAACTCGCTTGGTGGCAAACCGCTCAAGAGTTCCCTCTAAAACTGCAGCACCAGCCGCCGCAGTGACATCACCTATGGTAGCGTCATCAAGAGTCTTTCTATCATTCTTCATCCGCTCATCAAGGATTTCCTTGGTACGGGCACCAACATAAGCGGGAAGATTAACCACGGCTGCGGCCATATCCGGGCTTGATGTAATTACTCGCTCCACTATGAATGGAATTGCATTCAGAGGATTATCAGCAAGGTCACCAAGTTTGGTGCTTGGTGCATAACCAATATCCTTGTTGTAATCCTTTAAAGATTTTGCCCAATCAAACATGGGCTTTAACTGTTGTTTCTTAAGTTCTTCTTTGGATAGGCCACTAATAGGAAGTTTTTCTTCCAAATAGTCTCCGGCTCGTTCAGCGACTTCTGCTACCGCCTCTATACCAGAGCCAGCAAGTTCTGCCGCACGGCCAATTACGCCCTTAAAAGGATTGGTAGTTTTTGGCTCTGCAGTTTTTGTGCCAAATAACTCAGCACTAAAGTCTATACCGGTCTGTTGTTGGTCTTGCTTTGGCGGTCCAAACAACTCTGCACTAAAGTCCCGGGCCATAAAAATTCCTTACTGAATGGTGAAACCACGTGCTTTTGCTGCTTCCATTACCTGTTGAGGTGACTTTCCACTTGCTCTGGCTGTTGCTTGAACATCTGCCATAGTCATGGTTCTTGCCCCGGCAGCGGCTGCTGGTTGTTGTGGTGCATTTACTGCCCCAACCATCTCTCGTGCTTTTTTAACTGCTTCGTCCATCGGCATGTAAGGATCACTCTTGTATACCAAAGTCAGTGCGTCTTCAATAGTAAATACTCCACGCCCGCCAGTTGGAGCAAATGCCTTGGTAAATCCTTCAGGAGTTGGTTTCTCACCCGGCTTAAGACTCTGAAGGTACAAGTTATATTTGCGATCAAACTCTGAACCCGGGCCAGACTTTTGAACTTCTTTCTGGACTTCTCCTGAAAGCATGGTATTGGCAAGACGACCCTGAAGGTCGGTAAGGGCTTTCTCTTTTTCGTCAACGCGCTGTTGAGCCTTGTCGATCCTAGCCTGAGTTGCCGTAGCCTTGCCCATAGCCAAGTCATTTTGCTTGACATCAAGGTCGCGGACAGCCTTGTCATACTCTCGCTGAGTTTTCTGAATCTCTTTGATGTCAGAAGCAAGACCTTTAATTGCAGGCGTAGCGCCCTGCCCAATGTTTACAAAGGCATACGGACTTTTACCGCCCATGATCCCAAGACCTGCCTCAATAAGCCTCATATTTGCAGCGGTCTTACGGTCTTCTTTAAGTTCTTCTCTTTGCTTCTTTACATCTTCTTGCTGGCGTTTATAAATGTTGGGGTCAAATCCAACCTTGGAAAGCAATCCCTCAACCTGAGCAAGAGCCTCATCTTGAGTTGGAACTGCTCCCTTTTCTCCAACAATTTTTTCAGCCATCGAACGAGCATCACCAACAAGTTCAGCCACACTACGCCTTGGAGCAACCGCACCCAATCCAGCAGCAGGCGCTTCAGGTGCAGCGGGAGCACGGGCAGCGGCTATATTGGCAGCAGATTGTTCAGGGGTTAAACCGGGCTGAGAACGCAAAGCCCTTTCTGCTGGATCATAACCACGCAAATCTGCGCCAGTAGTTACTTTCAGTCGATCTGGGAACTGACCAGTCTGGTTAAAAATCTCCAACTCATCTGGTGTCATTCTGCTAAGTCTAGGATCAACATACCCAGTATCTTGGAACGCAACAATCCCGCCACTTTCATAACTTGGAATTGCTTCTTCTGGCACAGGAAGGGCATCAAGACCTCTTTCCATAGGCGCTGCTTGAGCGGCTTGAAGACCTGCTTGTGGAGGTGCTAACACTTCTTCTGCCACAGTAGTGGACGGCTGCTGTTCTTTTGCTGCGGCTGCCCGCATACGGTCAATGAACATACCGGCCATAACGCCCACGGTGGGATCAATTAATCCCATCTGAACGGCCTGACCTATCTTGCGCTTATCGCCGCCATAGGCTTCAGCAACCTTGGAGGGAGACATCAAATCTGTTTCTTTCATCTCAGCCTCTCATTAAGTTGTACATGCCAAGATCGGCCAGACCGCCACCAGCAAATCCACCAAGACGACTCATGCCGTAAGCAGCAGTACCAAGTCCGGCTAGTTGCGACATCGTAGAAGGCGGTGCCTCATATACGGCCTTACCACCAGTAGCAGCAAGATTGGCAGATCCACGAAGAATGTCTGACAAGAATCCAAGTTGCTTGTATGGATCTTGTCTCTGGGAAATAAAGTCTTGATAGGCAAGATCGAGTGCCCTCTGGCGCTCTTGTGTACCCAGAGCACCAAACTGCTCTTGTGCTTGCAGGCGCTGTAAGTCGGCAGCCTGTTGGGAAGTACCAAGTTGGCCCAAAGTAGCAGCAGCCTGTGTAGCAGCCTGAGAGCCCTGAAGACCCAGAGTACCGCCAAATTGACGGGACTGCTCGGCCATGCGCTGTGCATCCATGAGGGCTTGCTGATTAAGTTGCTGGGACTGAAGTCCTTGTTGTGCGCCAAGTTGTTGTACCCCAAGCAAAGCCTGAAGATTCTGCAGTCCAGTCTGGGTGCCAAGTTGTTGAGTCTGAAGACCGGCCTGAAGACCACGGGCTTGCTCTGCCTCAAAGGCCCTCTGTGCTTGATCATAGGCAGCCTGCGATCCGGTGGCCTGAATCTTTGCCATCTGGTCTTGCAGATTGCGCTCACGCTCTGTTGCAGCAAGAAGTTGACGGGCACCACCATAAGTACCCTGACGGGCAGCCGCTAGATTCTGAGCCAGTTGACCTTGTTGTGCAGCACGGACAGCCTCACGCTTCTGAACATCCACAACATTTTGCATATACGGTGACATAAACTGCTCGGCTGCGCCGGGAGCGGCAAATGAACCAAGACCGCTTTGGACTCCAGAAGGTCCGGCCGCTTGAAATCTTTCCAACTGAGCGGCTTGAGTCATCGGAGCCATGAACACTCCGGGCTGATATTGTGCTGCAGCCAACCCTGCCTGACCTGCTTGACCGGCTAAACCAGTAGCAGTACTAAATTGTTGTGCAGGGCCCATTTGCGCAACACCTTGACGGGCGGCTTGCTGCTCAGGGCTAGAAACTGCTATTCGCTGACCACCATAAGTCTGATAAGGAGCATTAGTTAATGCCTCTGCCTTACCAATCATCCGCTCTACGGTTGGCTTGGCATACTCAGGTATGGTCACCTGACTTGTTTGAGTAGGCTGTGGAGCAGGAGAATCTCCGCCGCCCATGTTATAGGTCACATGACCTTTCCAGTCAGCCCCGTTGTACTGGCTAGGAAAGTACTTAATTAGCATTTAAATGCTCCTTGCGGTAATCATCGAACCGCTCAAAAACCACTGACTTCCAGACCTCTGGAAGAATTTCTGTAGATTTCTTGTAGCCAACACATGCTTGAACCATATAAGCGACGACATGCCCAACTGCGTAACGCAAGTTATGGGCTATCTCGATGCCATGCTCGTCCTTATCCTTCTCAAATTTATTCGCCACTTCATATGCAGATATGACCGTCATCCACATTGGCATGATCTGCTCTTGAATGGTTCGATAAAAAGGATTGGCTGGCATATAGACTAGGGCGATTAGGAAAGCGTTGTTTATATGATCTGTAGGTACGTCAGTATCTTTGTCAATTAAGTCATCCCACGTATGCGCCAGATCTACCAACATGCGGTACATATTGAGTGCATCTGTGTTTCCGCCGAACCATTCTAGTTTTCCTAGTTTGCTGTCAATCATGCGGGCATATATTTTGCTGCGTTGACTTCTGGCGCTTGACGCTTAGTGCCAGTTCTTGCTTTTCTTATTTTGTCCATCATTGCATACAATTTTTTAGCCCCAGCCTTAGACGACCCATTGCCAAGGTGTGACACCACATCTGCTGGAACGACAAACTCACCATCGGCCAGACGGGCTTCTTGAATGCCGTCAATGTTTGCCTTGATTGAGTCGCTCATACCATCGCCACCGCCAGACAGGAATCGAGGGGGAAGGGCCTGACCAAGACCACCTTTGGCAAAGTTTTGCTCAATGGATGCCTCCATAGATTTATCCCTACGGTCATCGGCAAAGGTGTAGTACTTATCTCCACTCAAAGACTTGCGCTTTTTGGCAAGGGCATCCAAACCAGTTTCCCCGCCTTTAGCGTACCCACCATCTTGGGACATCTCATCCGTCGGGTCTTTAATTTCGCCACCCTGAGCAACGCGCTGAATGGGAAGTGGAGTAAATACAGGATTGAAATAGCGCCGCTCAGAAGTATCTCCCGGGACTGGGCTAGGCTCATAAACTCCGGTATCCTGATTCCAAGCAAACTCGTATGGCCGGAGATGAGTCTCAGAAAGTTTTGGCGCTTGGGCTTCGGGAGTTAAAGCACTTGCTCCACCCAAGACCGCTGCGGTACCTGCATATTTTGGTAACCCAGCCGCGAAGGCTTCACGACCCGCCCCAGAAGCAAGAGATTTAAGACCCTGCTGTGTAGTAGTTCCTAAACTTCCAATTGCACTGGGTACATTAGCCCCAGCGGCAGTGGCCGCAGCCTGACGAGTGGCCTCTACTCCTGCTTGACCAAACCCAGCATTTTGAGCCGCTAACATGGACGCCTGAGATCCTGCTCCAGTAGCCGCACCGGGAACACCTAATGTAGCCGCAGTAGAGGCAGGAGCAGCAGCCCCTGCGGCAGTCAATCCACTAGCCAATCCAGCCCCTCCATAGGCACTCAGACCGGCCATAAGCCCTTCCTGTAGGGATCCCTTAGCCACCCCATACCCAGCACCAACCAAGCCAGCAGCCATCAATGGGCCAACGCCCGGGATCATGGATAGACCAGCACCTAATACCATCGGCATGATGCGCTTGAGGAAGTTAGCCTCGGGTAAACCCGTAGTCGGGTTGATGGTCAGGGATCCGCCGTGGGCCATAGCCAGAGCCTGTAGACCCTTGACTTCCCCGGGGGCCATGTGGACCAACATAGAGTCGCCATCCCTACCCTTACTCTGAACTTGCCGCGCTGCAGCAGCCAGACCACCCTCGGCCATTAGTGCAGGGGGCATCTGCATGGGAAACGTGTTCATCGGGGCGGATTGGTATGCGTATTGTGGGTCCATAGCAGGATTATCCTAGATTCGTCAATTAGTGTCACTGGGTCAGGTCAAAGAACGAAAGAGACCCAACCCCACTTCCTTTGGTTGCGCCGTCCACCGTACGGACAGCCAGCGTATAAATGTCACTTACCCCGGCAATCGTTGCGCCTAACTGCAAGTCCCAGTTGTACTCATTTGGAAGGCTTGTTTCAGAAACACCTCCACTTCCAGAAGAAGTCACATAATCAGTCTGAACGATTGTTCCTGTTGCTGAAATAGCAGTGGCGTCTACGTCAAATTCCACATTAGAGTCTGATGGAACAGTAGCCGCCCAAGTTGCACCAGTAAGTGTTGGGTTCTTTAGTAATACAACTTCATAGTTCTGGCTGGTCAGTGGCAAAAACTGTACCCGGTTAGGAATGACAACCGCCCCAGTACGACCCGAAGCCAGCCGTATAGACACAACAGGGAAGAAAGTTGCCGTGGTATCAATGTTGGTAAGAACTGTAGTGCGTCTGGCTACATGGTCAATGGAGGTCTGCTCAAAACCACCCTCAGAAACTACTGAGCAGCAAATGGCTTTCATCGAAGCGGCAACTGCTGAAGTCGTGCTAGTGATTTGGTAACGGACTGGCAGGATGGCGGTTGTCATGTAGACCGACGTAATGTCGTTAGCGTTCTCAAACGTATGGCAAACAATATACGTGCCATCAATAATGAATCCACAGCGTACCGAACCAACACCCAGCCACTCAAAGTCCATCCAAAGAATCTGTGCTTTGCTTGTATCAAGTGTTAATCCAGACTCTCCTGTACCATCTAACTTGTCACCATTCCAATTGGCTTGACTAACTGTACGAACATCACTTGGAGTTCCGGGTGTGGGGGTAGAACTAGAACGAAGTACAAATGAATTAGTTGAGCCAGTGCGTTTAAAGAACACGCCGTTGCTGTCATTAAAGTAGCCAACTTGTTGCGTCAGATTGGCGCTAGTACTAGAGTCCATAACAAAGGTAGCAAGCACCAACAAACCTTTACCCGGTTGGTACGGAAACACTCGGTATGTCTGACGGGTAACTGAACCTACGCCAACCCCAGTAACCTCCATCTTGATAGCGGCTTCGTTTGACAGAAATGTTGTGGTTCCAGTGCCGGTTGTTGAAACGTCAAACTGGTTATCGGCAGCGTAGCGGTTCTGGCTGTCAAAAAGAGTGTAAGGCTGACTTACCCGAAGCCTGCCAAACGCATCAAGAGAAGTTGGTGAAAATGGGTCCATGCCTAATCCTATTAATGCGTTGTATACCTGTAGATTCCAAGAATCCAGTTGGTCAAAGTAAATCTCCAGCACCCGAATAACTTGCCGTATGTACTGAGCGTCAAAGTTCGCTGGCGGGTTAGGTAGCGGCGCATTCTTAAAATTAAGGACAACATTAGCCATTAACGCTTACCATCCGTACGAGCATCCAGTCGGGGGCTACCTAACTGCCACTGAACACCTAACTGATCGGACATAAC
>Ga0315906_10003418_pt1 | contig 21087 bp, 23 predicted proteins | sample LakEriMetagenome_4_FD_203526 | JGI IMG/M metagenome (GOLD analysis project Ga0315906, IMG submission 203526) | Freshwater fungal communities from buoy surface, Lake Erie, Ohio, United States - Buoy 2 MA122 | ecosystem: Environmental > Aquatic > Freshwater > Lake > Lake biofilm | place: USA...
TCCTGGCCAAAACGCACACAGCGGGTGCAGTGGATGCAGCGGCTCATCTCTTGCATGGAGATCAGCGGGCCTACGTCTTTTTGGAACACAACGCGTTTTTCTTCTTGGTAACGCGATGCAGAGCCACCATAACCAACAGCCAAGTCTTGCAACTGGCACTCACCGCCTTGGTCGCAAATCGGGCAATCCAGCGGGTGGTTGATGAGCAAAAACTCCATCACCGACTGCTGTGCCTTGATGGCCTTTTCGCTCTTGGTGCGAACGATCATGCCTTGTGTGACAGGCGTTGCACAGGCAGGCATGGGTTTGGGCGCTTTTTCAACGTCGACCAAACACATGCGGCAGTTGGCAGCAATCGACAACTTCTTGTGATAACAAAAATGCGGAATGTAGACGCCCGCTTTGTCAGCGGCGTGCATGACTACACTGCCCTCTTGGACTTCTACTTTTTTGCCGTCCAGTTCAATTTCAATCATCTCAAGCCTCGGCCGCCTCAGGCGCTTTGGCGGCTTTGTTCAGCGGCCCCAGCACCTTGTTGGTCTTGTGTTCGATGAGGTGAATGAACTCATCGCGGAAGTGTTTGATCATGGCGCGAACAGGCATGGCTGCCGCATCCCCCAAGGCACAAATGGTGCGACCTTGAATGTTGTCGGCCACCGAGTTGAGCAAGTCGATGTCCTCTTTGCGACCCTGGCCGTGGGCGATGCGCTCAACCATGCGGTAGAGCCAGCCCGTGCCTTCTCGGCACGGGGTACATTGGCCGCAGCTTTCGTGCATGTAAAAGTAGGACAGGCGCAGAAGCGAGTTCACCATGCAGCGTGAATCGTCCATCACGATCACAGCACCCGAACCCAACATGGAACCCGCTTTGGCAATGCTGTCGTAGTCCATGGTGCATTCCATCATGATGGAAGCAGGTAGAACAGGCGCGGAGGAACCGCCGGGAATCACCGCCTTGAGCTGGCGGCCTTTGCGAACACCACCGGCCAGTTCCAACAGTTTGGTGAATGGCGTACCCAGAGGGATTTCGTAGTTACCAGGGCGTTCCACATCGCCAGACACCGAGTACAGCTTCGTACCACCATTGTTGGGTTTGCCCACTTCGAGGAAGGCCTGGCCACCATTGCGGATGATCCAAGGCACAGCTGCAAAGGTCTCGGTGTTGTTGATCGTGGTGGGTTTACCGTAGAGGCCATAACTCGCAGGGAAAGGCGGCTTGAAACGCGGCTGGCCTTTTTTACCCTCGAGCGATTCCAGCAGCGCGGTCTCTTCACCACAGATGTAAGCGCCAAAACCATGGGAGGCATGCAGCTGAAAACTGTGGGTAGAGCCGAGGATGTTGTCCCCCAGATAACCGGCAGACCGCGCTTCTTCCAACGCTTCTTCAAAACGCTGGTACACCTCGAAAATCTCGCCGTGAATGTAGTTGTAGCCCACGCGGATGCCCATGGCGTAGGCGGCAATGATCATGCCCTCGATCACGATGTGCGGATTGAACATCATGATGTCGCGGTCTTTGCAGGTGCCGGGCTCGCCTTCGTCGGAATTGCAAACCAGGTACTTGGCACCTGGGAACTGGCGAGGCATGAAGCTCCACTTCAAACCTGTGGGGAAACCCGCACCACCGCGACCGCGCAGGGCCGAGGTTTTGACTTCTGCGATGACTTGATCGGGGGTTAAACCTTCGCCACCATCTTTGCCCAGAATTTTGCGCAGCGCCTGGTAGCCGCCACGTGTTTCGTAGTCGGTCAAACGCCAGTTGCTGCCGTTCAAGTCAGCAAAGATTTGCGGCTGCAAGTGGCGGCCATGAAAACAGGTCTCGTGGCCTGTGGCTTGAAATTTGCGCAAATCCAACATGGGTGGTTGCCTCTAGAGCTTTAGCGGGTTGAAGAAGGCGTTGCCTTCAACACATCCAGCAGTTCATCGAGCCGCTCATTGCTCATGAAACTGCACATTTGCAAATCATTCACCAGCATCACCGGGGCATCGGCACAAGCACCCAAACACTCGCTCTTTTGTACGGTGAAGACACCATCAGCCGTCGTTCCGCCTTCTTCAATTCCCAGCTTCTTGCACACGTGGTCCAATGCTTTCTGACCATCACGCAATTGGCAGGGCAGATTGGTGCAAACATTTAACTTGTAGCGCCCCACGGGCTGCTGGTTGTACATGTTGTAGAACGTGGTGACCTCGTGCACGGCGATGGGTGGCATGCCCAGATAGTCAGCCACTTGTTTTTCGCTCTCAACCGAGACGAAACCGCGCTCTTGTTGAACGATGGTGAGGCAAGCCATCACAGCCGACTGTTTTTGGTCAGCGGGATACTTGGCCACCTCACGGGCGAAACGCTGACGCATGTCGGCGGTCAATTCAGGGGTTGGGGGCACTGAGGCCATCACAGAGGTGCTCACCGGTCAATCTCTCCGAACACGATGTCCATGGTGCCAATCACCGCCACGGCGTCGGCAATCATGTGGCCACGCGCCATTTCATCCAGCGCCGCCAAATGTGCGAAACCAGGCGCGCGAATTTTCAGGCGATAGGGTTTGTTCGCACCATCACTCACCAAATAAATGCCGAACTCGCCTTTGGGATGCTCCACGGCGGCATAGGCCTCGCCTTCGGGCACATGGAACCCTTCGGTGAAGAGCTTGAAATGGTGGATCAGCTCTTCCATGCTCGACTTCATCTCGACGCGTGAAGGCGGCGCAACTTTGTGGTTAGAAGTGATCACCGGCCCTGGGTTGTCACGCAACCACTTCACACACTGCTGGATGATGCGGTTGCTTTGGCGCATTTCTTCGACGCGCACCAAATAGCGGTCGTAAGTGTCGCCGTTGACGCCAACAGGAACGTCGAAGTCGAGCTTGGCATAGACGTCGTAGGGCTGGGTTTTGCGCAAGTCCCACTCGATACCAGAGCCGCGCAGCATGGGGCCGGTGAACCCCAGGTTCAAAGCGCGCTCGGGCGTGACCACACCGATACCGACCGTACGCTGTTTCCAGATTCGGTTGTCGGTGAGCAATGTTTCGTACTCGTCCACACACCGAGGGAAACGCTGCGAAAAGTCTTCGATGAAGTCGAGCAAAGAGCCCTGGCGGTTGTCATTCAGCTTGGCCAATGCTTTGGCATTACGCACTTTGGAGGCGCGGTACTGCGGCATCTCACTGGGCAAATCTCGGTACACGCCGCCAGGACGGAAATAGGCGGCATGCATGCGCGCACCGGAAGCAGCTTCATACATGTCGAACAAATCTTCACGCTCGCGGAAACAGTAGATGAAGATGTTCATCGCACCGCAATCCAGCCCGTGCGCACCGAGCCACATCAAGTGGTTCAACAAGCGGGTGATCTCGGAAAACATCACCCGGATGTACTGCGCACGTTCTGGCACGTCCACACCCAGCAATCTTTCAATGGCCAGACAGTAGGCGTGCTCATTGCACATCATGGACACGTAGTCCAACCTGTCCATGTAGGGCAAGGACTGGATGTAAGTCTTGCTTTCAGCCAGTTTCTCAGTGGCGCGGTGCAAGAGTCCGATGTGGGGATCGGCACGCTGGATAACTTCGCCGTCCAGCTCCAGTACCAAACGCAATACGCCGTGGGCCGCGGGATGCTGGGGTCCAAAATTGAGCGTGTAATTCTTGATCTCAGCCATACAAGCCTTCAGTTACCCACGCACCAGTTGCGCTCAATTTCGGCGCAGGCCAAACTCGCAAAAGCGAAGTTCGTCGCGCACAGCGCGCGGCCGGAGCCAAAGTTCAGTGTGTCAATCTTGATTTCGGCCATCAGTGCAAACCACCGTAGTTGTCTTCGCGGATGATGCGCGGCGTGATATCGCGGGGCTCAATCGTCACGGGCTGGTAGATGACGCGTTTTTGTTCGGCGTCGTAACGCATCTCGACATGGCCGGACGTGGGGAAATCTTTGCGGAAGGGGTGGCCAATGAAACCGTAGTCGGTCAGGATGCGGCGCAAATCCACATGGCCTTCGAAAATAATGCCGTAGAGGTCAAAGGCTTCTCGCTCGAACCAATTGGCAGAACTCCACACTTCGTTGACCGAGGCCACTGCGGGAAGGTCGTCATCAGGGCAAAACACCTTCAGCCGCAGCCGCCAGTTCAAACTCACCGACAGCAAATGGGACACCACACAAAAACGCAGACCGTCCCAGGCCTGATCTTTGAAACTGGAGTAGTCCACACCACACAGGTCGATGAGCTGCTCAAATTTCAAGCTGGCATGGTCACGCAACTGTGTGGCCACGGGAATGTAGTCCGCAGCCGAAACCGTGATGGTGATTTCGCCGCGGTCAGTGACCAGTTTTTTGATCTGATTTCCAAGTGCAGCTTCGAGCGCTGCTTTCAGGTTGTCGAGTTTGCTCATTTTTTGCGCCCTCAACGTGCAATCGTGTTTTCGCGACGAATCTTGGCCTGAAGCTGCAGAATGCCGTAAAGCAAAGCCTCCGCAGTGGGCGGGCAGCCGGGGACATAAACATCGACCGGCACGATGCGATCGCAGCCGCGGACCACCGAGTAGCTGTAGTGGTAGTACCCGCCCCCATTCGCGCAAGATCCCATGGACAAAACCCAGCGCGGCTCCGCCATCTGGTCGTAGACCTTACGAAGGGCCGGTGCCATTTTGTTGCACAGCGTTCCCGCAACGATCATCAAATCGCTCTGACGGGGACTCGGGCGGAACAGCATCCCGAAACGGTCGATGTCGTAACGCGCAGCGCCCGCATGCATCATCTCGACGGCACAACACGCCAAACCAAAAGTCATGGGCCACAACGATCCCGTCTTGGACCAGTTGATGACCGCGTCCATGCTCGTGGTGACGAAACCTTCTTTCAGAACGCCTTCAATGCCCATGGCAAAAACCTTTACTGCAATGACGCTCGCGGGCAGAGCCTTGGGCCGCCCCAAACCGACTCGCACCCCCTCGCGGGATCGGACAAAGCAACCGTTGACCGAGAGGCACCATTACTCCCAATCCAAAGCACCCTTTTTCCATTCGTAGACAAAACCTACCACAAGGATGCCCAGGAAAACCATCATGGCCCAAAAACCGGTGGGCCCGATTTCCTTCAAGGAAACCGCCCAAGGAAACAGGAAGGCGATTTCCAAGTCAAATAGGATGAAAAGGATGGCCACCAAGTAGTAGCGCACATCGAACTTCATTCGGGCGTCTTCGAACGCCTCGAAACCACATTCATAAGGGGAGTTTTTGGCCGCATCAGGCTTACGCGGCCCCATAACGAAACCAATGACCTGAGGCAAAACACCTACTGCAACGCCCACCAAGATGAACAAAATAACGGGGAGGTATTCGCTCAAGTTCATGGTGCTTCGCTGACTGAGTCGTGCGGATGAGGTGACTGCGGGTCGAACAGAACTGGTGCCGACGGCGAGACTCGAACTCGCACAGCTTTCGCCACTACCCCCTCAAGATAGCGTGTCTACCAATTTCACCACGTCGGCATGTATTCGCTGAATGCAAATTTCTTTGCGAATTACCCCATACTGGGACAAACAGAAGGCCAGAGGAATGCCTTCCGAATCAGCCCATTATTCTAACCCGAAAGCAGGACGCTCTTTGATCCACAAGAGGGTTCAAAGAGCCGTTTGGTCCTTGCATTTACTGCTTTGGAATGGCGTCTGCACCAGAAGCACCCGGGGCAACAGCGGGCACTGCGGGAGCAACGTTCACCGGAGCGGCGCCCGGAATCTGTGCAGCACCCGAGGCAGGTGCTAGCGGCGCACTGGGCGCGTCAAGCACGCTGGTCGCAGCTGCCGGAAGCTCTCGGCTGTTGGCCAGGTAGGCGAGCCCCAACGTGCAGCAAAAAAACACGGCAGCACAAGCGGAGGTGGAACGCGACAGAAAATTAGCACTCCCAGACGCACCGAACAAACTGCCCGACGCGCCGCTGCCAAACGAGGCCCCCATGTCAGCGCCTTTGCCGTGCTGAATCAATACCAAGCCCACCATAACGATGGCCGACAGGATTTGCACCACGACCACCAAATTCATCAACCAGTTCATCTCACATCACTCCAATAAAAAATCGATGCCGTCCAGGTCTTTTCAACCTGCTACGGCTTGAGAGGCCTGTGCGGCATGCACGATTGCCAAAAAATCCGATGCTTTGAGCGAAGCACCGCCAATCAAACCGCCATCAATGTCAGGCTGGGAAAAAAGGGTCGCTGCGTTGTCGGCTTTCACGCTGCCGCCGTAGAGCAACAACATCTGACCGGCCTTTTGAGTGGCCGCCGCCAACTGCTGGCGCAACACCGCGTGAACGGCTTGCGCTTGCTCTGGTGACGCGGTTTTGCCTGTGCCGATGGCCCAAACAGGCTCGTATGCGACCACCACCTGCGAAATGCAATGCCCTAAGGTGTGTATGACCGCTGACAACTGACGTTTAACCACAGCCTCGGTTTGACCAGCCTCCCGCTCTTGCAGCGTTTCTCCGACACAAACAACCGGTACCAAGTTGTGCGCCAGCGCAATCTTGGCTTTGTCCGCCACCAATTGGTCTGACTCACCATGCATAGCACGGCGCTCCGAATGACCAAGAATCACATAGCGGCAAGCAAACTCTGCCAACATCGCCGCAGAGACTTCGCCTGTGTAGGCTCCGGCTTCATGGCTGGAACAATCTTGCGCCCCCCAAGCAATACCGCCAGACTGCAACGACAGCGCGACATCGGCCAGGTAGGGGCTGGGCGCACATATGGCCACATCACACAGAAACGGCGCCTTTGCAACCAAGGCCGATAACAGCTCAGCATTGCTTGCACGCGAGCCATTCATCTTCCAGTTTCCGACCACCAATTTGCGACGCATTTTTCTCTCCTTGAATATCGGTTCTGACTCGACTTACCAAGTCAAAACCAACTTGCCGATGTGGGCGTTGGATTCCATCAATGTATGAGCTTGAGACGCGTTCCGCGCCTCGAAGCGCTGATGAATCACAGGTTTGACGCGACCTTGCTCCAGCCATGGCCAAACTTGCGCGCGCAGTGCCTTGGCGATTGCGGCTTTAAAAGCGGCTGAACGAGCGCGTAGTGTCGACCCACTGAGAGTCAAACGACGGCGAAGCACAAGCCCAGCGTCAATCTCGGCCTTCACGCCTCCCTGGACTGCGATCACAACAGCGCGGCCATCATCGGCCAAACATTGCAGGTTGCGACCGACATAACTGCCCGCAACCATATCGAGGATCACATCGACACCCCGGTCCTCTGTTAGTCGCTTGATCTCTGCAACGAAATCGGAATCACGGTAGTTAATGGCATGGTCCGCACCCAATTCCAAGCAAGCCGCTGCCTTTTGGGCAGACCCCACGGTCACGATCACCTTGGCGCCGTGGGCTTTGGCCATTTGGATGGCCGTCACACCGATTCCACTGCTACCCCCGTGCACCAACAACCAATCGCCAGGCTGCAAAGCAGCACGGTCGAAGACATTGGACCAAACGGTGAAAGTGGTCTCCGGCAAGCATGCTGCTTCGTCCAAAGACCATCCTTTGGGTGCAGGCAGGCAATGCGCGATGGGCGCAGCACATAACTCGGCATAACCACCGCCAGCCACCAAAGCACATACCGGATCACCCAATCGCAGGTCAGCAGCCGCCATGGCGTCGATGTCACCCGCCACGACGGTGCCAGCCACTTCCAATCCGGGAAGATCGCTGGCCCCAGGAGGTGGCGGATAGAGGCCTTTGCGCTGCAACACATCAGGACGGTTTACGCCCGACGCGGCGACGCGAATCAGTACCTCGCCGACTCCAGCGCAGGGATCAGGTCGGTCAACCCAGCGCAGCACCTCGGGCCCACCTGGGGACGCAATCTCAATCGCTTTCATGAGGCGAGCGCAATCACTCCTGCGAGGCTGGCGCTGCCTCACGCTCGATCAGGGCTTTCATCGACAACTTGATGCGGCCCTTCTCGTCCGTCTCCATGACCTTGACTTTGACGATTTGCCCCTCGGACAAAAAGTCCGTGACCTTCTCAACGCGCTGGTGCGCAATTTGGCTGATGTGAAGCAAGCCGTCTTTGCCTGGCAGCAAGTTGATGAGGGCGCCGAAATCCAAAATCTTCGTAACGGGACCTTCGTAGACCTTGCCAATTTCCACTTCGGCTGTGATCTCCTCGATGCGTTTCTTGGCAACGGCCGCTTTGTCAGCATCAGCGGAGGCAATGGTGATGGTACCGTCCTCTCCAATGTCGATGGTGGTGCCAGTTTCCTCGGTCAGTGCGCGGATGGTGGCTCCGCCTTTGCCGATCACATCACGGATTTTCTCTGGATTGATCTTCATGGTGTACAGGCGCGGCGCGAACTGCGACACCTCGGCCTTAGCAACACCCATGGCTTCCACCATCTTGCCCAAGATGTGCAAACGCGCTTCTTTGGCCTGGGCCAAGGCGACTTGCATGATCTCTTGCGTGATGCCTTGAATCTTGATGTCCATTTGAAGCGCGGTGATGCCGTCGCTGGTACCGGCCACTTTGAAGTCCATGTCACCCAGGTGATCCTCGTCACCCAAGATGTCGGTCAAAACAGCGAAACGAGGCCCTTCTTTAATGAGGCCCATGGCAATGCCGGCCACGTGCGCCTTGAGGGGCACACCCGCATCCATTAGCGCCAAACAACCACCGCAAACCGACGCCATGGAAGACGAACCATTGGACTCAGTGATTTCGGAGACGATACGCATCGAATACGGGAACTCCACGCGGTCAGGCAGCACCGCCACCAAAGCACGTTTGGCCAAACGACCATGGCCAATTTCACGGCGTTTGGGTGTGCCAACGCGGCCGGTTTCGCCGGTGGCAAAGGGAGGCATGTTGTAGTGGAGCATGAAGTGCTCGGAGAACTCGCCTGACAGTGCATCGATTTTTTGCGAGTCGCGGTCGGTGCCCAGTGTCGCGGCCACAAGCGCTTGGGTCTCACCACGCGTGAACAAAGCCGAGCCGTGCACACGGGGCAAGACGCTGTTGCGGATCTCAATCTGGCGCACGGTTCGGGTGTCACGGCCATCAATGCGGGGCTCGCCCGCCAAAATTTGGCTGCGAACAATTTTGGCTTCGATGTCGAACAAGATGTTGTCCACCTTGACCTTGTCGTAGGCTGCACCCTCAGCATCCAATGCGGCAAAGACGGCGGCCGTGGCTTCGCGTGTGGCTTGCGTACGGGCTTGTTTGGAGCGAATTTGGTAGGCGGCGCGCAGCTTTTCTTCAGCCAAGGCCCCCACTTTGCCGATGAAGCTCTCGTCTTTGGCGGGCGCGACCCAATCCCAAGCAGGTTTGCCAGCATCACGCACCAATTCGTTGATGGCCGCGATAGCGATCTTGGATTGGTTATGGCCAAACACCACACCACCCAGCATGATTTCTTCACTGAGTTGTTGCGCCTCAGATTCCACCATCAACACTGCCGCTTCGGTACCAGCAACCACGAGGTCCATCTTGGAGTTCAGCAGCTGGGTCTTGCCAGGATTGAGCACGTACTCGCCATTGATATAACCCACTCGCGCAGCGCCGATTGGGCCGTTGAAAGGGATGCCAGAGATGGCCAAGGCAGCGCTCGAACCGATCAAGGCGGCAATGTCAGCTGAAACCTCGGGATTGAGCGACAACACATGCACCACCACCTGCACTTCGTTATAGAAACCTTCGGGGAAAAGGGGGCGCAGTGGACGGTCGATCAGACGCGAGGTCAGCGTCTCCAATTCGCTTGGACGACCCTCGCGCTTGAAAAAGCTGCCAGGAATCTTGCCAGCAGCATAGGTTTTTTCGATGTAATCAACCGTCAATGGAAAGAAATCTTGTCCGGGCTTGGCGTTCTTGGCACCAACGACGGTAGCCAACACCACGGTATCTTCAATGTTGACAATGACTGCTCCACCCGCTTGACGCGCAATTTCGCCTGTTTCCAAGATAACTTGGTGCTGACCCCATTGGAAGGTCTTGGTGACTTTATTGAACATGCTCATGTCGATCTCCTGATGAATTGGTGAAAGGCCACGCCCAACGGACACGGCATCCACAGACATGAGTTGCAACAACCTGGCGCGATGCCATTCCAGCAAAATTCAAACGCACAAGAAGGCGGGAACTTCGTTGGAATGACACATCGTCATCATTGGTTGCTTCAACTCGGAAAAACAAAGAGCCTGTGCTGGCGAATCCAGACAGGCTCTTCACTTGGCAAAACAGCTTACTTACGCAGACCCAATTTTTGGATCAACGCGGAGTAACGCTCGCCATCCACTCTTCTCAAATAGGCCAACAAACTTTTGCGGGTGTTAACCATCTTGAGCAAACCGCGGCGACCGTGGTGGTCCTTCAAGTGGGTTTTGAAGTGTGGGGTCAGCTCATTGATGCGGGCGGTCAACAGAGCGACTTGAACTTCCGGGGAGCCGGTGTCGTTGGCGCTGCGTGCATTGGCCTTGACGATTTCTGCCTTTTGAGCAACGGACTGGGTCATGGTGTTTCCTTTGATTGAGATGGGCGCCGCCGAGATTGCAAAGGCCGCCTACTCTTTTGGTTGAACTTGCGGTCGCCAGTGAAACTGACCGGCGCCGTGCTAACGCTTTTAACGAAGCGCTCAGGATAACCAGGGCGCAACACGCAAAGCCCGTCGATTATAGCCCATCAGCGCCCTCGGATGCGCTAGGCCAGCCTCAAGGCCGAACCATTGCGCAGCGATGGTCCTGCTCGGTTTGGGCAGGAGTGAGGTATCGAACGGTGCGGAATCCAAAACCCGATCCCTCGTTGTCAAACCGCACACCAGCGGAGCCCAAACGCTGCATGCTGCTGACATAAAGAGGCTGGATGAACTGATGGTCTGCGGCGCGCATCACACCCTCATGGAAGCCGCCGAGATGACGCGCATCCAGCGCGGCGCCCTCCAAGGCCTTGGCGACAGCGGCAGCCTCCGTGCTTTTGGACCGCTCCATTGCGGCCACGAGCATCTCTACCATGGCGTGCATGCGCGCATGCACATAGTCGTCTTGAGGCTTGGGAAAGCGAGTCCGGAAAGCTTGATAAAAATGGTCGGAGGCCTGCGTGCCGACATTGGGATGCCATTCGGCGACAGCCAGCACGCGCCCAACACCCGCCTCACCGATGGCTGCTGGCGCACCAAAACCGTTCCCATAAAACGTGTAGAACCGGGCGTCAAGGCCCACATCCCGCGCAGCCTTGATGAGCAAGGTCAAGTCGTTACCCCAATTGCCCGTCAGCACCGCCTGGGCGCCGCTGGCCTTGATTTTGGTGACATAGGGCAAAAAGTCCTTCACTTTCCCTATTGGATGCAACTCCTCGCCAACGACTTCGATGTCTGGGCGCTTGGCTGCGAGCATTTCACGCCCTTTTTTGAGCACATGCTGTCCGAAGCTGTAGTCCTGACCGATCAAATAGATTTTTTTGACGGCGCCATCACCCTGAATGACGTCGGTCAGCGCAGCCAGACGCATGTCGGCATGGGCATCAAAACGAAAATGCCAGAAGCTGCATTTCTCGTTGGTCAGACTGGGCTCAACGGCGGAATAGTTCAAAAACAGAGCACGTTTGTCCGGCTGGCGCTGGTTATGTTTGTTCACCGCATCAATCAATGCCGCTGCGGTGGCGGAGCTGTTACCTTGCAGCACGACCAGTGCATTGGCGTCAACCGCTGCGCGGAACATGGCCAAAGCCTCTTCGGTCGTGCCTTTGCTGTCAAAACGCACCAGCTCCAAAGGACGCGAACCCCCGGGGAATTTCACACCGCCGCGCTGATTCACACGCTCTACAGCCCACTGCAAATTGCGAAACACCGCTTCACCGGTGTTGCCAAACGGGCCAGACAAGCCTTCAATCAGGGCCAATCGAATCGGTTCCGCAGACCGTGTCGCAGGAACGGTTTTGGCTTGGGTGGACAACCCCCAAAACGCCAAGAGCCCCACCACACAAAAACACAGGCTTTTTCGAAGAAACAGGGCAAATGAAGTCATTGAAAAAATCGGCTAAGGTGCGCATGTGCGCTTAGAAAAGGGAAAGCCGCTGAGGACCAGCGGCGTGGAATACCAATCGAAGATTCTATTTTGCTGGTTTGGATTCGATACTCAAACAGCCATTGAATCCGGACAGCCGAACCTTTCAATCTTAAACAGCAGCAGTATCAACTTGTGCCAGTGGCCACCTCGGCAGCACATGAAAAGCATGGTCGTTCTGCAACCGGGCCAGGCCACGCTGCATTCGCATTGCAGCGGCGAAGGCAATCATGGCACCGTTATCCGTGCACAGTGCCAATTCGGGATAGTGGACCTTGACGGCAACCCGTGCGCAGGCCGCATTCAGTCTTTCACGCAGGCGGGCATTGGCGCCGACACCGCCGGCCACGACCAAACGCTTCAGACCCGTTTGACTCAATGCTCGCATGGCTTTTTTGACCAGCACTTCCGAAATAGCCTCTTGCGTACAAGCCGCCAAATCAGCAAAGTCCTTCGCGCTGGGCGTACTGCCGAGCTTGAGTACGTGTGTTCGAACGGCGGTCTTCAGACCCGCAAAGGAGAAATTCAAGTCGCCGCTGTGTAACAGGGGCCGAGGCAGCTCAAACCGCTCTGCGTCGCCGCTGAGCGCAAGGCGAGCAAGGGCTGGCCCGCCAGGGTAACCGAGCCCCATGAGCTTGGCCGATTTGTCAAAGGCTTCACCCGCCGCATCGTCAATCGATTCTCCGAGCAGGGTGTACTGACCCACGTCGTCTACCCGCATCAATTGCGTATGACCGCCCGAAACCAGCAAGGCCACAAAAGGAAATGCAGGCGGTTCGGCCGACAAAAAAGGCGACAGCAAATGACCCTCCAGATGATGCACACCCATGACGGGTTTGCCCAGCGCGGCTGCCAGTGCACAGGCCACGCCCGCCCCGACCAACAGCGCTCCGGCCAGTCCGGGACCTTGTGTATACGCCACGACGTCTAGGGCCTTAAGAGGCAGTCCTGCCTTGTTCATCACCTGTCGAGTCAGCGGCACCACCCTGCGTATGTGGTCACGCGAGGCCAATTCGGGCACCACGCCGCCATAAGCTTGGTGCATGTCGATTTGGCTGTGCAGTGCCTCAGACAGCAGCAGGGGCAACTGCGCGGTCCCCTCGTAACTTACCAGGGCGATACCCGTTTCATCACAGGAAGATTCGATACCCAAAATGTTCATTGGCTGAGTTTAAGTGAGCGCTTTCCGCAGAGTACCTTGTAACCGCTTGTTGCACCTTGTGGAGTAGTCGCGACGAATCAGCTTGAGCGCACTGGTAAATACCCGCATTCGTGACGGAGTTCGCTTCCTTGAACGGAGCAAGCGGACTATCTTCCACCTCCCGACGCCGGATTCCATCACCGACAGGCAAAACAGAAGTGACTGAGGACTCAATGACATGATGAACAAAGAGTATCGATTGGCATCTTGGCCGGAATTAACACCGGCCCAACATCGCACCGCATACAGGCGCATGCTCAGTGAAATGTCTCAGCGTTATGTGTCGTTGGCGCAGCTGGTTGATTCCAGCGGTCTCAAACGGCCTGAAGTCAAACAGTTTTTGGAAACCTTGGAAGCATCCGGCAAACTTCTGGCCCGCGACGTTTGCGCCACAAAGCATTCAAGGTGGACTGTTCTGCGCGGAATGGGGTCCTGGTTTCGCCGCGCCCCGACACCCGCTGAGCAACAACGCTGACTCTTCCGGCCCCACATCTGCTGAGCAAAGCCCGCTACACGCGGGCTTTGTTGTTTTCACTTGGGATGGGCCTCTTTGGCATGATTGACGGAGTATTTGGGTATTTCAATCGTCAGGTCTTGCTGGGCCAAGATAGCCTGACACGACAAACGCGAGTTGGGCTCCAAGCCCCACGCACGGTCAAGCAAGTCCTCTTCCACTTCGTCTATCTCATTCAACGATGCCAAACCTTGACGAACCACCACATGGCAGGTGGTGCAGGCGGCGCTCATCTCGCAGGCGTGCTCGATCTCAATGTCGTGTTCCAGCAATGCCTCACAGATGGATTCGCCCGGTGATGCAGTGATGGACGCGCCATTGGGACAGTACTCCGGATGGGGCAGGATGGTGATGACGGGCATGGAGGGGGTCTTCCTAAATGTCGTCCACGCGTCGCCCCGTGAGGGCGTCATGGATGCTGCGGTTCATGCGTGCGGCCGCGAAGGCTTCGGTGTTGTGAGCCAACGCTTCTACGGCTGCATTGATTTGATGGTGGTCACTGCCCTGGGCCGTGCGTTCGAGTTCGATCAACTGCGCTTGTAGCCTCGCCACCTCTGCTGCAGGTAGCAGCTCACCATCCGTCGACAAGGCCGAGCGTGTGGCGAGCACCAAACGCTCGGCCTCCACCTGCGCTTCTCGCAGGCTACGGGCCTGCATGTCAATCTCGGCGGTCGTGAAACTCTCCCGTAACATGCGCGCGATGTCCTCGTCGGCCAAGCCATAACTCGGCTTGACAGACACAGAAGCCAGCACCCCCGAGCTTTCCTCTTTGGCAGTGACGCTCAGCATGCCGTCTGCATCCACCTGAAAAGTGACACGGATCTTGGCCGCACCCGCCACCATGGGAGGAATGCCACGAAGTTCAAAGCGGGCGAGTGATCGGCAGTCACTGACCAACTCACGCTCACCCTGCAGCACATGGATGGCCATGGCGGTTTGGCCATCTTTGAAGGTGGTGAAGTCTTGAGCCCGCGCCGTCGGAATGGTGCTATTGCGGGGAATGATGCGCTCTACCAATCCACCCATGGTTTCAAGGCCAAGAGACAGCGGAATCACATCCAGCAGCAACAGCTCTTGTGCGCCAGCATTGCCAGCCAAGGCGTGGGCTTGAATCGCAGCGCCCAGGGCAACCACCTCATCAGGGTTCAAATTGGTCAGGGGTGGTTTGCCGAAGTAGTTGGCAACGGCCTGCTGCACCATGGGCATTCTGGTTGAGCCCCCCACCATCACGACACCCTGGACTTGGGACTTGTCAATTTTGGCGTCGCGCAGCACACGCCGCAGAGCCCCCATGGTACGTTCCAGAAGGGGTTCAGAAAGCAGCACAAACTGCGCACGGTCGACGCGCACCGACAGCTCAGCGCCGGAGAGGGGACAGGCCAGCAGCGCATGGTCGCTGCTGGAGAGTTTTTCCTTTGCCGCGCGCGCAGCCACCAACACAGCACGTTTGTCTTGGGGTGTTTGAGCACTCAAGCCTGCTTGTTTCAGCGCCCAGTTGGCAAGCAAGCGGTCAAAGTCGTCGCCTCCCAATGCGGAGTCGCCGCCAGTGGCCACGACCTCAAACACACCATCACTCAAGCGCAACAGCGACACGTCGAAGGTGCCCCCGCCCAAGTCATAGACCAGGTAGAGCCCTTCAGAGCCGTGCTCCAAACCGTAGGCAATGGCCGCGGCTGTGGGTTCGTTGATCAGGCGCAGTACATGGATGCCCGCCAGTTCCGCTGCATCTTTGGTGGCTTGGCGCTGGGCGTCGTCAAAATAAGCGGGCACTGTGATCACTGCACCGAACAACTCATCGTCGAAACTATCTTCAGCCCGTTGACGTAAGGTGGCCAAAATTTCTGCGGATACTTCAACCGGGGACTTCACTCCATCCACGGTTTCAATCTGCACCATGCCGGCGGTATCTACAAAGTCGTACGGCAACTGGCTACGCTCTCCTATGTCGTGCAAGCCGCGGCCCATAAAACGTTTTACAGACACGATGGTGTTTCGCGGATCCAGCGCCGCTTCGGCCAAGGCGTCCGCACCGATTTGCCGTCCACCATGAGGCAAATAACGTACCGCGGACTGCAAGATCACTCGTCCTTGCAAATCTGGCAGACACTCAGCGACGCCGCTGCGCACAGCAGCGACCAAGGAGTGCGTCGTTCCCAAGTCGATGCCGACCGCTACGCGGCGCTGGTGCGGATCAGGACTGCCGCCGGGCTCAGATATTTGCAGAAGGGCCATGGGAATTGCGAATCAAGTTTGAAGAGCGTCCAGCCGTTGCTGCACGTCATTTGAAAAACGTTCGATGAACATCAGGGCGCGGACTTCTTGAGCTGCACCATGCTCATCGGAATTTTCGTCCAGCAACAGCGCCAAGGATTGCATTCGGCGGGCACGTTCAGCGGACATCTGTGCATCCAATGCAATCACAGCCTGCACATTGTCTGCGTCGTCGAGCGCCTCACGCCAAGTCATCTGTTGCATCAAGAAACTCGGCGGCATGGCCGTGTTGTCATGGGCGGATATCGGTGCGCCACGCAGTTCACACAAATATGCGGCACGCGTCAAGGGATCCTTAAGACGCCCATAGGCTTCATTCACGCGCACCGACCACTGCATGGCGATTCGCTGCGCGGCCCCGCCTTCGCTGGCAAAACGGTCGGGGTGCACTTCAGCTTGCAAGCGACGCCACTTCGCATCGATTTTTGCTCTGTCTTGTTGAAACTGCTGGGGCAAGCCAAACAGTTCAAAGTCGTTGCTGTCGAGTTGCATGGGATCGGTGCTGGTCAGCAAAAAGGCGCGACTGCAAGCCGCGCCTTCGTGGAGGTATTCAGTGACTTAAACGCGGAAGGACTCGCCACAACCACATCGATCTTTCTCCCGTGGATTGCGAAACTTGAAACCTTCGTTCAGGCCTTCGCGCACAAAATCAAGCTCGGTGCCATCAATGTATGGAAGGCTTTTCGGGTCAACCAGCACCTTCACACCCTGGTGCTCAAACACCACATCTTCAGGCGCCAGGTCGTCTGCGTACTCGAGCTTGTAGGCCAGGCCGGAGCAGCCCGTGGTTTTCACCCCCAGGCGCACACCCACGCCCTTGCCACGTTTGGTCAAGTAGCGCGACACGTGGCGTGCAGCCGCTTCGGTCAGGGTCACGGCCATGGTTTATACGGCCTGGGAGGTTTTGGCTTTGTAATCGTTCACTGCCGCCTTGATGGCGTCTTCCGCCAAGATGGAGCAATGAATTTTCACGGGTGGAAGCGCCAACTCTTCAGCAATGTGCGTGTTTTTGATCGTGAGCGCTTCATCCAAGGATTTGCCTTTGATCCACTCTGTGACAAGTGAGCTCGACGCTATAGCGGAACCGCAACCATAGGTCTTGAACTTAGCGTCTTCGATCAAGCCGGTTTGCGGATTGACCTTGATTTGTAACTTCATCACGTCGCCGCAAGCGGGGGCGCCCACCATACCGGTACCGACGGTTTCATCCCCTTTGTCGAAGGAGCCCACATTTTTGGGATTTTCATAATGCTCGACGACTTTTTCACTGTAGGCCATGGTCCTAACTCCTTAAATTCGGTTTCGCTGGTATTGAGCGATTCAATGGGCTGCCCATTGAATCGTGCTCAAATCCACGCCGTCCTTGTACATATCCCAAAGAGGGGACAAATCTCGCAGTTTGGCCACCCTGTCTTTGAGAGTGGTCACCACGTAATCAATTTCGTCTTCGGTCGTGAAGCGACCTATGGTCATACGCAGCGAGGAATGCGCCAGCTCATCACTGCGGCCTAAAGCTCGAAGTACATAACTGGGCTCCAAACTCGCTGAGGTGCAAGCCGATCCGGATGAAACGGCAATCCCCTTGATGCCCATGATGAGGGACTCGCCCTCCACATAGTTAAAGGACATATTCACATTGTGCGGAACACGTTTTGTTGGATGTCCGTTCAAGAACACTTGCTCCATACCTTGCAACCCCGAAATCAGCCGCTGCTGTAGGGCGTGAATACGCGGTAACTCGGTACTCATTTCTTCGCGCGCGATTCGAAAAGCCTCCGCCATGCCAACAATTTGGTGCGTTGGCAAGGTGCCCGACCGCATGCCACGCTCATGACCACCGCCGTGCATCTGAGCCTCAATACGCACTCGCGGTTTGCGACGCACATAAAGCGCGCCTATTCCTTTGGGGCCGTAAGTTTTGTGCGAAGCCAAGCTCATCAAATCGACAGGCAGTGTGGCCATGTCGATGGCGACCTTGCCAGTGGCCTGCGCTGCATCCACATGAAAAATAATGCCCCGTTCGCGGCACAACGCACCTATGGCCGGAATGTCTTGAATCACACCGATTTCGTTATTCACGAACATGACCGACACCAGGATCGTGTCCGGGCGAATAGCGTCTTTCAATCGGTTCAAGTCCAGCAAACCGTCTTCTTGCACATCGAGGTAAGTGACGTCGAACCCTTGCCGCTCAAGTTCACGCATGGTGTCAAGCACCGCTTTGTGTTCCGTCTTGACCGTAATCAGGTGCTTCCCGCGGGTCTTGTAAAAATGGGCCGCGCCTTTGATGGCCAAGTTATTGGACTCTGTAGCACCTGAAGTCCAGACGATTTCACGCGGGTCTGCGCCAATCAAAGCAGCCACTTGCTCGCGCGAGCTTTCAACGATCGCCTCAGCCTCCCAACCCCAAGCGTGGCTGCGCGAGGCTGGATTGCCGAAGTGCTCGCGCAACCAAGGAATCATCGCGTCGACCACACGCTGGTCCACCGGATTGGTGGCGCCATAGTCCATATAGATAGGAAAGTGGGGGGTCATGTCCATCACATGTACTCAGTTTCAATGAAAATTTGATTCGGGTTATTTAGAGAACACACCACCCAGAGCGAATACCGAGTTGGGCGCGGTGATCTTGATGGGCTTAACCACGGGCTGGGTTGAAATCGCTCGCTTGACATGATGAGCCTCGACGGAGACTCCTTTGGCCACTTGTTCGTCAACCAGATGACGCAAGGACACGGAATTCAGGTACTCAATCATTTTGGCGTTGAGACTGGCCCAAAGGTCATGGGTCATGCATCGACCGGCATCTTCGCCCATGCAATTTTCTTTGCCTGCACAGCCGGTGGCATCCAGTGGCTCGTCGACGGCGACGATGATGTCCGCAACGGAAATCTCAGCCGCCGCTCGCCCTAACGAGTAACCTCCGCCAGGTCCACGCGTACTTTCAACCAAAGCGTGGCGACGTAACTTTCCGAACAGCTGCTCCAAATAAGACAGCGAGATTTGCTGCCGCGCACTGATGGCGGCCAGTGCAACCGGGCCAGATTGTTCACGTAAGGCCAAATCGATCATGGCGGTTACAGCGAATCGCCCTTTAGTGGTCAAACGCATATGTCTCTCCTTGAGGCCGTTGGTCGACCCGCCAACCGTGGATCGGGTGTCAGTACTGGGTAGCCAGCTTTGTGTGGCGAGACTGTCAAGGAAGGTGTGACTTGGCTTCACCCACCTATTCCGCAGTACTTTAGTCAACTATAACAGAACCTGAGTGAATCAGTCGGTTATGTTCAGGGTAAACACTGTGTTGACACCAGGAGACTTTGAATTCCGCGTCAAACTCTGTTCATCCAACAGGCGTTTAACGTTCTACTTCCCGCACGAAGCTCAATGCGGCCGCTTGAGACAGATTTAAAAGCTGCGCGATATCGTTTACGTCATCCGGTAAAGCAGCATTCGTCCAACCCTGAGCCGTATGACGGGCCAAACGTATTGCCAAGAGAACACTTTTGACACTCGGGTGATCTGCATGTTTGTCATCCGTGATCCGGATCAGCAATTCAGGCAAGCGCCAAACCCTCATCAAGGATTGCTGTAAATCAGCGAGCTCAACGTTGAGTGTTGCCTGCTGGATCACTGCAGACCGCAGGGTTGAATCGGCCAGTTGGGCAGCACGAATATGCAAAGCCAATGAGGGTGCGTGCGTCCACAACAGCATCTCAGCGAAATCATGTAAGAGCGCTGCTTGATGGATCACGGCAGCGTCATGGTCCATGCGATGAACGGCGAACGCAAGCGCAAAATTCGCGGCGCGGTGCGAGCGTCGTAAAACCTGCTTAAGTCCATCCAACGCCTCCGGCAACTCTTGCAGCCGATTTTCTAGTGTTGGCTGAGGCCCAAATGCGCGAAAAAATGGCGAGATGCCCATCATCACCAAGGCAGCAATCACAGTCTCGGTGTCGGTCACCCGTGTTGCAGGACGATTTCCTGCTGCATAGGCAAGGACTTTGAGCGTCATTAAAGGATCAGTCGAGATCACCTCGCCGATCGTACTGGCATCCACATCATCTTCATTAGCGCGCAGCGCCTCAAGTGCCTCGGCGGTGTCCGCTTCGACGGGGATCTCTGCATCACGAAAATAAGCTGTCCACGCAGTCAAATCGCGTAGGGCGTGGGTCAATAACGGTTTATTCGTTGCTGCGGACATCATGGTTCCGATTGGATGGAACTACGACTATGTTGTCGGCCAATGGAGATAAAACTTGAGACTGTCCTTCGGACCACTGCGATCCCTTTGTGATCGTGAGTCTGTCGACTCCATCGATTCCAAATATTCAAATATTTAGGAGCGGTATTTTTCGCTAAGCCATAAAAGAGGCTGCCTTAAAAAATAATCCCCGCTCCTGGTGAGAGGAAGCGGGGATTGAGGGTAGTAGCCTGACGATGTCCTACTTTCACACGGGAATCCGCACTATCATCGGCGCTGAGTCGTTTCACTGTCCTGTTCGGGATGGGAAGGAGTGGGACCAACTCGCTATGGTCATCAGGCTTAACTTGTTGCTGCGGTGGTTCTTTAGGCGAGTTATTTTTCAATAACTGCGGCCACCATCAGCCAATTCGTAGAGTCGAGTGCAGTTTTTGATTCTGCACTGTCAGCGTATTTTGATTGCGATCAAATTAATACTCATTCATTGAAGAACGGTATAACGATCATACCCACTTTGATCCTTGACGTAATCAAAGTTATAGGGTCAAGCCTCACGGGCAATTAGTACTGGTTAGCTTAACGCATTACTGCGCTTCCACACCCAGCCTATCAACGTCCTGGTCTCGAACGACCCTTCAGGGGGCTCAAGGCCCCGGCAAGACTCATCTTGAGACGAGTTTCCCGCTTAGATGCTTTCAGCGGTTATCTCTTCCGCACTTAGCTACTCGGCAATGCCACTGGCGTGACAACCGATACACCAGAGGTGCGTCCACTCCGGTCCTCTCGTACTAGGAGCAGGCTCTCTCAATCTTGCAGCGCCCACGGAAGATAGGGACCAAACTGTCTCACGACGTTTTA
>Ga0315906_10003419_pt1 | contig 21086 bp, 18 predicted proteins | sample LakEriMetagenome_4_FD_203526 | JGI IMG/M metagenome (GOLD analysis project Ga0315906, IMG submission 203526) | Freshwater fungal communities from buoy surface, Lake Erie, Ohio, United States - Buoy 2 MA122 | ecosystem: Environmental > Aquatic > Freshwater > Lake > Lake biofilm | place: USA...
CAAGCAGCCTCCTTTGGAGCCCCCAACCATCTCTTTCACAAACAATCCAAACTACCCTCAGAACGACATATTTGAGAAGAACTTTCAGTTCGCTTATCAGTATGAATACATGGATGGTGAGCAGTCTGCGCTCAGCCCGTATTCGGAGCTGAGCGTTACGGAGTTTCAGCTGAAGGATGGATTCATCAACAACGCAGACAGGTATACGCTCAACCAGATAAATATCTCTGTAACCAACAGCAAAGGAGACGTAAACAAAATCAAGGTATACGCTCGTCGTGGGGACCGAGATGCTCCGTTCTTCCTGATTGGAACGCTGCTAAACAACACTACTATAGGAACTCAGGTACTTCAATTTCGTGATGACCAGAGCTATATTCCGCTAGCAGCAGAAGTACAGGACAAGCGATACGACAACGTTCCACAGGTTGCTGACTCACAAGCCATCTGCAGTAGCCGCCTCTTCTATGGCGGCTACACCGAGGGATACCCAAACCTTTCAGTAGAGGGCACATCAGTTACCCCGAACTATAACGAAAAGCCAACGGTATATGACCTATCTGTTGAGTTCGTTGATAATCCCGGTGGTGTTTACACGGGAGATGCTACTTTCCGCAATAGATATTTCTCTATTAACTATGGTGGATTGCCGGCTACGGTAACTGAAGACTCATCGCTGTTCTTGTCGTTTTCATTTGATGACGGATTTGTTGTGCTGAAAAACTTCCTTGGAAACGCTGACGATTACAATTTCTTTGCTGGAAATGGTGGACAATCAATCAATGTTTCTCCAAACGCAGGCTCTCCATCAAATCAACTTGAGGCTATTTCCGGGATGCGCATACCCGCAGAAGCAAGTGGCTTAACTCCTGGTCCAAATGCAAATGGTCCGTTGAACTGTCCTCCCACTATACGCTTCATCAAGCAAAAAGGAACTAGTGAAACTGAAGACGCACAAATTCCAATCAATCATATCATTGGTGGAATTAAGCTTCTAACTAGTGGTATACAAGTTCGTGAACGCATAGATATTCCAGCTGGAAGTTCTCGAGCATATACTATCGCTCTTGTAGAGCAAACTATTTGCAAGCGCTATCCTTTCTTAGCAAATCCACAACCGGGTAATGGCGGATTTAGTCGATTTACAACTGGAGGAGATACTCCGAGCACTACTGAATCTGCTGCATTCAAGGGCAAAGGATATGCAACAATATCGCAAGAAGCAAATGGCAACACTGCCACACTGAGAATGTATCAGGTCTTAATTGACACTCTTACTATTTCGGTTGATAAGTTTGTATTTGGCACAAAGCAAGCAGACGTGATAGACCCAGAGTCTCCAACGGCACAATTTGACTTCATAGAAGGGCCAAGAAACTCATTAGGACAGAATAACAGAATTCGCATCACTGATTTCGTGAGCAATGGACGAGGACAGCTTGTCAAGTTAAACGAGTTTAGGCAGCAGGACTACTATCGTGACGGACGCGTATTGCGAACAAACGCATCTGTGACGCAAGGTGGATGCTTCATGATTGCAAGCGCAAAAATGAATGGAACTCAGTGCTTCAAGTCTGGTTCTATGCACCAGCTTGGAGTCATCTATTTTGATGACCGAGGTCGAGCTGGAGGCGTTCAAAAGGTTGGAGCAGCTGACATCCTTCATACAAACAACAGAAGCACTCAGAACGGCTTAGATGGCTTTGCTAACGTGGTCATGCGTATCAAGCACAATCCGCCAGTATGGGCCAAGAGATACGCTCCAGTATACGTTGGAAGAGGTTCAATCATCAACAAGGTTCAGTACAGTGTAGGCGGTGCATATCTTGCATTCAACGATATGTCAAACCAGGGCTCTTTTGGTGCAAACCAAAGCATCTATCTATCTCTGAATACTCTTCAGGGGAAAGAGAACTCTTACACAAATCAGTTCGGAGCAATTATTGAATATGGATTCGCTATTGGAGACAAGGTGCGTATCGTAAGGTATGGAAACAATCAAAAGGTTCAGTACGTATTCAAGGTAGTCAAGACGGTAAATCTCATAGATGATTCCTTATTGAATCCTCTATTGGACAGAAGCTCGATGGCTGCTATTCAAAATACCACCGGTACGTTTCTTGTAATTGAGGACAACTCTCTAGCTGATGGCTTCAACTCAAAAAGCATCCTTGATGATAACACAAATTGGAATGACGATTGCGTTATTGAGATATATCGAGAGAACAAAGCGTTTGATACTACGCTGTACTACGAGATAGGTACCAACTTACCAATCACTGCTGGAGTTCACGGCTCAGAACGCACTACGCTTACCACCAGCGTTAAGCTTACTTCTCAATCTAGCAATCAGGTAAGCGGATATGCCGTTGCTCAGATATACAAAGGAGACATCATTCAAGATAGCTCCGGAAAGAAAATAACTGTAGGTAACGTAACGCCAAGTACTGCAGAGTCTGGATTCAACTACCTGTTCTACGGAACTACTGACGCAAACTTCAGTATACCGTCCACAGCAAACTTCACTGTGACAAACCCAGATGCTGTTCTGCTTCTAAACAACGGTGACTCATACTATCGTCTTCGCACGCTCCTAACTGGAGCGGGAGCTACGAATCAGAATATCGTTAGCAATACTCGGATTGCATTTGCGCAGAACAATATCGTTGACTTTGTGGAAGACTACCGAGTTAGTGACTTTTACATTTCTGATTATCAATCACTTGGTCGCACGTTCCCGTTTCTTCCAGATGCCAGGACCTACAAGCGCATTGGCTCGCTTACTTGGTCAGACCCATTCAACAACGAGAACACTACGCTTGGACTTTCTTCGTTTAACCTTACGAAGATTAACTATAAGGACCTTGCCTACGACTATGGTTCAATCAGAAGTCTTGTGCCATACAATGAGCTCATGTATGTATTGCATGAGCGTAGGACTGGTGTAATCCCAGTAGGACGAAACATCATAACTGCAGATACTGGAGAATCTCTGGTGGCTTCTAATTTGATTCTTGGTCCGGTCAAGTACTACACTGGCGAGTTCGGAATCAACAACAATCCCGAGTCCGTCGCTTCATACCGTGGATATGTCTTCTTCATTGATGCCATCGCAGCTAAGGTTTGTCGCATAGGATTTGAGAGTGGAATCGAGGTAATCAGCGAACAGCTTGTTGATGCATTCTTTGAAAGCAATCTGTACTCTACGCAAACGACAGCCACAAACCGTCGGTACATCGGTGGGGTAGACAAGGAGAATACTGAGTATATCATTAGCGCTGAGGCCCTGTATACGTCAGAGATTACGGTTGATGACACGCTAACAGGAAATGCTGCAATTGGATTTGGCTCTACCAATAGTGCGTCATCGCTAATCAATGCAGTCCCAGTTTACGACGATACTCTCACGTTCAACTTTGAGTCTGACCCTCGCGACTTTGACGTTAACCAGGATAACTTTGGAACTTCTGGAGCTGGTTTGATTATTACAAACCAGCTTACCAATCAGCCAATTGTAGCCCTGGCAGAGAGCTATTCCCCGGCGTACCAAAATGGCGCCCTTACTGCAGCCGTACCAGTTGCTGTTACGAGCTCTTCGTTTAACGCCTTCATGCTTTCTACCTTCAGCCAACAGACCACCCAGCTTACGCTGACCGATTCTGCTGAGTCTACGGGTACAATTACCAATACAGTCCAAACACTTCCTGCGTTTACTATAGCCTACGACATCCGTGAAAACTACTGGAGCACGAGGTATTCGTACATACCTGAGCAAATTGTATCACTATCTGATGCGCTCTACACCTTTAAGAACGGAATCATTTACGAACATAATCCTAGTGTTGCTCGCAATACATTTTATGGCGTTGCTTCTCCAAGTATCGTTGAAGTGATTTCAAACTTCAACCCATCCATGATTAAGGTCTATGAGGCGGTTAGTCTGGAAGGCAATAGTTCTGCGTGGTCTTGTACGATGAACAACTCATCTCAGACATCTGCTATTGCAAGCACTATCTGGCAAGACAAGGAAGGTTTCTACTATGCGCCAATCCATCAGGATTCGACGATGGGCGCTATCTCCACCACATCGACAGCTAACATCACCTCGGTAGATGGAACGTCTCAGTTCTTCTCTTTGGGCGTAGTTGACTCTGCTTCTGGTAGCGTAATCAACTTCAAGAATGCAATCAACAACATTCCGTTCCCAGTTGGTAGCACTACGGCACTGTACAAGCTCAACGTAGCATCAAGCCGTCTTGAGCCACTTGGGTACCGCGCCGACAGCAAGAGTGGGGAGAAGCAAATCACCTGCAATGCAACAGCCTCTGGCCTTGCCCAGAACAATGTTGTCGTTCTTGTAGCTACTCCGTCCATTGAGGGAGACCCCATGCGAGACTACTACTTGCAGTTGACTTTCACAAACTCTGTCACCACTGCGCACGAGTTGTACGCTATCAATTTGATATACTCTAAGTCTAATCTACATAACCAGCAAGGTCAGTAAAAAACGCTACTTTTGTAATATGGCTAAACCCAAGAAATTTGTTGTAGGAGGTCTGTTGAACCTCGGCTATGGTCTCGCCACTGCTGGAGCTTCGTATGCTCAGCGTCAGAAAGCTCTGCGCCAGATGGCTCAGCTCGACCAGTCAGAGCAAGGCATTGTGATGTCAGAAGCTGCACGCCGTCGTGTTGCTCGTCAAGAGACCGACGCACAGATGGCTCTTGACCAAGCAGCCCGCTCTTCGGCATCTTCACTAGCCGCGGCCCAAGAGGCCGGCGGCTCTCGTGCCGTTAGTGCAATCAACCCTTCTGTTGCTCGTGCACAAGAAGAAGCTACTGCTCGTGCGCTTCAAGCGTTTGGGTCATACGGCGCACAGATGAGCCAACAGCAGGATTCTGACTTGCTGAACATAAGCCGTAGCCGCATTGGACAGGAGCGCGGCGCCCTAAGGGCAGCCGCCGACGCAGCAACCCAGAACATGGTTTCTGGATTGGGAATGGCTGCCGGTGGATTCGCAGAAACGCTAGGAAGTCTTCCCAAACTAGGCAAGAAGGATAAGACTCAGGAAACGGAAAGCAACTTGGGCACTCGGAGTTTGGGAACTCAGCTCAATTTCCCGAACGTGAAAAAGCCAGCTCCTCTATTCGGAGCTACTGCAACAGAAGAGTACGAGTCTCCAGCTGGAAATATCGTTCTTGATGAGGTGTCAGTAACACCGCGCATTCAAGCCCAAGGAGGAAAAGCAGTCAAGACACCTGGTGCATTCTCTCACAAAACCAATCCTATTGATGTCATGAAAGACGGAAAGAAGATTGCTGAAATGACTGGTGGCGAGTATATCTTTAACCCCAAGCAGTCCGAACAAATGCGAAGCCTTTCCAAGCAAGGAAACTCTGCGCTCCATAAGTTCGTTCGTGACTTGCTGAGCAAACGTCAGTTCAAATAATGCGCAACGCAGATTACATACCCGTTGGCCAGATTCCAATGGTCGACCTTGGCGCCAAGTATGAGGCGGCCAAGGCTCGACGTGAAGAAGCTGAATTACGGAAGCTAGAGTACCTAAGCCAGTTCAAGAAAGTCCGAGGACAGATTGCGCCAGGGGTTTTGCCAGAGCTTGAGAAGTACTGGAATGAAATCCAGCAGAGCCTTGATTCTGGCGATATGTCTTTTGAGGCAAAGAAGAAGCGTCAGCAATTGCTCAGCGCCTATCAGGATATCGGCGCAAACTACCTTGACTGGACCAAAGAGCTTGACGAGCGAGAGGCTAGCATCTTAGCTGAGCCAGAGAAGTTCAACAACCCAGCTGAACTTATCAAGCAAATTGATGCTGATAGAAACAGATACATTCCTGCTGACATCATTCAGTCTGAAATATCTAGCCTTCCCCAGTTGGGCACCTTTTACCGCTACAAAATGCGGGAGATGTCTCCAGTGAAGGCCGCAGAAGGCCTTCTTTCCTCGCTGAAGCAGGGCGGTGGTCTTAGCAATGTCTACGACCCGAATACTGGCAAGATAAACCGCGAGGCTCTTGCCCGTACGGTGAACGCATACTTTGACATCAATCAGCTCACCCAAGAAGAAGAAGACCAGGCAATTGCATCTGTCGCTCAAGACCTTGGAGTGGGCATTGAGCAGTTTGGAAACTTGCAAAACCTATCTTCTGACAAGAGGAAAGAGTATCTGGGTATGTTTGGAGAGAACCTCCTTAACGCCCTAAACACTTTGGTTGCAAACGACATCACTACAGAGAAGGAAGAGGACGCTCGCCAGATTGCGATATATCGAGCAAAAGCAAAGATTGAGCAGTCAATAAAGCAATCGGGGACTCAAATGCCCACCTTTAACCTATTTACTGGAAGCGTTCCATTGGTTCAGGTTGACAAGCGAGACAAGAAGGGCAATCCTATATCAACTTCGTCTGGTGATGCAAATTTTGTATTTCACTATACGGTCCCAGGAGACAAGCCTTCTTTCGTTGACCCCAGAACTAATACGAAGTTCACCATTACAAACGCTGGTGTTACTAGTGATGGAAGGCCAATGCTTGTGGGAACTCGGAGCCTAAAATTGGCGAACAAGGACACAGAAGTCGTGAGTGAGTTGATTCCAGTAACTCAAGAAATTCTGTCATCATTGAGCAACGTAAAGCAATCGCAGGCAATTGCTGCTGCGATACAACAGCTAAACGCTACATACAATGAACTTGCCTCAACCCCAGCGGGTCAGGCATCGTTGATGCAAATGCTTGGACAAATGCCAGCAACTCCAGGAGCCCTTGGCTCTATCGGTGTTCCGGCTACCAATGCACTTACCGACCCCATTTTAGCTCAGACATACAAAAACCTTTACGGTATCGACTACTAAGTATATGGAAGACGAATTGATTCTCTCCCCGGCAGACCAGGCCAAACTTTCCAACGTCTTGAACAAGATGCGGGAAAAGGGTGCCCCAGAGTCTGCGATTGATTTCGTTACTAAAGACTTCACTCAGAAGTATGCTCAGCCGGCAGTAGCGGAAGAGGTTAAAAAAAAAAGCACTGGCGAATTTCCATCACAGTTGGAAACTTCTCCTGCGGCTTTTTCGTGGAGAGACCTCTATGAGACTCCCAAAAGTGACGTTCCAAAGATATTTGGTAGCCTAAGCGAGCTTAGGAAGTCACCATCTACGGCTTACGGAGCTACGTCTTTCAAGGCAGACGAGAAGTTCACGTATCCGTTCTTCCATGGGGAGAAGAAGGAAAAAGAAGACGCTAGCGGATTTTTCCCGTCGTTCAAGGAAGAGAAACCACTTGCTGGGCTAGATGCTGGTGTATTTGCTGCACCTGATAAGCTTATCGTAGATGAATCTCCTAATGAGCTTCAGCGTCTTTACAACCGCTCGGTTGCTCGCGGACTGCGCGGACAGATTGCAACAGGGGTTTCTCGCCCCGGAAACCGCATTGAAGACCTTGCTTACCTGAACTACATTGAGCAGCGCGATGCTCCTCGTAAAGGAGACTGGCTTGCTGCTGCTCCCGGAACATTCGTTGGGGCTCCTGCATTCCTTCTTGATGCTATTCGTAGCTCAGCAGAGAGCCTTATCTCTCAGTTCGCCGCATCTCCAGTCGGCATCGCTGGAGCTGTTGCTGGCGCGGGCGCCGGAGCTGGAACTGGTGCTGCGCTTGGTGCAGCTGGAGGTCCGCTTGCTGGTGTAACCGCAGCTGGAGGCGCCACCCTTGGAGCTCTTGGCGGATTTTCGGCAGCCACATCTGCGGCTATTGAGTACGGTAGCAAGATAAATGAAGTGTTGGCCGAGAACGGAGTAGACGTTACAAATGAGGAACAGCTAACCAAAGCATTCGCAGACGAAGAACTGATGGACAAGGCCAAGGAAATGGGCCTTCGTCGCGCCATCCCAGTTGCCGCATTTGATGCCATTGCCGGAATGGTAGGTGGCAAGCTGATAGCTCCCGCTTTGGCAGGAGCTACCGCTAAGCAAGTGGCAAAGGTGGCAGCCAAAGAGGCAGGCATTCAAGCCGGCCTCGGTGCGGCTGGAGAGCTGTCTGGACAGGTTGTCGCAGGAGAAGAAATCAAGCCGCGAGAAATCGCTCTTGAGGCCTTTTCGGAGGTTCTTACGCCTGGTCTATCCACTGCCTACAACATCATCAAGGAGAAGGCTCCTACGGAGGCCGAGCGCCAGTATGCGCAGTTTGCATCGGAGCAAGACCAAAAGCGTCTTGCTGAAATCCGTAACCTCACATTTGCCGTAAACAACGCTGAGATTGCGAATCTTGATGACCAGATAAGCGACCTTCGCCGTAGTCGAATCGAAGAGAGCCGCCCCGAGCGGAAGGCGATTGATGAAAAAATCAAGAGCCTGGTAGAGCAGAAGTACACCCGTATGCGCTCAATTCAGGAAGACCTTCTTGGTGTCCTGTCCGATGAGGAAATAGCACGGGCTAACACCTTGGTCGGAGACGTCATCAACGCAAGCGATGTTCTAAAGAAAAACCCCGACCTATCGGAGGCTGAGCGAAATGCTATTGTAGAGCAATTCAGCTCAGCCGCACAGCAACTTCAAAACATCTATGACGTTGCTGCTCAATCACGTCAACAACAAGCACCTCAACCAAGTGATACGGAAACTGTCGCCCAAGAAGTACAGAGTAGAATCCCAGAAGGGCAAGAACCTGGGGGAGTATTCCAGCCTAGAGCAGGCCAAGAAGCGACTACAGCAGGTAGAGCTCTTCAAAAAGCTAGAGAAGAAATCATAACTACTAACATCCTCCAGCGTTCGTTTCCTGGAGCGGTAAGGATGTCCGATGAGCAACGTAACGAATTAGCTAAATCTAAGATTGAGCAGGGACTGACTCCGGAGGATGAGACATGGCTATCAAACATTGAGAACGAAGCCATAAAGCAGTTCAAAAAGCGTGAGTTCGCAAACCTATTTGACCCATACCAACGCCTTGCATATATCAAGGAGATGGAGTCTCAAACTCCATCGTTTCGTCGTGAGATGGAAAAGCTGTTGCTTGCATTTGATGCATTCAAAAGCATCTCTCCAATCAGGTATGATGAACAATCAAATCAATATGAACAGTACTTCAATGTTGGATTTGGAAAGAAGGGATATTCAAAAGCGGCAAGAGATGCTGGGTTCTCTGCACAGGCGGTCAAGGATAGCCTTGGAGTCACTTCTGCCGCTTTAGGCGACAGGGTAGTTGTTCAGTTCAGCCCACAGAAAGAAGACGTTAGGGGAGTTGGATACAAGGGAAGCAAAACGCCATTTAAGACCGCCGCACACGAGGTATTTCACAATGTGTGGCGAGAGCATTTTGACAAAAATCTCAATGACTTCAACCAATTTCGTGAATTAGTCATACGCAGATTGAAAGAAAGTGATGTCAAGAGATTGAATGAATTTGCTAATCTGTACGAGGAACGCGAAGATTCGCGTTCTGGCGGAGCGTATAAGTCAGAAGAATTCATGACAGACCTTGGTGCATTGCTTGCCGATGACCAGGTTACGTTTGAGAACAATTTTCTAGAGGAACTCAAAGCCTTCTTGAACAACATCGTAGCAAAGCTCACTGGTCAGCGGGTTCAGATTTTCGAGGACTCTGCACTTGCTAGGGATATTGCTTCATACATGACTGGCGTTTCTCAGACCATTAAAACTGGTGGTGATGTTTCTGCTGTCCCGGTTTCCGCTCGACTCAAGTCGGACAGATTCCGCCGTGCAAATAAATCAACATTTGAGGCCGACGGTGCTGTCACGGATATTCGTTACGAAAACATGGCTGGGCGACCTGAGCCAACGACATACGAACGTCAACTGCGCCCAGATGAAAATTTCATTCGTAAAGTTGGGGCGCTTGGCGATGATGTGTTATTGCGTATAGAAAAATTTCTTAAGAGCGACCGGCTTCGTGGAATTCCAAAAGCAATTGTTCAGGCTATGGAAGTAGCTGAGTCAATGAACATTCAGCACATGAACCGCTTGTTCTTGGCCATGAGTCGAATTCGGAAAGAAATAAGAGGAACCGTCCTGCAAAAAGGGCTTACTCCAGAACAGACAGAAAGGGTAAATAAGCTTACCTATGACGTGATGTTTTCTGAAGATGAAGCTGTCCGCGCCGAAGCAGCGGCACAGCTTCAAGAGGAATACCCCAAGATAGCGTCCGACGTATCAATACTTGTTTCTATTCGTGCTGCGCTCCAGGATACGTTAATGAATAGTACTGCTTTTGACAATCTCAGCGATGTACTTCGTGAGACAATCAAGGACAGAAACCAATACTACGGAACGCGTACTTATCGTCTATTCACCGACCCGAATTTCAAGGTAGATGAGTCTTTGCGTGAACAGGCTATTAACGATATCATTCTTCTGGAAACAGACCGAATCGCCGAGGATATGGCTTTGGAAGAGGAGGATAGCGATACAACGCAGATATTCATTCGTGACCCGTTCGGCAAAAAGATTCCTTTTGATACGGCATATCCTGGTAAAGTGCCAGACAAAGCTGACTACATGGCCTTCGTGCAACAGGAATTTGGCAAGAAGATTTCAGATGATGCGCGCAAAAAAGTCAATGGTATTCTTGAACTAAAGGGACAAAGCAAATCAATGGGCGAGTCCAAATTGGGCGAGCTACGCGTTCCTACAAAGCAGTTCAAACAGCGCAGCGACTTACCAGAAAGCCTCCGCAAGCTTATGGGCGAAGAGACAAATCCGTTTGTCAAATTCAGCCAGACCGTAACGAATCTTACGTCAATCATTGAGCGATACACGCTCGTTGATAGGGTTAACCAGGCCGCTAGAAATTCAGGCCTAAACGCATTGATTATTCCTCAGTCAGTGGTAAAAGCCCTAAAGGACGGAAAGCTCAGCTTTGACAAGATGAATTCTCTTGCTGTGCAAATGCGTCTTATTGACCCGGATGACACAACGGCAAACAAGAAGCGTACTGTTGCTCAGCTTCGGAATATGATTATGGATAAGCTTCGAGCTGACTATACCGAGGTTAAGGAGTCGAAGTCTCCGATGTATGGAAAGTGGGCGGCTAATGACTTCTTAACGCTGTTCCAGCAGACGCCGCTTTACGACTCAAGTAACGTAGCTCTTAAGTTATACTATAAGCAGCTTCTGCAGCTTCGTCGTATTCGTGTGCTATACAATCTCCCTACTTGGCGCAAGAATATCATGGGCGGGTGGTACTTTCTATTTGCCAATGGCGTGCTTCCATACAACAGCGCCCGCGGTGGGGTCACTGTGTTTAAGGATTTTGCTAACCGCATGAGAAAATGGAAATCCGGCCAGTATGATGCAGACACTGAGGCGGTGTTCGATGAGCTTGCAGAGTTGGGACTTCTTGGCGCATCTATAAATGCCGGTTTGCTTAGTTCAATCAACAAGTCTTACATGGATATGTATAGCAATGATGCTAATCCTAATGTTGCATGGAGATGGTTGAATCGCTTGAACACAAAGGGTTCTCGTATTGGATATCAGTACGGCGCCATTGACGACTACACTAAGATGATTGCATACCTCTACAAGCGAGAGAACTTTGCCAAGCGTCTTGCGTCAAACCCAGAAGGGAAGTCGTATGCTGAGCTAAGTCCAGAACAGCAAGCTGAGGTGCGTCAAATGACTGCAGAGCGAATCAAGCAGACGTTCCCAACAATGTCTCGCTTGCACCCATCGTTCCGCCAGATATCTAAGCTTCCGTTTGGAGACTTCCTTTCTTTTCGTCTTGAGGCATTCCGTTCGTACTATGGAATCTTTGAGAACGCTATTGCGGACATCAACGAGGGAATAAACAATACAAACCTCTCAGCATCTCAGCGGCAGGCATATATGGTAGATGGTCTTAAGTCATTGTCGGCTTTGATTATCCAGTCTACGATGTCAAACATTGGATACATTGCCATTGCTCAGTCGTTCTTCGATGATGAAGAAGAAAAGGAGCTTGCTGTTAAGATGCGTGGCGTTCCGTTCTTGATGCCTGACTGGATGAAGGGTTCTAACATCGTGCCAGTATCTATGAAGGAAGACGGCACCATTCGTTACATCAACATATCGTCCGAAGACCCATACGACGAAGTATCTTCTTTGATTTTCGGTAGAGAGGGTATATCGAGAAGCGAAAGCCTCCAGTCATTGATTGGAAACTTCGCCGAGCCTAACATTTCGGTGAAGCTTTGGTATAATATGCTTGAGGGAAAGGATAACTACGGAAAGCCAATCGTTGACAATAAGGATGCAACTTGGATTGCCAAGAGGCTCGGACAGGCAGCATATATCGGTCGACAGTACTTTGTGCCTCCTAACGTTGACTTCATCCGCCGAGAGATTGTAAAGCGTATAGAGGCCAGGGCAGAAGACCCAGAAATTGACCTTCGTCCACTAGAGACCACCGCACAGCTTTCTCAGAACCTGGTATTCCGCGACTACCCAGTCAACATCGGACAGCAGTTCTACTACAACCTTAAGGACCAGAAGTTTGAGGATTCGGATTTGGCTCCGTGGGTTGAGCTTGGCGAGGCAGAGCGCGCTAACAGGCGCGCTCGCTTAGACCAGGTGAAGGAGGCATACCAGACAATCGTTCAGTATGGTGAGCATTTTGAGAACTACGAGCTTATTGACAAGGCTCAAAAGAACCTAAATACCTCATTTAGAAACGATGACGATGCGCTCTACTACGTGCTCTACGACATTCCGTTGCCCGAGTAGACCAGCGCTTTCACCACTAAATCACTTCTTTAACCCATGTATTTTTGCTGCATGGGATGGACGGAGATTTTCAAGAATAGCAACGACTACAACGAGAAGAATGTACTTGGTGCATTGTCGTTTGCGGTGATGGTTATGGTGATGATTGCTGACCTCGTAACTGGAGTTATGGGTACGCATCTTCCCCTCAACGAATACGTATACAACAGCTTTGTAATAGTAACACTGGGATGCTTTGGCATCTCCGGCATAGAGAAGTTTGCTAAGTGATGAAAATGCCCGTATCGTTCGACCAGTTCCAAAAGAACCCGGTCGCCGCCATCGCCTTCATTGCCCTTGTTGCAATCGGTTACCTTTACGTGGACCAGAAGATGACTAATGGCAAAATAGATGACCGATGCCAGGGAAGGGTAAATGAGCTCGAGGTCAAAGTTGACAAATATGTTGAGCATATTCGTCGTCTTGATTCAGCTCTTGCCTATACCAGCGCTAAAAACGAAATGCTCCTACAGACCAAATGACACGCTCAATCCTCCTCCTAATTTCTGGAATCACCGTTGGTGTCCTTGTCGCCAAGAAGAATGAACCAGAGAAGCCGATTGACCCAGTTGATTTGATTATTGAGAAATCAAATCAAACCATGCGCAAAGCCAGCGCAGTATCGGCAAAAGCAGACCAACAGGTTGCTAAGAGTATTGGAGAGATGAAGCAAACTATCCAGGTATTGGAAGAGGAGAAGGAACAATTGGTCGAACAAGTAAAGGTCATGCAAGATGAGATTGTGGCTGTTAAGTCTGCTCCTGTGCAGCACTTCGATGTACTCGCAATCGGCGTATCCGATTCAGCGAGTAGAAAATAAGGACACAGTAGTTGTAATGACTAAGGCACAAGCGATTGCGATGAACAATCGCTTTCTTTCCATGGACTCAACAATCAAAGCATACGATGAAGCCTACAAACTCAAGTATTTTCAGTATCATAGCGCAAGCCAAGCTGTGGCTCGCCAAGATTCAGTCATTGCTGAACTCAATCGACAGCTCCTCGTCAAGCCCTCGTTCAAAAAAATGACGCAACAGGACGTTTTCATGTCCGTGTATTTCGTCATTTTCTCTTCTGCACTATTCTATTTAACTGTATTTTAGCGTGGTGAAATGGTTCTCAATCGCTATCGTAATCCAATTGCTGGCTGGGTGCTCAGCAGAATGGCACCTAAAAAAGGCCATCAAGAAGAATCCCGCGTTATTGTCGGAGCCCACGGTTGTTACGAGATGGGACACGATTACGATGCCCCCGATAACCATTGTGGACACACTGGAAATACCAGCCGTTGGCGACAGCTCCGTAATAGAAAACGATTCACTTCAAGTAGTCGTTAAGACCGTAGTCGACAAGAACGGAAACAAGAAGCTGTCCGTTTCTGCCAAGACTAAGACTATTCAAATACCCCATTACATCAAGGTGGACTGCCCTCCGCAGGTCAAGCTCTTGGCGATTCCTTGGTATTACAAAGTATACAAGATGTCATTTTTCATCTTGATATTCCTTCTGATTGTGGCTCTTGCTCGGCGCATCAGTTCCCGCTTTGTTTAACCAAAAAATCTAACTACCTTTGAATCAGGAAGTAACGGCTATTGCCAAAAAGAAACTACCAATGGAATGGGAATACTACACCAATCCGAGCAAGAAAATTCAAATTGACGGCCTTCTTGAGAAGGCAGCTTCGGTATTCGCTAACTGCGATTCTACCTCAGAAGCACGTGCTGAAGCACGTCGTCAAGAGAAGAAAATCTTGAGCGAGATTGCTAAGATTGATGCCCTCTTCGCTGAGCGATGCGGGTGCAACGAGCTATACTAAGCCCTTTAGTCGCTCCTTGTTGATTTGGGAGATATCGTAGTGCTTCTTGCAGTACTCGTATAGCTCCCCGCCAAGGTTTTGCGCTTTTTCCAACGTCATATCAGCAACAGCTTTCCTCCACTCTTCTGGTGTGGAGCAGAGTATTCCTGTCTTGTTGTGGATGATAGCCTGCTTGTATGGCGTCGTATTCGAGGCAATGATTGCCGTCTTGGTGTACCCTGCCTCAACCACCTTTAGGTCCGACTTGCATCGGTTGAACTTGTTGTTCAAGAGCGGAGCCAGAGCCACATCAAAGTGGCGATAGAGCTGCGCGTACAAGTGGATGTCAAGGGGATACATTGTGTACTTGGCCCGAAGGATGTCTGGGTAGTCCATCAGGTTCATGCAGTACAGCTCATGATTCTCAAAGGTGACCCCCATTGAAAGAAGGTCATTGCGGTGGCCATTGGCTCCGATGTATCCAAAGCGAACAAGCCCTTTTGGATTCGGGTCTTTCTCTTGTTCAGCCCACTGCTTTTCTTGCTCGTATACAGTGTTGGGGATTACGCGGTATACGGCGTTCTTATTCACCTTTCGCATCTTGTGCGCAAGGGTTTCAGATGGAGTCCATATCTCGTCAGCAATACGGATGCTTGCAAGAATCTCCCCAGATACTTGCTTCTTGTAGTGTTCCTTTGCTGGATTGTCGTCTGGAAGTTCCCAGAAGTCGTCGTTGTCAAGGATTAGCTTGACCTTGTACTTCTTGAGCCACTTCTTGAACTCGATGTAGTTGGAAACGGTACACCGACGAGAAACGATGACAGAACCAACCTTCGTCATGTCAAACTCCTTAAGCTCATTGAAGCTGGAGAAGAAGTGGATGTTGACACCCTCCTCCGCTTTGAGGCGGAGGAAGGGAGTCATCAATCTGTGGTAGTTGATGCCGTTTAGGCCATCAAGAAATATCAGAGTTATCATCGTGGTATTCCAATAATGCGGAGCGAATCATATCAAACTCGTTGTCTATCTCCCTCTTGAACTTGCGTATGGTATTGTGAAGCCTGTCTGCGTCAGTCCTTGCTCTTCCTGCTTCGTCGTGCAGGCTTTCGTACAGGAGTGTTGCTGCGTTTGCTATCCTCGATGTCGCCTTGTAGTAGGTCCGACTCAATTCCTCTTGGTCCATGTGCGGTAATGGTTGCTATGAATTGCTCTTTAGGTAAACTCGGGTCGTATCTTGTTTCCTGTGAAAGATAATACTTTGGAGTGTCGTCAGGAATATGACCGTGATTGCGTAGATAATCCGCAAGAAACTTGCTGCAACAAATAGCGTTATCAACGTCATAGCGGCAATTGTAACGAACAGCAATAGACATTCGTTCCATGCGGAACTTACCAAATGGAGCAAGTGCCGTAGCGATGGCTCTCCAGTATACATCCTTGTGTTTCTTTCTGACCATGAAGTGCCTTCCCGCATAATACGCGTTAAGGCTCGGCGGCTTTGGTAGTATAATCTCAATGGTCTCATTGTTCACCTCATCTAAGGTAGGACAATGCGACTGGAATTCAAATGCATAGGAGTGAAAGTTTTTGTCCCGAACAACGGATACATTCCAGTTCGGTTATTGTTGAGCTGAAACACAACTGGTTGGTCAAACGGAGTCGGTGAACCCCCGGTCTCCGTGTTGCGAACTTTTCGTACGTGTATCTCTGTGCGGTAGCGCATCTCTGGTTCTGGGTGCAAAACCTTGCGGTGAAACGTGACGAATGAATCAGCACGGTTGACCCACTTGCCCCCGCCTTCAGTGTCTTCGGCAAACGGAGCCACCGGGAGTCCATCGGGGCCCTTTCTACGGACAGCTTCTGTGATGGCGTGCGTATTTACCCACACGGCCATATCGTTCTGCGTAGCGAAGGTTAGGAACTCTGATGCTGCCTCGTAGTGGTATTCGTGTGATGTGATTCCAGAACTGTTCTTTCCTACGGTAATCTTCAAGCTGTTGTATGGGTCAATCAAGTATCCATCGTAGCGCTCTTGACGCACCAGCTTTTCGGCAAATACCATAAGGTCTGCATAGCTGTATACCTGTGCATTGCTGATGATGGTGAAGTGCTTGTTCACCCACTTGAAGGCCTCTGTCCGCTCTTCGTGGCGCATCATATCAATTGGCTTGTCAAGAAGGAACTCCATAAGGCGCATTTTGAACGATGCTGTCTTGTTCTCGCTCGAGTAGACAACCCAACGCCACCCATGCAGGACAGCTGATGAGACCATTAGGAACTGCGCCATGGTAGTCTTACCCACGTTGCTGTGTCCGTTGATGATGGTGAACTCCTTCTTAAGCAAGAAGTGCTTGTCAAGCCATTCAAATCCAGTGCTAAGTCCACGTATGATTTCTCCCTTGGCGAATTTCTCAATCCAGTTGTAGTCAGAATCATCGGATGAGATGAACGACATATCTCCGTCGTTGATTTGCATCTCTCTGCGGATGCGTGCCTCATCTTCAATTACCTCTCGGATTGGCATCTGCTTTCCTTCTAGGATGCCGTCCTTGATGGTGTTGCGTGCGTTAGCTAAGTCCTCTACATTTTCCTTCTTTTGAATTTCACGTAGCAGAACCCGCTCAGCTTCGTCCTCCTCCATCCGACCGGCGGCAATATAGCCGCCGCAAAGGATGGCTGCCCGCAGTAGCGTGATATGCTTCTCTCCGTCTTGCGCACGGCGAACCATTCGCGCTACGATATTTAGCTTTTCGTAGTCGGTGTACAGCTCTTGTATTTGCGCGACTTGCTGCTCTTGCTGTTCACGCAGCATTCCTCCAAATACCTTGCTGTCGGGGTTATGGACCAGTTCTGGGTCATAGCTCTCAAAACACGCGCGAGATTCGTTAACTCCTGACGGGTCAGCCAGAAGTCCATAGGTGCTATCAAAGTACGTCTGGAGCGACCTAAAGTGCTCTCTATGCCTTTCTGGGTTGCTTATCTTGACGAGGGCTTTCAGGCCCTCGCCAGATGGGGATATCCAGCAAGCAAAAACGTATTCGTCCGTGGAGAGAAGAGCCTTTGATGCTTCTGCATTTACGTGGTCAAAATCAAGTACGATTAGTCCGCTGTGCGCTTCAAGCGCATCATCCCTTCTTGTGGTGAATACGCCAGAGAAAAGAGTTACTGGAAGCGAGCGCTTAAGCTCGGAATTCCCGGCGCGTATCGCCAGGATGTTTTCCATGCTTTTTCCGCTGACGATGCGCTCAAGGGCAACATTGACATCTATGTAGTACGGCTCATCCGTCTTGGTGACGGATTGAAACATTGTAATGTTGCTCATTTGAATTCCTTATCGTAGTCTTTTTCTTTGTGATGAAACGAACGGGATATTGGCTTGCTCTCAAATATCTTGATGACGCGGAAGTTGTGCACAATCTTGTTGCCCAATACTGCTGCACGTAGCGAATCCATTATCTCTTTTGACTTATTCATTGAGAGTAAGTCCTTTGCCCTTGATACTATTTGAATGGGCACCTCTTGGGTGCCCTTCGTGTTTGATATAAGGTTCTTGCCTTTCTTGGTGTGCCAGAATACCTGCAACTTGTGCAGGTATATCATCTGTCCAAGGCTATCAGAAGTCGTATCCGAACCGCTTGAAGTCGTCATGATACAATGCGGCTATGATTCGCTTACCTTCTTCGTCGAGCTTGAACCTTTCTGAATAGCTTCTATTTTCTTTCTCTGGTTTCTTGCTCAGCTTCATGCCTATTGCCTCAGATACAACTTCCAAGTCAACATCAAAGCTCTCAATCTTACCAACGAAGTCAATGTCGCTTGGCACCCATGCTGACTGTGTGACCAGGGCCTCATGCTTGCCTCCCAAGAAATCTCCGTGGTGCCAGAACTGCATCATGGCTACGTGAGCAAGCGTTTTAGCGCCATTGATTGTGCTGTCCCATGGCAGGGGCAATGCATGATTTTTTTGTAAAATTTCATGCACTCCCCACACATCTTCAAGGCTGTAGTTCATGTGGTCAGAGTAGCTACTCAAGAACCAAGTGTATGGATTTCTGACAAATACGAACTTGAAATATGAGTTCCATCGTTCTTCTCCTGCCATTTCTCTAACGACTTGATATCCATCGTGGCCATACGGCGGCGTTCCATTGTCAGAGCTAATGCACGCTGGGTCAGCTTCAATCAACAGATTCTCAATCGTAGTACTACCAGTTTTTGGTATACGAATGAATATGCACTTCAGCTTGTCGGAGATAATCATATCAGCGATGCGGAGATTAGCTCAAGGTTTTCCGTGTTGTTGACAGCCTCATACTGGTAGATAGCATCAGCTACTGTTGACGATGTAATCTTGAATTCTGATTTCTCCTGCGTGTCAAAGTGTCGGTATACCAATAAGTACCTTGAGAACTTCTTTCCGTTCAGTGCCTCTTTGATTAGGCGATTTAGGATTGCAGCCCCTTCCTCATAAGTCGTTGCATACTTTGGATATAACCACTTGCCTCGCTCGGTCTTCTCCATTAGCTCATCGTGCCTACGGATGTGGAATAGCGATGTTGCGTGGTTCTTTCCAAATACCTGTGCAATTTCCAACAGAGTCATTGCTGTGTTCTCCCGCAGATATGCGTAAATCATCCTGCGGCAGTCAATTAGTGTGCGCCTACGAGCGTCGGTAAATAGTGCATTAACGCTCACGTCGTTCACCATAGCAAAAGTGTCTATGGTTCTTTCTATGATTTTCTCTCGTCTCATTTTCTTAAATCAATTGCATACAAATCATCTTGCTCCTGGTAAACCAAGTAGTCGCGCTCTTCAAGGAGAGCGACGGCTGCACTTTTGTTTCCGCCAAGGTGCTTTGTTTCGGCCTTGATAAGCTTGGGTCGTAATGGTCCTTCATAGATAACCATTTGTAATATGACCCAATCGTGGCCTTCCGTGTCAATCTTTAGGAAGTCAATCCTCTTGACCTCATGTATGAACATCAGTTCTGAGTATGGAATCGTAGCCACACGAACCGTTTCCAATAGGTCTCTGTTTGCTTCTATGACGTATTCGCCAAACGAACTCATGCCGCTGAAGTCTCGGTCTCTGCTGCACAGGTCTTCATTGTACACGTACATATCTCTGAAGGCTGAACGCACATCAATTGCGCGGTTAACATACTGTACTCCAGGATGCTTTTCTAACCTGTCAAGGTACTTTTGGATTGGCTCAACGATGAGTCCGCCCCATCCCTTTAGTGCGAGGTTGTTGAGCGTGCCAAAGTCGCAGCTACCTATCTCTACGAAGAACTTAGAATCGCTCATAGTAGGTTAGGTTGTCGTATTGGTTTGGGCCAAAGTATACCCATGCCGTAATGGGCGTATCTATCTCTTGGATGGTAACGCTAATCTCTCGGCGCCGATACCAATCTGGATGCCCCTCAAGCATATCCAGTTTGCGTAGTGTGTCCTTGTTTACCAGGTATAGCTCAACCTCTACGTTGTGCCCTTCGTTCTTCTTGTAGAGCATGAATGGAAGTCCGCCGCTCCGAATGATTAGCGGAAATTTCTCAGTAGTCTTTCCTTTCCCGACCATCGTGGCCTTCTCAAGGAGTATGTTGTTGCCGTACCCACTCTTTAGTGTGCCATATACGGCGACAGCTATATCGTTGTCTAGGCTATTATGTTCCCGTTGCATACCAGAAGATTTAGATAGTACTCCAGATACTCCTTTGTCCCGCTCATTATTGGTTTCTTTCCCCATGTTAGTTTCCATTGATTTGAATTTTCATCATACGTGATTTGATATAACTGATAGAAATCACTTCGTCTTTTCCCCTGCTTCATCTGCCTTCCGATTTTTCCAGTTAGTGTACATCTTGGCAGCGACAGCAAGTCGCTGAGGGGGGAATTTGTAAATGTTCTTGATTCTTGCTTGCGCAATCCTCATGAATTGGCTCATTTCATCCTCGTTCTTCTTGAGGAAGAACTGCTGAAGGTCATATAGTGTCATAGTAAGTCAACTGCTTTGATTAGAACACCACGCGAAGTATTCTCATCTCCGCCCGGGACATCCTTACGCTCATACTTAGTTCTACACAAGTCCTTCAACCTCTTTGTTGAAATGATAACCAAGTACAGAATATCATCTTCTTCCATGAAGACTTCGTTCTCCTTGTGTCGGCATCCTTTCTCGGATGCCGCAATCAGAACCCAATAGTCTGCTTCTGTCGTGGCTATGCCTGACGGGCGCCCGCGCGAGGAGTACTCAATGTAGAAGTTTCCAGTTCGGTACGTTGCAAAGTCGAGCTTGACCTCAACGGTTGTGTTGCCGAGCAGCTTGCCAAGGAGCAGCTCGCTCATTTTGCCGACGCGCAGGTCATGACGGAAATCGGAATTGTACTCCACGACAAAAGAAAGAGATGATAGTGAAAAGAAAGAGCGGCCGCCATGCCCCACCGGAACAACCTACTGCATGGCGTAACCAACTTGCTGCCGCTACATTCTTTTGCTATTTAGAAGGGCAGGTCGTCGTCGCGGTGCATCTTA
>Ga0315906_10003421_pt1 | contig 21081 bp, 14 predicted proteins | sample LakEriMetagenome_4_FD_203526 | JGI IMG/M metagenome (GOLD analysis project Ga0315906, IMG submission 203526) | Freshwater fungal communities from buoy surface, Lake Erie, Ohio, United States - Buoy 2 MA122 | ecosystem: Environmental > Aquatic > Freshwater > Lake > Lake biofilm | place: USA...
GCCGGGCGGTGATCATGTTGAAGTGACCGATGAAGCGCGCTTTCGCCACCTGCGGCTTGAATTCAAGGATGACGTCATGGTGGGCTGTAACAGCCTGGGAATGACCGAGCATGTGGGCGTGCTTCGCAACCTGGTGGAAGGCCGGGTCAGGCTGGGCACCTGGAAAGATGAACTCATGCGCGATCCCAACCGCCTGATGGAGGCCTACCTCGCCACCGCTCAAGCACAGGGCCAGTGGCAGGGCCGCGCGCGCGGCTCGGCGCGCGCCTGACCCGCCAAGGGGGTGCCGCTCGCATGCGTATTACCTTCAAGCTGTTCGCCATGCTGGCCGACCACCTGCCCGCGCAGGTAGACGGCAACGTGCGTGAGGGCAATATCGTGAGCTTCGACGTGCCCGAGGGCACGACCGTGCAGCAGGTGGTCGAGCGTTTTTCCTTGCCCGCGAAGCTGGTCCATCTGGTGCTGATCGATGGCCGTTACGTCGAGCCTGGTGAGCGCGCCTCGCGCGTGCTCGTCGAGGGTGAGACGCTGGCTATCTGGCCGCCTATCGCAGGCGGTTGAGGCAAGTTGCGCTGACGCGTTCGGCCTGCCGCATTTCAACCGCTGCACGCGGGTCGATCGTGAAGCTTGATCCGGAACCCTCTTCGATGCCTGATTTCGGTGACCACAGAATCATGGCCTGCACACCGGCCGATCTCAAACGCTGGCTGGGCGAGCTCTGCGGCTGCGATCCGGCAATGGTGGCGCCGGACGCCCCGTCTGCTGCCCGCCCTGGCGTGGTGGGCGCCGCGAGCGTAGAGGCCGATGGGGTCACGCTCACCCTTCGCTGGCGTGTGCTCGAACCCCGCCAGATTGCGCTCCTCCGTATTCAACAACTCGAGCTGGAATTTGACTACCTGCCCGCATCCGCCGCGGCTGCGAGGGCCTGGATCGAGCGGTTTGATCGGCATACCCAGCGGGGCGGTGGCTGAGGCCTCTACAATGCGCGGTCTCGCCGAATGTCCTGGATTCATTCCGGATCGGCCGCCCTTTTTTTCCGGAGCCCCCAATGACAATCAAATCCGATCTATGGATTCGCCGTATGGCCGCGCAGGGCATGATCGAGCCATTTGAGCCGGGGCAGGTGCGAGAAGTCAATGGCAAGCGAATCGTTTCCTACGGCACCTCGAGCTACGGCTACGATCTCCGTTGCGCCAACGAATTCAAGATCTTCACCAACATCAACTCGACCATCGTTGATCCGAAGGCCTTCGACGAAAAGTCCTTCGTTGATTTCAAGGGTGATGTGTGCATCATTCCGCCCAACTCATTCGCGCTGGCCCGCACGGTGGAATATTTCCGTATTCCGCGGTCGGTGCTCACCATCTGTCTGGGCAAGTCCACCTATGCGCGCTGCGGCATCATCGTCAACGTGACGCCGCTTGAGCCGGAGTGGGAAGGCCATGTCACGCTCGAGTTCTCGAACACCACGCCGCTGCCCGCCAAGATCTACGCAGGCGAGGGCTGCGCGCAGGTGATTTTTCTCGAGTCCGACGAGGTGTGCGCTACCTCCTATCGTGACCGGGGAGGGAAATATCAGGGCCAGCAGGGCGTGACGCTGCCGCGCACCTGAGGCGAGGACGGGCCGCGCGCGGGTGGGCCCAGGCGCGCACACTGGGGCCGTGCGGTTGCGGCCTAAGCGTTTTGTGGCGATCGAGCCCGTGCGGGCACGGGTTGTTTGAGCTCCGTATCCTGGCTGAACAGCTGCTCGAGCGCGTGCGCAACGCCCAGGGTGAAGCGGTCCCCGTGGCTCGGCCCGATCACCTGGATGCCAAACGGCATGCCGGTCGGGTCTAGTCCGCAGGGCAACGCAGTCACCGGATTTCCTACGACGGTAAGCGCCGAGGTGAGACCAGCCCAGTGCACATAATTGGCCATGGGTGCGCCATCGATTTCGGTCGGGTGGGGCTGGTCAAATGCGAAGGGAAAGACGGTGACGGTTGGCGCGATCAACACGTCGATTTCATCGAACAGGCCCTGAAACGCGCGATAGAGACGCAGCTGATCGCGGTGCGCGATGGCCATGCGTGTGAGGTCCATCTGCTGAGCGGCCAGCATGTTGCCGCGCACGTTTGTACCCAACAGCGCTTCATGGCGTTCGAATCGCTCTGAATGCTTGGCGAGCATGTAGGCGCCGCGCAGCAGCCAGAACACATCGAGTGCATCGCCGAGCGGGGGCGTGATCCAGGTCAGGCGCCTGAATGCGGGCGCGAAGCGTTCGACGCGTCTACGGAAGGTTTGCCTGACCGCCTGTGATGTCGGTGCGCAGCCCAGATCGTCGCTCACCGCCACCCTCAGGCCTGACAGGTCGATCGTGTCCAGCGATACAAACTGCGCGGGGTCGAGCGGGTAGGCCATCGGGTCGTCGCGGTTTCGCGTGGCCATGGCCGCCAGCATGAGCGAACAATCGGCCACCGAGCGCGCCATCGGGCCTTCCACCTCGAGAAAGCTCATCGCGATATCGCGCGTGACCGAGGGCACCACGCCGGCGCTTGGGCGGTGTGAAACGATGCCATTGAATGCAGCGGGCAGGCGGAGGCTTCCGCCCGTGTCCGAGCCGTGGGCAAGCGGCATCATGTGAGTGGCCAGGGCGATCGCTGAGCCGCCCGATGAGCCGCCGCAGGTTCTGGCGAGATCGAACGGATTGCGCGAGACCCCGAACACCGCGTTGTTGGTGTGGGCGCCGGCGCCGAATTCGGGCGTGTTGGTTTTGGCGAGGACAATGCCACCCGCCTCGCGAAGCGCACTCACCACCGGATCATCGGCGACCGGCACATGATCGCGGTAGAGCAAAGAGCCGTGGGTGGTGCGAATGCCGGCGGTTTCGGCCAGGTCCTTGATACCGATCGGCAGACCATGCAGGAGGCCCAGTGGGCCGCCCGCCATGACCTGCCGCTCAGCCTGTCGCGCTTCATCCCGTGCCCGCTCATAGGCGGTGGTGACCACCGCATTGACGGCTGGGTTCACCGCCTCGATCTGCGCGATGCAGCTCTCCAGCAGTTCAACCGGCGAGAGCGCTTTACGGCCGATCAGCTGACGCGCCTCCGTGGCGCTCAGATCGCAGGGGCGCGCCACCTTACTCCTTCGGAATCTTTGCGGCGGTGGCTGCGGCCTGCCACCGGGCCATGTCGGCCTGCAGAAACTTCCCGAACTGAGCAGGCGAGTGCGCAGGGACGACTTCCAGCCCCGCCTGCAGCAGGCGCTGCTTCATGGCGGGCGCATTCATGATTGCGCCCAGCTCTTCATTGACCCGCTTGACCACCGTTTCGGGAGTTCGTGCGGGGGCAAGGAGGCCCACCCAGCCACCCACCCTAAAGTTGCGCAACTCGGCGATGCCTGACTCGGGCACTGCGGACACCGAGGGCAGACGAACGCTACGGGCGTCGGCAGCGCTGGTGAGCGCGCGGACCTTACCGTTATCAACAAACGGGGCCGCCGAGCTGGGCGAATCAAACATCACCTGAATCTGGCCGCTGATGATGTCGGTGATGGCCTGCACGCTGCCCTTATAGGCGACTGGCTGAATCTGCAGCCCCGTCATGGACAGAAACACCTCCATGGTGAGGTGCTGGATCGTGCCGCGACCGACATGCGCATAGTTGAGTTTGCCGGGATTGCGCCGCGCGAGATCGATGAACTCGGCGAGCGTCTTGGCGGGCGAGTCGGGCGCCACGAGCAGCAGCATGCCGCCGCTGCCCCCCACCTGAAGGACGGGCTCGAAGTCTTGCAGTGGCCGATACGGCAGATTGGCCACCAGCGCGGTGCTGATCGCAAAAGACGTGGAAGTCATGAGAAGCGTGTGACCGTCGGGCGCAGACTTGGCCACGAACGACGCGCCGATGGTGCCGGTGGCGCCGGTCTTGTTTTCGACCACCACCGGCTGGCCGAGGCGCCTGGCGAGTTCCTCGCCCAGCGCGCGCGCGGCCACATCAGACGCATTGCCTGCAGGAAACGGCACGACGAAGGTAATGGGTTTGGTGGGAAATGCCTGCGCCTGTAGCTCGCCAGCGGGATGGCCGACCAGCGTGGCAGCCAGTGCAGCGAGCGCAGCCGATCGCCCAAGATTTTGCAGAATGCTCATGTCAGGGTTCCTCCTTCAGTCAGTTTGTCATAATCGGTACGAACGTTCCCGGATTCGCTGCGGTCGCTGAAATCGCCTGCCGAACTCGAGACCCGCCATGCCCTCTGCAGGAGACCGCGCGTGTCGCTTCCATCGTCCCCCTCTCGATCGGCGGTTCCTATGACCGCGGTGCAGAAAATGCTCGCGCGGGCAAGTGGCCTGGCTCATGTCGCGCCCGGCGACGTGGTCTATCCGGTTCCCGAGCTTGTCATCATCCACGACGGTTTTGTCGAGACAGGCTATCGCGAACTCCACGCGCTTGGCTACGGTAGCGTGATCGATCCGCAAAAGATCGTGTTCGTGACCGATCACGAGGTTGCCTACGGTTCGCAGCGTGCGGTGGAGCGTGGCCGCAACATTCGCGCCATTGCCCGCGCCTGGAACGTGGGCGCCCTGTACGACGCAGGCCGTGGTGGCCATGGCCATATCTTCCCGATCGAGGCTGGGCTGATCCGCCCCGGCATGTTCCTCTTCTGCTACGACATGCACTGCACGAATTTTGGCGCGGCGGGTGCGCTTGCCATGGCGGCGGGAACCGAGGTCACGTCAGTGCTTGCCACCGGAAGCCTCTGGACCACCGTTCCCCACACGCTACGGATCGATCTGCAGGGCGCGCTCACGGGCGGGGCCCATCCGCGTGATGTCGGCTTCCTGCTCGCACAGGGCTTTGCCGATGGGCGCTGGGGCGTGCAGTACGACTACCGGGTGGTGGAGTTTGGCGGGCCGGGGCTCGCCTCGCTCAATCTCGCGGCGCGCGTGGCACTCTGCAATTCCATCACCGAAATGGGCGTGGCCAACGTGCTTTTTGACGGTGATCCGCCAGGAATCGATGTCAGTGGTGCGCCCGATTTCCGGAGCGACGCCAACGCGCCCTACGAAGCTCGTATCAGTTTCGATCTGTCGGCGGTCAAGCCTCAGGTGGCGTTGCCGGGTGGGCCTGATCGTGCCGAACTGCTGTCGCGTGTGGCCGGTCAGCCGATTGATCACGCCACCATCGGTGCCTGCGGGTCGGGCATGTATGAAGACTTTGCCGCGGCCGCACAGGTGTTGAAGGGTCGCAAAATTGCCGACCATGTTCGAATGTTCGTGGTGCCCGGCACAGCCGCGACCGCCAGCCGGTTGGCCGATGACGGTCTGGCCCAGGTCTTTGTCGACGCAGGCGCCATGCTGCTGCCTCCGGGCTGTGGGCCCTGTGCGGGCGGCATGATGGCGCCGCTTGGGCCGGGTGAGGTGTCGGTGGCGACCGCGGCGACCAATCATGCCGGACGCTTCGGCGCGCATGACGGTGAAATTTATCTTGCCTCGCCCGTCACCGTAGCCGCCTCGGCAGTGGCAGGTTGTCTTGCCGATCCTCGCGAACTCGAACCACTGGTTGCATCAGGAGCCTCGCAATGACGCCCTCCCTCATCCGGCGCGGCCGCGCGCATGTGTTTGGTGACAGCATCCCCCTTGATGAAGGCGTGATGGCCTTCAAGTACGCGATCGGTCGCATCACCGATCCGGCTGAATTGATCCCCCACCTGTTTGAGCCGATCGATCCCGGATTCGCCAGCCGCGTCGCGCGCGGTGACCTGGTGGTGGCCGGCGCCGACTTCGGTTGCGGTAAGCCCCACATACAAGGCTTCATTGCCATGGCGGCACTCGGCATGGGCGTGGTGTGTGGGTCCATGCCCTACAAGGCAATGCGGGGCGCCATCTCCAAGGGCCTGCCGGTACTCACCGGTGGTGGCGAGCCCGCCGACTGGGTGTCAAATGGTGATGAGATCGAAGTGAATTTCGCAACCGGCGAGGCGCGAAACCTCACTCGCAACACCTCGGTGCAGTTGCCGCCCATGGCGCCGGTGCTGCAGCCCATCATTGCGCAGGGTGGCGCCAACGGGCAGCTCGCGGGCTGGCTGAACGAGCACCCGGCGCAGCGCGCCGCCGCGGGTGCTGCGAGTGTGCTCGGAAGCGGCATTCCGGTACGCGTGTTGTCGCGACGGGTGGCGCAATCAGCGTGAAGGAGGGATCAGTGATGGCGCGAATCTCAGGGCGTTCGGCTTTTCTGGCGTTGCTTCAGGACGAAGGCATTACACATCTGTTTGGCAATCCGGGCACCACCGAATTGCCGATCATGCATGCGCTTGCCGAGCATCCTTCGCTCACTTACGTCATGGCGATGCAGGAGAGCGTCGTGGTTTCCATGGCGGATGGATTTAGCCGCGCGTCGGGGCAGCTGGTAGCAGCCAATGTGCATGTGGCGCCGGGCCTCGGTAATGCCATGGGGGCGCTCTTCGGGGCCAAGTTCACCCGTACGCCCATGATCCTCACCGCGGGTCAGCAGGAGCAGGGCCATGGGCTGCGCGAGCCCCTTCTTTACGATTCGCTGGTGCGCATGGCTGAGCCGCTCGTGAAATGGGCCATCGAAGTGACCCGCCTGGAAGATCTGCCGCGCATCGTTCGGCGGGCGGCCAAGATCGCGCGAACGCCGCCCATGGGCCCGGTCTTCATCTCCTTGCCGGGTGACATTCTCAACGCCGAGGCCGAGCTCGATCTGGGGGCGCGCACCGACATTGATTCAGCAGTGCGACCGAACGACAACGCGCTGATGCGGCTTGCGCAGCGAATCCTCGCGGCCAAGCGGCCGGTCATGATTGTTGGCGATGAAATCGTCTCAAGCAATGCGCTCGCGGAAGCCGCTGAGTTCGCGCAGACGATAGGCTGCCCGGTGCTCCAGCAGACCATTCCGTTCGGCGCGCATTTTCCGTCGGAGCATCCGTGCTTCATCGGTGCCCTGTCGCGCAGTCAGCCCAAGGTCAGGCAGGTGCTGTCGGCCTATGATCTGCTGATTGCTTTTGGCACCGATCCGCTCCGGATGTCGGTAGACAGCCCGGTGGATCCGCTACCCGACGGAATGCCCATCGTTCAGGTGGGCCTCATTGATTGGGATATCGGCAAAAACTACCCGGTCGAGATCGCCATCCGCGCCGATGTGCGCGAAACCTTTTCGGCGCTCACGTCGCTCCTGCAAGAGGCGGGGGGGGCAACGCTCGCGGACACCGCTGCGCGCCGCATTGAAGCGATCAAGACCGACAACTGGAGTGCCCGCCGGCGCGCGCTGGTTCAGACAATCGAGGCGAAGGCCGCGCAGACACCGATCGATCCTGATTGGCTGCTACTGAAGACGGTTGAGGCGCTACCCGAGAACGCGATCTTTGTGGAGGAGGCGCTCACGGCGGCGCCGCTGGTGCCCGCACTCCTTCCCTATCGTGATCGCCACGGATTTCACGGGCTCGCCTCAGGCGGGATCGGCTGGGGACTGCCTGGTGCGGTGGGCGCGAGCCTGGCCAATCCCGACAGGCCGGTGGTGTGTTTCACCGGTGATGGCAGCGCCATGTACACGATTCAGGCGCTCTGGACCGCTGCGCATCATCGGCTGCCGGTGAATGTGGTGCTCATCAACAATGGCGGCTATCGCATCATCAAGCAGCGACTGTTGTCGTTTCACGGCAGCCGCGAGTTTGTGGGCATGGACTTCACTGATCCGTCGGTCGATTTTGTCGGGCTCGCCCGATCGCTGGGGCTCGAGGCGATCCGGGTGAGCGATCCCGCCACGCTCGTTCAGACGCTGCAATCGGCGTTTGCGCGGCCGGGGACCAAGCTGATCGAGGTGATGGTGGAAGGCAGCGTGTGAACGCGAAGGCTGGCAGAGGCGTGAATCCGTCTCACGTCTGATCCAGCCGGAATACCGCGGCGGGTTCGATGCTGCGGTCCGCCAGTGAACCCAGTCGCGCGATCATGCGCTTGACGCGAGGTGCTGCCTGCAGCACGAGCGAGCGTTGCGCAGGGGTGAGCCTGAGATCGGCGTGAGCCATGCATGCATCGGCCCAGGCAGTGGTCGGTGCGTCCACGGCTTCTGCGGGTTCGGGCGGTGCGAGCGTGACAGGCCCCGGGTTGACTGGGTCTGAGGGATGGCGTTGGTGCCAGTCGGTGACTCGCTGAAAGGCATCGCCGATTCGCAGCACGGTGGCATCGTCCCAGGCGCGGCCCGCGATCTGCATCGAGGTGGGTAAGCCGTTAGCGGCGAAGCCATTGCACACCGATAGCGTGGGGAAACCCGTCACTGAAAAGGGCGCAAGCAGATTGGGCTTGTCGCTCCAGAGCCCGTAGAGAAAACCGTGCGTTTCGCGCGCATCAAAGCGCGGGGCAGGGCCCGAGCCGACCGTGATCAGCGCATCAACCGATTGCAGCACACGGGCCATCTGCTCAACCAGCATTCGCCGTTTGCGGTGAGCCTGGGACTGTGCGAAGGCAGGCACTAGACAGCCAGGCAGCACGCGGCCAAGGAAGTCCTGCCCGAACCGGCCCGCATCCTCGCGCAGGACCGAGTGATAAATGGCGAACGCTTCCGCTTCCTGGATCAGCACCCGGACATCGCCGTAGTCCATCATGGGGGCAAGCGTGACCGGTTCAATACGGGCCCCCAGACTGCTGAAGACGTCGAGCGCGCGGGCCAGTGCTGCAGCCGCCTCCGGGTGGGCCCGCAGGTCGGACTCGAAAAAGTGGCGCGGAACGCCAATGCGAACGTCTTTCAGATGCCCTAGCAGCGCCGCAGCGAAATCAACGACGGGCGCGCGCGCGCTGGCGGGATCGCCCGGATCATGTCCGGCGATGGCCTGCAGCAGGAGGGCGCAGTCGTGTGCGCTGCGCGCCATGGGGCCTGCCGTATCGAGCGCGGGAGAAAGCGCGTAGATGCCAGACCGGCTCACGCGCCCGTAGGTGGGTTTCAGACCCGTGACACCGCACAGTCCCGCTGGAATCCGGATCGACCCGCCGGTGTCGGTCCCCAGCGCGGCGGGGGCGAGGCCCCCCGCGAGCGCTGCGCCGGAACCACTGCTTGAACCGCCACTGAAATGTGCCAGATTCCACGGGTTTCGCGCGGGCGGCCAGGGCAGATCCGTGGAGGGGCCGCCGTGCGCGAATTCATGCGTGGCCGTCTTTCCCAGCAACACGGCCCCCGCCTGTCGCAGCCTGCTCACGATGGTGGCATCGGCCGCGGGCTGATGCCCGATCAGGAGCCGGGAGTGCGCTGTGGTGGGCATGTCGGCGGTGGCAATGATGTCTTTGATCGCGCAGGGCACGCCATGGAGCGGCCCCAGGTCGTGACCGGCCGCCAGCTGGTCCTCGGCCGCCTGCGCGCGGGCGAGCGCCGAATCGGCGGCGACATGGAGGAATGCGTCGATCGGCTGACCAGTGCCTTCGATGCGTTCGAGAAGCGCTCGCGTCCAGTCAACCGGCGAGAGTTCACGCGCGCGGATGAGCGCGGCACCCTCGGCGACGCCAAGCCAGGCGATTGTTGAAGGAGAGCGGGGATCAGTGGTCATGGCGGAGAGGTTCCTGGTCGTCCCCAGCCGCCTGCGAGATTTTTCAGCAGCTGGTTGGTGGCGGTCAGCCTGCGACTGCGCGCATCAAGCAGGCTTCGTTCGACGGACAAAGCGGTGGTCTGCGCCGCCACCACGTTCAGATAGCTGACAGTGCCCGCGCGATATTGGTTAAGCGTGAGCTCGAGCGCACGGCGTGCCTCGATCAGCGATTCAGCGAGGAGCTCGGTCTGTCGCCTGAGCGCAGCGTTCAGTGCAAGGTTGTCCTCCACCTCCTGCATGGCCGAGAGCACTGTCTGCCGATACTGCGCGGAGGCCTGCTCGAGTGTGGCGCGCGCGCTGTCGAGCGCTGCCTTGCGCCCACCGCCATCGAAGGCAGCGAGGGCGAGGCTGGGACCGATTGTCCACGCGAGGGGTGGTACGGCGATCAGGCCGGCAAGCGTACTCGCGCGCAGACTGCCGCTCGCGCCCAGCGTGAGGGTCGGGAAAAAAGCGGTGGCGGTCACGCCCACTTGCGCGGCCGCTGCCACCGCGCGTTTTTCGGCTGCGGCAATGTCAGGCCGACGGCGCAGCAACTCGGCGGGCAGCTGTAGCGGCACCTCGGGCGGCTCAGGCAGGCCCCGGGCGGCGCTCACGCTGACTGCGGCCGGTATCTCACCCACCAGCACTGCAAGCGCGTTCTCCAGCAGCGCGCGGCTGCCTGACAGTTCTGCGGCCTGGGCCTGGGCGCTCTTGAACTGCGTCTGGGCCTGAGCAACGTCGGTGGCCGGCACAATCCCCACTCGATAGCGATCCTGGGTCATCTGAAGCGAGCGCTGGTAGGCCTGGACCGTGTCGTCGAGAAGCGCTGACTGCGTCTGCACGGCGCGAAGAGAGAGCCAGGTTTGTGTGAGCGTGGCCTGTAGCGACAGCCGGAGCGCCTCGAGATCGAATTCGCTTGCCTCCAGCCGAGCCCGTGCGACGTCTATCTGCTGGCTCAGTCGGCCAAAAAGATCCAGCTCCCAGTTGACCGACAAGGCGGGGCCGATCGAGGTGGTGCCGCCGTCGTTGCGGGTGGCGGAGAGGCCGACGCCCGCACCAGGGAAGAGTGCTGCCCGGCTGGCATCGATGGCGGCCTGTGCGATCCGGACCTGGGCGACGCTGGCGGCCAGACTCTGGTTACCGTCGGGGAACCGCTGCTGCAGCGCGTTGAGCGCATCGTCTCCGTAGAGGGTCCACCAGTCACGCGCAACGGCGACACGCTCCGCCGCAGGCTTGAGTAGTGCTGCATGCCGGAAATTGGCGGGCAATTCACGAAGCGGTTGCGGAGCGTTGAGCGGCGGGGGCGTGGTGAGCCCGCAGCCTGCCAGGAAACCCACGGCGAGCAGGGCTGACGCCCCGCGAGCAACGCGCAGACCGTGCTTGAGTGTGACCGGATACATGGGGTGGTGGGCCATGTGATCAGGGCGCATGAGGCTTCTCCGCCACACCGGCCTCCGGTGCACGAGGGCGGGCGCGCGGCCGCATGGCCGCCATGCGTGCGGCCATGCGGCCGGCAGCGATCCGCAGCCGATCGATGCCCACGTACACCACGGGCGTCGTGTAGAGCGTGAGCACCTGGCTCAGCACCAGCCCCCCCAGCACTGAAATGCCCAGCGGCTGCCTGAGTTCTGCACCGTCGCCCGTGCCGATGGCGAGCGGGATGGCGCCGCATAGCGCGGCTGCCGTGGTCATCATGATGGGCCGCAATCGCGTGCGGGCGGCTGCATACATGGCGGCGCCTGGGCCCAGGTGCGAGCGGCGCTGCCGCGAGATGGCGAAGTCGATCATGATGATGGCGTTTTTCTTCACGATGCCGATCAGCAGAATGACGCCGATCAGCGCGATCACAGAGAACTCGGTATTGAACCATTTCAGGGCAAGCAGCGCGCCCACTCCGGCCGAGGGAAGCGTCGAGAGGATCGTGATCGGATGGATGAAGCTTTCATAAAGAATGCCGAGTACCAGATAGATGGCGATGATCGCAGCCAGAATCAGCACCGGCTGATTGTCGAGCGATTGCGCAAACGCGCGTGCGGTCCCCTGCAGCGTGCCGCGGATCGAGGCGGGTGCGCCCAGGGTGAGCATGGCGTCGCGAATCGCTTCATTCGCCTGCGACAGCGACACCCCCGGTGCGAGATTGAAACTGATGGTTGATGCCGGCGTACCCGACTGATGCGACACCGACAGCGGCGCGGCCGATTCCTCGATCCGGGCGAAATCGGTGAGCGGGATCCGGTCGCCAGTGCTCGAAATGAAGATCAGAGACTTGAGGGTCTCCGGGCTCTGCGTAAATTCAGGCGCGAGTTCCAGCACCACGCGATACTGGTTGAGCGGGTTGTAGATGACGCCCACCTGGCGCTGACCGAAGGCATTGTTGAGCGTGGCATCGATTGCGCGAACCGATAGACCCAGACGTGCGATCGCATCGCGATCGAGTACCAGCGCGGTCTGTCGGCCCCGGTCCTGGACGTCGCTGTCAATATCCACCAGCTCAGGTAGCCGGCCGAAGGCGCGTCGGACCCGGGGCTCCCACTCGCGGAGCTCCTCGAGCTCATCGGCCTGCAGCGTGAACTGATACTGGGAACTTGCCTGGCGGCCGCCCACTCTGATGTCCTGAACCGGCACCATGAAAAGCGTGGCACCGGGTTCGCGAGCGAGGCGCCCACGAAGCCTCGCTACGACGCGGTCGGCTGCCACCTGACGCTCTGCGAGCGGTTTCAGTGCGATGAACATCTGCGCCGAGTTGCGTGTGCCGCCGCCCGTGAAGCCGGTGACCGACTCCACTGCCGGGTCGGCGCGGACAATCTCGATGAAGCGATCAAGCCGGCTCTGCATGGCCTGAAACGAGGAGGCCTGGTCGGCGCGGATAAAGCCGATGATCCGGCCGGTATCCTGCTGCGGGAAGAAGCCCTTGGAGATGGTGGAGTAGAGGTGGATGTTGAAAGCGATGACGCCCACGAGTGCGGCGAGGACCAGGGGTTGGTAGCGAAGCGCCCAGGCGAGCGACCGGTGGTAGCCCCGCACAGCGAGCGTCACCGGCAGACGCAGCCACCGCGCAAGCCGACCCCGCGGGCGCCGGGGAGGGCGGGGCTTGAGCAGGATTGCGCACATCATGGGCGTGGTGCTGAGCGAAATCAGCATCGACACGAAAATGGCCGCCGTCATCACGATTGCGAATTCGCGAAACAGCCGGCCGATGATGCCGCCCATCAGTAAAACAGGAATGAAGACCGCGACCAGCGAGACGCTGATCGATACCACAGTAAAGGCCACCTCCCTCACGCCCACCAGGCTCGCCTCGAGGACGCTACGACCCCGCTCGATTTGCCGGGCGATGTTCTCGAGCACCACGATGGCGTCATCCACCACAAAGCCGGTGGCTACGATCAGTGCCATCAGCGAGATGTTGTTCAGGCTGAGCCCTGCCCACTGCATGATCACGAAGGTGCCAGCGAGCGATACCGGCACCGCGATGCTCGGAATGATCGTGGCACGCAGGCTTCTCAGGGACAGCAACACCACCACGAACACCAGCGCGATCGAAATCATCAGGGTGCGCTGCATCTCGCGAAGCGAAGCGCGGATGGTGGGGGAACGATCAGAGACCACCTTGAGGTCGATCGCGGCAGGGATCGAAGCCTGTAGCCACGGAATCAACGCGCGCACCCGATCCACCGCCTCGATGATGTTGGCATCGGGCTGCTTGTAGAGCATGAGCACCACGGCGGGTCGACCATCGGCCACACCGTAGTTGCGCAGGTCCTGGACCGAGTCCGTGACGCCTGCCACATCCTGAAGGCGCACGGCGTTACCGCCGCGCCAGCGCACGATCAGCGGCGCATAGTCGGAAGCGGTCTTGGCCTGATCGTTCGCGTCGACCTGCCACTGGCGAGTGGCATCTTCGATCACGCCTTTGGGACGGTTGCCATTGGCGGCAACTACCGCCAACCGGATGTCCTCAAGCGATAGGCCGGAGGCCGCCAAGCGGTTGGGGTCGGCCTGGATACGTACTGCCGGCAGCGCGCCGCCCCCGATCACCACATTGCCGATGCCGTCGACCTGCGCGAGACGCTGCGCGAGTACCGTCGACGCCGCGTCATACATCTGCCCGCGTGACAGGGTGGCCGAGGTGAGCGCGAGAATCATGATCGGCGCATCTGCAGGGTTCACCTTCCGGTAAGACGGATTCGACGGCATATCGGTGGGGAGCAGGGTGCGCGCGGCGTTGATCGCCGCCTGGACCTCCCGTGCGGCGGCGTTGATATCGCGCTTGAGTTCGAACTGCACCGTCACGCGGGTGCTGCCCAGTGAGGAACTCGAGGTGATTTCAGTGACCCCGGCGATTGCCCCAAGCGTGCGCTCAAGCGGCGCGGCCACGCTCTTGGCCATGGTCTCGGGGCTTGCGCCAGGCAGGGATGCCGAGACCGAGATGGTGGGAAAGTCCACCCGGGGTAGCGGTGCGATGGGTAGCGACAACCAGGCCAGCCATCCAGCCAGCGCAATGCCGAGGGTGAGCAGCGTGGTGGCCACCGGCCGATGAATAAAGAGCGCGAACGGATTGGCGGCGGAAAACATGGTCAACCCTGCGCCTTGTCAGTAGCGGCGCTGGGCGCTGCGATTGAGGCGAACGTGAGATAGATGACCGGCGTGGTGAAGAGCGTCAGAAGCTGGCTCACGATCAGGCCGCCCACCATGGTGACGCCCAGCGGGTGACGCAGTTCGCTGCCCCAGCCGTCGCCCAGCATGAGCGGGAGCGCGCCAAGGAGTGCAGCCAGCGTGGTCATGAGAATGGGCCGAAAACGCAGCAAACAAGCCTGGCGGATCGCATCGTGCGGCGACAGTCCCTCCTCGCGCTCGGCCTCGAGCGCGAAGTCGATCATCATGATCGCGTTTTTTTTGACGATTCCGATCAGCAGAATGATGCCGATCACCGCGATGATGTCCAGGTCGAGTCGGGCCATGAGGAGCGCTGCGAGAGCGCCCAGTGCAGCAGAGGGCAGGGTCGACAGAATCGTTACCGGATGAATGAAACTCTCGTAGAGCACACCGAGCACGATGTACATCGTGACGATTGCGGCGAGAATCAGCCACAGCGTGTCGGAGAGCGATGCCTGGAAGGCAAGAGCGGCGCCCTGGAAACCGGTCTCGATGCTGGCTGGCAGCTCGGCACGGGCGATCTCCTCGCGAATCGCGCCCACTGCTGCGCCGAGCGATACCCCTGGCGCTGTGTTGAATGACACGGTCACGGCCGGGAACTGGCCGACATGGTGGATCGCGAGCAGCCCCGGGCGCTCAATGATTCGGGCGACCGCCGACAGCGGCACAGGCGCGCCGGCGGTGGAAGCAACCTGGAGCTGCGAAAGCGCCTCGAGTCCCACACGATGACGCGGCGCAACCTCGATCACGACGCGATACTGATTCGACTGCGTGAACATAGTGGCGATCAGGCGCTGCCCGAAGGCGTTATAGAGCGCGCTGTCGATGCCTGCCACGCTCACTCCGAGCCGAGAGGCGGCAGCCCGGTCAATCTCCACAAATGCGCGCAGGCCCCGGTCCAGCAGGTCGGTGGCCACATCGGCGAGTTCGCGTCGCGCCTGAAGACGTTCGAGGAGTGTTTGCGCGCCGGCGCGAAGCGCTGTGTCATCGGGCGAGGACATCAGTAACTGGTACTGCGTACGTGATACCCGCTCTTCGGTCGTCAGGTCCTGAACCGGCTGAAGATAAAGTGTAACGCCGGCGACTGCGCGGCTCGCGTCCGTGATCCGTCGGATGATGTCGCTCACCGAGGCGCCGTCCCGGTCTTGCCGCGGCTTGAGGCTGATCAGCATGCGGCCGGTGTTGAGCGTGGCGTTGGTACCGTCGATGCCAATGAATGAGGACAGACTTTGAACCGCAGGATCAGCGAGCGCGATCTCGGCGAGTTGCTGCTGACGCTCCGCCATGGCTGCAAACGATGTGGCCTGCGTGGCCTCGGTGGTGGCCTGGAGAAGGCCGGTGTCCTGCACCGGGAAAAAACCCTTGGGTACCGCAACATAGAGTGCGCCTGTGGCGGCTACGGTCGCCGCAAAAACGGAGAGCGTGAGGGTGCGGTGCGCGAGCACCCGGTCAAGCAGTCGCCCGTAGCCGGCAATCAGCGCGTCGAAGAAGCGTCCGGTGACCCTGTAAAGCGCGCCGTGGTCGCTTTCGTGGCTCGCGCGCAGGAGCCGCGCGCAGAGCATGGGCGTGAGGGTGAGCGACACCACCGCCGAAATGAGAATGGCGACTGCGAGCGTGATCGCGAATTCATGGAAAAGGCGGCCCACCACATCACCCATGAAGAGCAGTGGGATCAGGACAGCGATGAGGGACACGGTGAGGGAGATGATGGTGAAGGCGATCTCGCGCGCGCCCTGAAGCGCAGCCGCGAGTGGCGCCATGCCGCGTTCCACATGACGCGCGATGTTCTCGATCATCACGATGGCATCGTCGACCACGAACCCGGTGGCGATGGTGAGCGCCATCAGGGTGAGGGTGTTCACCGAAAAGCCGGCGAGATGCATGACCGCGAAGGTGCCAACCAGCGAAAGCGGCACCGCCACACTCGGAATCATGGTGGCGGTCGCACTGCGGAGGAAAACGAAGATCACGGCGACCACCAGCCCAACGGCAAGCAGCAGCTCGCCCAGCGTGTCGCGCACCGAAGCACGAATCGTGACGGTGCGGTCGGTGAGAATCTGCAGATCGGTGGAAGCGGGGAGCGTGGATTGCAGCCGCGGCAGGAGCGCGCGCACCCGGTCAACGGTCTCAATCACGTTCGCGCCCGGCTGGCGAGAAATATTGAGAATCACCGCAGGGGTACGGTCGGCCCATGCCGCCAGTCGGATGTTCTCCGCCTCTTCCACCACATCGGCGACATCGCCCAGCCGTAGCGCATTGCCGTTTCGCCAGGCGAGGATCAGCCGTGAGTATTCGGGCGCTGAACGGATCTGATCGTTCGCGTCGATGGTGGACGCCTGGGCGGGGCCGTCGAAGCTTCCCTTGGGCTGGTTGACGTTGGCCGCCGCGATCGCAGTGCGAATATCATCCGAAGACAGTTTTGCTGCGGCGAGCGCATTCGGATTGATCTGGATTCGAATGGCAGGCCGCAATCCCCCGGAAATCGATACCACGCCCACCCCCGCCACCTGCGACAGCTTGGGCGCCAGCCGGTTTTCCACCAGATCGTTGAGTCGGATGGGCGCGAGGGACGGCGAACTGAGCGCAAGCGTCAGGATGGGTGCGTCGGCCGGATTGAACTTGCGGTAAATCGGCGGCATGGGCAGATCGGTGGGGAGCAGGTTGCTCGCGGCGTTGATCGCCGCCTGCACCTGCTGCTCAGCCACTTCGAGCGGCAGGTTGAGCAGGAACCGGAGCGTGATCACCGAGGCCCCGCCCGAACTGATTGATGACATCTGGGCGAGCCCGGGCATCTGCCCGAACTGGCGCTCGAGCGGCGCGGTGACCGAGGAGGTCATCACATCGGGGCCGGCGCCGGGGTGAAGCGTGGTGACCTGGATGGTGGGGAAATCCACCTCGGGTAGCGCGGAGACTGGCAGCACCCGCCAGGCCAGGGCGCCCGCGATCAACACGGCCACCATCAGCAGCGTAGTCGCCACCGGCCGCAGAATGAACAGGCGCGACAGATTCATGGAGGGGGTTGGCAGGCGCTCAGCCGCCCTGCTGCTGGCGGCGCCGCTCGCGCATCTGTTCGATGAAGCTCTGCCGCTCGTCGGGGCTCATTTTCATGAAGCGCTCCTGCTGCTCGGGTGGCAGGCGGTCGAGCCAGGGCGGGCGGTCGTTCGCGGGTGCCCCGACGGAGGATGGGGCTGCTCCCGAGGAAGATGTTGCGCCGGGTCGTGCACCCGTCGTCGATGCGGGTGGCGCACCTGTCGTTGGCGCCGCACCGGGACGTCCACGAGCAGGCGCGATCACCTCCACCTGCGCCCCGTCGCGCAGCCGGTCGGCACCGTCGGTCACCACCCGATCGCCGGGGGAAAGATCGCCGCGAACACCGGTCCAGTCGCCTTCCACGGCCAGCACTTCGATGGGACGCACCGACACCGCGCCGGTGTCGCTGATCCGGTAGACGAAGCTGCCTGTCGCACCGCGCTGCACCGAGTTGCTGGGCACCACCGTGGCGCCGGCCAGCGTGTCAAGGTGCAGGCGAATGTTGACGAACTGGTTCGGGTAGAGCGCCCCGTCGCGGTTGTCGAACTGTGCTTTGACGCGGATCGTGCCCGTGGCCGGATCGATGGCGTTATCGAGGCTGCTCACCGCACCCATGGCCAGCCGGGTGCGGCCATCCCGGTCCCAGACCTCAACCGTTGGGCGTTCGGCGCCCCGCATGCCTGCGCGAAGCCTGGGCAGGGCTGCCTCGGGAAGGGAGAAGATCACGCTGATGGGCTGTGTCTGGGTGATGGTGATGAGTCCCTGTGGATCTGAGGCGCGCACCACGTTGCCGAGGTCAACCTGGCGCAGACCCACCTGACCGCCGATCGGGGCGGTGACACGGGTGTAGGAGAGCAGCAGTCGCGCATTGTCGACCGCGGCCTGATTGATTCGGATGGTGCCACCCAGTTGCTTCACCAGCGCCTCCTGGGTGTCGACCTGCTGGCGGGCGATGGAGTCGCGTGCGGCGAGATCGCGGTAGCGCGCGAGGTCGATCTGTGCATTGGCGAGCTGCGCCTGGTCGCGCGCGAGCTGCCCCTCCGCCTGGGCGAGCTGAACCTCGTAGGCGCGGGGATCGATTTCGGCAAGTAACTGACCAGCCCGGACCTGCTGACCTTCGGTGAAGTGGATGGCGCGTAGTTCCCCTTCCACGCGCGCTCGGACGACTGCGGTATTGAGGGCGAGGATGGTGCCGATTGCCGGTTGAATGACGCGCAGGTCGCGGCGGTCGACGGCGCCGGCCGACACCGGCATGGCGCGATTGCCGCCGCCCCAGCGTACCGCGCCGCCCGGTGCGCCCGGCCCAGTCGCAGCGCCCGGCCGGCCCGTTCCGCCTGCGCCTGGGGTTCCCGCTCCGGCGCCCGTCGGTCCCGGCGCGTTCCCTGGCCCGGTCGAGGCCTTTCCTGCCGAGGGCGACGAGCCCGGCTGCCAGTGCTGCCAGCCGAACCATCCTGCAATCCCCGACACGAGCAGCAGCGCGATGATGGTGGTGATGCTGCGGCGGCGCTTGCGAGGAGTGGGAGCGGGTACGGGCATGGCGGTGATGAAGTCGCAGGCACTATACGACAAACACGCAAGCGGACAATTGCGCTGATCGAAAAGCGGTTACGCTTTTATGACTTCTCACGCTTTCCCCCGCGAGCCGATTTGCATACCATCCTCCCGCGGCTGTCAGACCTACCCACCAAGGAATCCGATGTCCCCCTGGAGTGCTGCCCGACCGGGCGATCGCCTGACTGATGTTGATACGCCCGCTCTGCTTCTCGACCTCAACGCCTTCGAGCGCAATCTGGAGCGTATGGCCAACGCGCTTGCAGGCCGCGGTGTGCGGCTGCGTGCGCACGCAAAGAGTCACAAGACACCCGAGATCGCACTGCGGCAGGTGGCGCTCGGTGCGGTGGGGATCTGCTGTCAGAAAGTGAGCGAGGCCGCGGTTTTCGTCGAAGCAGGGGTACGTGACGTACTGATCACCAACGAGGTGGTGGGCGCTGGCAAACTTGCGCGTCTGGTTGCCCTCGCGTCGCGGGCGCGCATCGGTGTGCTCGCCGATGCGGCGGCTCCGGTTCGCGATCTTGCGCGGATTGCAGCGACTGCTGGTGCGGTGATCGATGTCTATGTGGAAGTCGACGTGGGGCGGCGCTGCGGCGTTTCTCCGGGTGAACCCGCAGCCGAACTTGCAGCACTGATCGCGGGGTTTGAATCGCTTCGATTCGCCGGTCTTCATGTCTATCACGGTCCGGCGCAGCACAAGCGGAGCGCGGCCGAACGCAGCGCCGCCATCAGTTTTGCGACCGACTGCGCCCGGGTGAGCCGAGACGCGGTGCTCGCGCGCGGCCTGGCGTGCGAGACCATTACGGGGGCCGGCACCGGCACCTTTCTGCTCGAGCGCGATTCCGGCCTCTACAACGAAGTGCAGGCCGGTTCCTATGCATTCATGGATCGCGACTACGCTGACAACCAGCCCGCGCCCGATGACCTGGGTTTTGAGCATGCGCTCTTCGTAAGAACCACGGTCATGAGTCGCCCGAGCAACGCGCGCGCGATCGTGGACGCGGGTCTCAAGGCCTCAAGCGTTGATAGCGGTATGCCGGGGGTGTGGAACCATCCTGGTTGGCGTTATCTCAAGGCCTCGGATGAACATGGCGTGATTGAATGCGCCGAGGCGAGCCCACCCGCGCTGGGCGAGGCCCTCATGCTGATTCCCGGTCACTGTGATCCCACAGTCAATCTTTACGACGAGATCATCTGCTTCCGCGGCGATCGCGTCGAAGCCGTGTGGCCGGTGGCCGCGCGCGGTGCGCTTCTTTAAGGACGCTTTCATGTCTGCCCATTTCGATCTGTTGATTCGCAACGCCCAGGTGATCGATGGCACGGGTGCGCCACGGTTTTCTGCTGATATCGGTGTTCGCGCCGACCGTATCGAACGGGTGGGTGATCTGTCCGGGGCATCCGGATCCACCGAGATCGACCTGGGCGGGCGCGTGGCGTCGCCGGGCTTTATCGATGTTCACACGCATGATGACCGGCTGCTGCTGTCCGATCGCAGCATGGCACCCAAGGTGAGCCAGGGTGTCACCACCGTTGTGGCGGGTAACTGTGGGATTTCGCTTGCGCCATTGCCGGTGCCTTTTTCGCACGGCGTCACACCGCCCCTGAACCTGCTCGATGATGCCGGCGACTGGTTCCGGTTCCCAGATTTCGCTTCCTACATTCAAGCGCTCGAGGCTGCGCCAGCCGCCACCAACTGCGCGCTCCTGGTGGGCCACACCACGCTCAGGCTCGCGACCATGGCACGCACCGACCGGCCCGCTGAGCAGTCAGAAATCAACGCTATGCGTGCATTGGTTGATGAGTCGCTGGCGGCCGGCGCAATTGGTGTGTCAACCGGTCTCTTCTACGAACCGGCCATCAGCGCACCGGCGGAAGAAGTAATCGAGATCTGCCGGCCGCTCTCCCGACATCGCGGCATTTATTGCACGCATATGCGCTGTGAAGGGGATCGGATTACCGATTCGCTGGAAGAAACCTTCCGCGTGGGGCGTGAACTGGATGTGCCAGTGGTGATTTCGCATCACAAGATCATTGGCCGCGCCAATTACGGTCGATCTGCTGAAACGCTGGCCATCATTGAGCGTGCGATGTCGCGTCAGACGGTTTGCCTTGACTGCTACCCCTACGCTGCGGGGTCGACCATCCTGTCGGCCGATCGCGCAGCCACCTCCGAACGCGTTCTGGTTACCTGGTCGCGTGGCATGCCGCAGCACGCGGGCCGAGAGCTGGCTGCGATCGCGTCTGAGCTGGGGGTGTCACAGGAAGAAGCCATCGCCCGCCTGCTGCCTGCCGGCGCCATCTATT
>Ga0315906_10003425_pt1 | contig 21075 bp, 24 predicted proteins | sample LakEriMetagenome_4_FD_203526 | JGI IMG/M metagenome (GOLD analysis project Ga0315906, IMG submission 203526) | Freshwater fungal communities from buoy surface, Lake Erie, Ohio, United States - Buoy 2 MA122 | ecosystem: Environmental > Aquatic > Freshwater > Lake > Lake biofilm | place: USA...
TTCATCGCTTGGGCCCTCTTACTTCTGGTTCTGATGGCAATCATGCGCTCACAGCTGGTACTGCGCGGGAAAGTGCCAGCCAACGGCTTCACGCCCGATAACGCCGGCCTATCACCGTTCATGCAGCGTCTGGCGCGGGCACATGCCAACTGCGTGGAGAGTCTGCCCGTATTCGGCGGCCTGCTGCTGGTGGCCATCGTCAGCGACCGCACCGCGATCACCGATCCGCTGGCCTATATGTTTCTGGCGAGCCGCCTAATCCAGTCACTGGTGCATCTAGTCTCGACAAGTCCGACAGCGGTTATGGTCCGTTTCGCAGCCTTCGCCGCGCAGATAGGCATCGGTCTGTATTGGGCTTTCCAGCTGTTATCGTAGTAATGCCGTATTGACGCCGGATACGGTATGCGGTGTAATTGACACAGGGTAGCCGATTCACCTCTTACCTCAAGGGCATCAATTGATATGGAGCCAATATCCTCTCCCGTGCTCGGCCAGTCCGGTCTCGGCATCGCATCACTCATCCTATCCGTTATTTCTGGAGTCGGTCTGTTTTTCATTGTGGTAGTAGCCGGAATAATCGAAACCTCTACCCCGGGCGGTATGGATGAAAATTCGGCTGAGGCCATGCTCATAGGCCTCTCTTTGTTTGGATTTATTTTCACCGCATTGCTGGCGCTTGGGCTGGGTATCGGCGGTTTAGTACAACAGAACCGGCGCAGGGCGATGGCCGTTATTGGTACTGTTTTGGCTTCGGCCAGCCTAATCGCGATCACCCTCATTATGATGCTAGGCATTGCATTGGACTGATGCATCCCGTCCTGAATTCCGTCATATATTACCATTTGCCTATACATCGGAGCCCCGCTATCAAATTCGTGATGTCAAGGCTTGTACTGAAAATTCCACCGCCAATCATTGCCCTGGCCTGTGCCACAGGCATGTATTTTCTGGCCGAAAACACCCTGCACTATGGGCTCGGTCCGCTCTGGGTCCTACCTACTGCTATCACACTGGCGATTATCGGGATCGGTTTTGCTCTGGCCGGCGTACTCTCCTTTCGACAACACCATACCACCATCAATCCGCTGCATCCGGAAAACACCCGACATCTGGTTACCGGCGGCGTTTACCGCATCAGCCGCAACCCGATGTATGTCGGTATGGCACTGCTGTTGCTGGCCTGGGCAGTTTATCTGGAAAGTCCGGCGGCGCTGCTCGGCCCCATCGCGTTCATCGTCTACATCACGCATTTCCAGATCATTCCGGAAGAAAGCTTATTGGCGCAGCACTTCGGCGCGGATTTTGAAACCTACCGCCAACGCGTTCGGCGCTGGCTCTGAATCAATCGTCCTGATCCAGCGGCAGCACGCTCTGCTGCAGTTCGATGGCGCTTTCGCCGGCCATGATTTTCTTGAACTCGGGACGCGACACCGACACATAGCGTTCATTGCCGCCGACTTCGACCTGCGGGCCTTCGGTGACCGCGCGCCCGTTGGCATCGACACGCACCACCATGTTGGCCTTCTTGCCGGAATGGCAGATGGTCTTCAGCTCAATCAGGTTGTCGGCCCAGGCCAGTAGATACTGGCTGCCTTCGAACAGTTCGCCGCGGAAATCGGTACGCAGGCCGTAAGCCAGCACCGGAATCTTCAGGCTATCGACCACATCGGTCAGCTGCCAGACCTGCGCTTTGGAAAGGAATTGGGCCTCGTCGATCAGAACGCAGTCGATCTTGCCCTTGGCGGCCAAGGCCTGGCGCACAATCGCCGCCAGATCATCGCCGCCGGTGAAGGTCACCGCATTGGCTTTGAGACCGATGCGCGAGGCAACGATGCCCTCGCCGGCCCGATTGTCGAGCCGCGGCGTCAGGATCAGCGTACGCATGCCGCGCTCGTGATAGTTGTAGGCGCTCTGCAGCAAGGTGGTAGTCTTGCCGGCATTCATGGTGGAGTAGTAGAAATAAAGCTTGGCCACAATCGTCCTATTCGTCGTCTTTTTTCGGCGTCTCGTCCGGCGCCACCGGCATCAGTTCGCTGGCTGTCACGGTGCCGGTCGGCAACGCCTTCCAGGTTCCATTCTGCCATTTCCAGTAGGCTTCGGGTTGCCAGAATTTATCCTGGTAAAACTCATCGCCGTTGACCTGGATCGGCATGCCGCCGGGACCGGGGATTTCGATGCGCAGATTGCCCACGAAGCCGGTACGGCTGCCGGTGATATTGCGGCGGTTGCGCTCCAGAATGGCTTCGATGCGCTTCTTGGCCACGCTGTCGCCGTAACGGGCATACAGCGCCGCCCCTTTATCCAGCGCCTGGCGCCGTTCAAGCTCGGTCAGTTCACTCCAGTACTGCTCCCGTTTGGCCACCAGATCGCGGTACAGCCGCTCCGCCGCCAGATCAATCCAGACATAGGCTTCGGCGCGGTCGATCTGCACGCCCTCGCCCTTCCACAGCATTTCCGCGACCATGGCCTGCGAGGGCTTGTCGGCGTAATAGGCACCTTTGCGGAACTGACGCATGGCTTCTTTGTAATCGCCTTTGCTGTAGCTTTTCATGCCCAGCACGCGGCCATAAAGATCCGGATGGCTGCTCAGAAAGCTGCGTGACTGGACGATGAAGGCATCATCCTTCGGACCGACATCGGCGGCGTGCAGGGGCGAAGCGGCAAGCATCAAAGCGAATAGGGTCAGAACGTAGCGGAGTTTCATCATATTTTCCGGAAGCGGTGGCGAGAATTACAGCATACGACTACACGGCCCTGCAGCCATGTGCCGGAAGTCAGTCGGGGGCGGCCATTCCGAGCAGGGTCAAGGCTTTGTCGAACTCGGCAGCCAGCGGGGCGGTGCACGTGAGTATTTCACCCGATTCCGGATGAGGAAAGCGTAAACGCCAGGCGTGAAGTAACATCCGATGCACCCCCAACATACGGAATGTCCGGTTGTGACGGCCATCACCATGGCTGGTATCGCCGATCAGATGATGCGAGACATGTTTGAGATGGCGCCGGATCTGGCGGAATCGCCCGGTCACCGGCGTACACTGCAGCAGAGCATAACGCGATGTCGGATGCTCGGCACTGGCCACCGGCAGCTCGGCAGTGGCCAAACAACGGAACACGGTGACCGCCGGCTTTTTTTCCGGCTTTCCCGGGCCGCCGTCCAGATCATGATCGACGGTGAATTCCGCCTCCGGCCAGCCGCGGCAGACGGCCAGATAGTCCTTGCCGACATCGTGGCCCATGAAGGCTTTGCCGAGCGTGGACGCGGCATCGGCATCGAAGGCGATCAGCACACAGCCGCTGGTGGCGCGATCGAGGCGGTGCACCAGATGCACTTTCGAGGCGAACTGCTCTCGCAGACGGTGCAGCAGGAAATCATCCTCACCGCGGGCCAGACCGCTGGCATGCGCCATCAGACCGGCCGGCTTGTTGATGACGGCACAACGGGAATCCCGATGCAGGACGTCCAGCGCCGCTTCGGTCACGGTGTGCGTGGCCAGGCCAGGGCGAATCCGGTCAGGCTCAGCGCGATGGCCGCGTACAACATCGGACCGCTTCCCGCGAAAACATACAGCAGACCGGCAGCAAAACCGGCACTGACCGCAACGGCCAGGGTGAACAGCTGGCGCTGGTTGCGCTGGCTGATTTTCACCAGCTGCGCGATTTCATCCGAGCGCATGCGGATGCTGGTTTCACCTTCGACCTGCTGGGCCAGTGCCGACTGCAGCAGCGCCGGCAGACCGGAAGCCTGATGCACGATTTCCGGCCACTGTTTCTGCAGACGGTCGACAAAGGCCTTCGGGCTGTAGCGTTCGCGCAGGATGGCTTCCAGAACCGGCCGGGCCACGGCCCAGAGGTCGATTTCCGGATCAAGCGTGCGTGCCAGGCCCTCGGTATTGAGCAGTGTCTTCTGCAGCAGGATCAACTGCGGTTGCAGGGTCAGCTGGTATTTCTGCGCGGTGCGCAGCAGCTTGGCCACCACTTCGGCAATGGAGAATTCCGACAGCGGACGCGTGAAGTACGGCTCGCAGACCGCACGCACGGCCGCTTCCAGTTCGTCCAGACGCAGCGAAGCCGGCATCCAGCCGGCCTGCACGTGCAGACGCGCGATCTTGCGGTAGTCCTTATTGAATATCGCCATGAAGTTTTCGGCGAGGTAATACTGGTCCTGCTCGCTGAGCTGGCCGACAATGCCGAAATCCAGCGCAATGAAAGACCCGCGGCGCTCACCATCGGTATCGACCCAGATATTGCCGGCGTGCGCATCGGCGTGGAAATAATTGTCGCGGAACACCTGCTGGTAAAGAATCCGCACCGCTTTCGCCGCCAACGCCTTGCGGTCGATGCCGCGCTGGTCGAGTTCGGCAACGGCATCGGCCGGAATGCCGTACACGCGCTGCATGACCAGAACGCTTTCGCCGGTCAGCGGCCAGATCACCGCGGGCACGGACAGCTCGGCACTGTCCTGCCACAGACGGCGCATCAGACTGGCATTGGCGGCCTCACGCTGCAGATCACACTCGGCCAGCAGGGTGCTTTCCAGTTCGCCGACCACATCGTGCGGACGGATTTTTTCGGCATGCGGATGCAGGCGGCACAGGCCGTCGGCCAGCAGACGCATCAGCGCAATGTCGGCACGGATCCTGGTTTCAATGTCGGGCCGCAGCACTTTGACCACGACTTCGCGGCCATCTTTCAGCCACGCCGCATGCACCTGCGCAATCGAGGCCGAGGCCAATGGTTCGTCATCGAAGCGCTCGAACACTGCCGTCAGTGGCTGGCCGAGACTGGCTTCAATCAAAGCCCGTGCCTGTGCCGACGGAAAGGCCTGCACCTGATCACGCAGACCGGCCAGCTCATCGGCGATGTCGGCGGGAAGCAGATCGCGGCGCGTGGACAGCACCTGACCGAGCTTGACGAACAGCGGGCCGAGTTCCTGCAGCGCCATACGCAGACGGGCGCCGCGCGGCAAGGAACGATTGGCAGTCGAGGTCGGAACGAATACTTTGGCAACACGCAGCAAGGGCGTAGCCCGCGATTTCGGCAGCCATTCATCCAGGCCGTAACGCGATGCGGTGCCGACGATGGCAATGGCGCGCAGCAGCGGTTTCATTTCATCCGCCCGGCAAGCTGTTCGGCGCGTGCCTGCAGACGATCGGCACGCTGGCGCAGACGATCGACCTCTCCATGGAAATCGGCGAGCTCGGCCTTGCCGACCACCACCCGCGCTTCTTCGGTGGCGTATTCGGCGCCGGAACGGGCCAGGCCGGCGGCACCGATACGGGCATGACGAAATCCTTCGCGCAAAATTTTTGCCGCTTGCGGGCCAAGCACCGGACCGAAGGCGGTGACGAACGGCGCCTCCCAATCCGGGTCGTAGTTCTTCAGCAGGTCCTGCAGCACACGCGCCAGTTCGACATCGCCATTGATGCGCATGGCACCGACCACGGTCCGTCCCTGCGCGAACACCGGCAGGCTCTGCAACAGCCCGGACAGCTTGCTCTTGATGCTGACGTCGGCTTCACGCGCGGCATCCACGGGACCGACCTGCAGCAGACCCTCGCGGACATCGATGGCCAGCGCGATATCGGGCGATTGCAGATGCGCTTCGATGCGACGGCCTTCCAAGGCCTGCAGTTTTTCACGGCTGGCCGGATCAAGACGGATCGCACGGTTCAACCCTTCCTGCAGCACACGGCCGGCCAGGGGTTTCATCGAATCCAGGGAAAACGGGGTACTCATCAATCAGCCTTCTGCAGGGAGTCGCGCAGACGACGCAGGCCCTCGGCAAAGGACACCTGCGGCATATAACCGAAATCGCGGCGCGCGTTGGAACAATCATACCAATGCTCGGTCGACAATTGTTCGGCCAGAAACCGCGTCATCGGCGGTTCGCCCGTCGCCCGGAACACCCGCCACAAGGTTTCGCAAAGCATTCCAGCGGCATAGGCCATGGCAAAAGGCACGCTGGACTGCACCATCGGCGCACCGGCGGCGTCCAGCAGGCCATTGACGATGTCACGGATCGGCATCGGCTCGCCATTGGAGATGAAATAGGCCTTGCCGGCGCAGGTCGCACCCGGTTGCAGGTGTTCCAGTGCCAGCAGATGTGCCTGCACCACATTATCGATGTAGGTGCAGTCCATCCGGTTGCTGCCGTCTCCGATGAAACGCAGGCGGCCGGCGCGGGCGCGCTCGACCAGGCGCGGCAACAGCTGGGTATCGCCCGGACCCCAGATCAGCCGGGGTCGCAACGCTACGGTGGCGAAATCCGGTGCGTTGGCGGCCAACACTGCGCGTTCGGCCAGCATTTTACTGTGCGGATAATGCGCGGAAAAATGCGTGGCATACGGCGTATTGCCTTCATTGCCGCCGCGTACCGGCGTAGTGCCGGCATGCACCACACTCGGCGTCGAGGTGTACACGAAACGGCGGATGCCGGCGGAGCGCGCCTCGGCCAGCAGCACGGCAGTACCGGTGACATTGGTGCGTTCGAAATCCTGCCAGACGCCCCAGCCACTGGCTTTGGCGGCGTTATGCATTACTGCATCCACACCCGCAAGGGTGCTGCGGACTTTCGCGACATCATCGAGCGCGCCCAACACTTGGGTCACGCCCAGTGCCACTAACGCATCGGAATGATGCCGTTGCAGGCTGAACACGGCATGGCCTTGCGCCAGCAGACCGCGGCACAGACCCTGGCCGAGAAAACCGCTGCCGCCGGTCACCAATACCTTCATGCGCGTTTGGCCAAGCGTCTGGCTGCCCATGCGGTGAGCTGCTCGCGGCCGATTTTGGCGTTGTGCCGGATATCGACCGGAAAACCCGGATGGAACAACACGATCTGGATCTGCCGCGTGTGCCGATGCTGGCTGGCGATGCTGAGTAATTCGCTGCACAGCACCGAATCGGTAATCGCCGCGCCAGGCTCGCGCTCGATGCACAGCACTGGTTTTTGCGCGCCATAGGCACCGAGCCCGACCAAGGCCGAACGCCGCACCGCCGGATGGCAATTGAATATCGGCTCGACGTTTTCCGTACCGAGCAGGCCCTGCGCCGTCTGCAGGCGCTGCGATTTGCGGCCACAGAACCACAGACGTCCCTGTGTATCCTGCCAGGCCAGATCGCCCATACGGTGCACGACGCGGGTGCTGCCATCAGCCAGGGTTTCATGGATTTTTCCAAGACGATTGGAGGCCTCGCGGCGGTAATAGCTGTCGGTGGCGCTCGGGCCGGCCACGGTGACTTCACCGATTTCGCCTTGCGGCACGCATCGTCCGTCATCCCATTCGGCAATCGGTTCATCGCTGATGCCAATCAGACGCACGGTATTTTCCGGGACCGGCGTGCCCACGCAGGTGCCGAAGCCCTGCTCGGTGCCGGCACGGGTCAAGGCCAGCTGCTCGCCATCGATCACGGCCACTGGCAGACATTCGGTGGCGCCATAGGGTGTCCAGAAGCGCGCCTGCGGATCACAAAGGCTGCGGATTTTTTCCACGGTGTCGGCCGGCACCGGGGCGCCGGCGGAAATGACGCAGCGTAGGCCGGGCAAGGCTTTACCGTGCTTGACCAGCACCGCCATCAAGGCCGGCGAACCAAACAATTGTGTCACCCCGAAGGTCGTGATGGCATGCCGCAGTTTTTCCGGATCGGCGCTGCCCGGCCGGCGCGGATCCATATCGGGGATGATGCTGGTCAGACCCAAGGCTGGATCAAACAGCGCAAAGGGGGGAAAGGTCGGCAGACTGACGCCGCCGGGTTCGACGGCGAACGCCTGCTGCAGCAGACGCACCTGCGCGGTGAAATGTCGATGCCGGTATAGCACGCCTTTGGGCACACCGGTGGAACCGGAGGTGAACAGAATCGCGGCCGGATCCTCGCCGTCGACCTGCGGCAATTCTGCCCGGCTGGCACGGCCCAAGGCTTCGATGGCGCTCAGCGTGCGACCGCCGAACAGGGCAAAACGGCCGTCGGTGACTTTCAATCGCACGTCCGGCGCCCAACCCAACAGCAGCTTCGCGGCTTGCGCCAGAGCAATGCCAATGAAGGCCTGCGGCGCGGCTTCACGCAGGCATTGTTTCAGCGCAGAACGCGCGATGCCCGGATCGACCAGCACCGGAACCGCGCCGGCCTTGAACAGCGCGAACATCACCAGAAAAAATTCAATCGAGGGCCTGAGCATCACCACCGCATGTTGTCCGCGGCCGATGCCGTAGGCTTGGAAACCCAAAGCCAAATGATGACTGCGCCGATCAAGATCGGCGTAGCTGATGAGGTCATCATAACGCGCGAAACCGTCCGGTCCTTTCGTGCCTGGACAACGGATGGCCGGCCGATCGCCCAACTGTTCGGCACGCAGGGGCAGGATGTCCGCGATGTTAATCAGCTCGGGCATCGCGGTGCCTCCTCAGCCGATGGGGTGACGGTCCAGGAACTGGCGGATGGCCGGAACCAGATCCTCGTGCTTATCTTCCAGCACGTAATGGCCGGCATCCCCATAAATTTTTTGCGTGGCCGATGGCAGATCCTTGACGAAATGCGCGAGGAAATCCTGATCGAACACGAAATCCTGCAGGCCCCAGCCGATGAACGCCGGACGATCGCGGTAACCCGGCAACTGTACTTCGGCCTGCTGCACCAGCGCCCAGGCGGCATCGCCGGGTTTCAGCGGAATGTCCTGCACGAAGCGGTGCACCGCACGCCGGTGCGCCCAGCTGTCGTAAGGTGCCAGCAGGGCTTTGCGGCTGGCCGGCGGTATGGGCCGGAGCACGCCGAGATCGGCGGCGCCGCGCGCGAAGAAATTGAAGCCGCGGATCAGCACCGCCCCCAGCAGCGGAATGCGGCCAAGCGCGATCTGCCACGGCAGTTTCTTGGTTTTTGGCAAGGGAAACGACGCGGTGTTTAGAATGACCAGACGCGCAATGCGTTCCGGATTGCGCAGCGCCCAGGCGAAACCGACCATGCCGCCCCAGTCGTGCACGGCCAGGGTGATTTTGCGGGTTAGGCCCAGCGAGTCGACCAGACGGTCGAGATCGTCCACGCGCGATTGCAGCGTGTAGGCGTAGGCGCCGTCGTCGGGCTTGTCGGAAAGGCCCATGCCGATGTGATCGGGCACGATGCAGCGATAACCATCGCGCAGGCCGACCACCATATGCCGCCAGCAATAGCTCCAGGACGGATTGCCGTGCAGCATCAGCACCGGATCGGCCTCGGCCGGACCTTCGTCGAGATAACTCAGGCCGATGCCCTTGCCGCGGTCGAATCGTTTCGGGCTGAACGGGTAATCGGGATAGGACGCCAGCTCAGACACGGATTACCACACCACTTCCGCCATCGAGCAGTTCAGCCCGGAACCGATGCCGAGCAGCGCGATGCGTTGGCCTTTTTTGAGGCGCCCCATTTCCTTGAGCTTGCTCAGTACGATCGGCACCGACGCCGGACCGATGTTGCCGTGCTCGGCGAAGATGGTCATCACTTTCTTGGGATCGATGCCGAAGGCCTTGATCATCGCATCGGTGTGCACGCGGCTGACCTGATGCACGACGAACTCGTCGATTTCCTCGACCGCCCAACCCATGGCCAGACGCGCGGCGGCGAAGGTCTTGGCGGCCAGCTTCATGCCTTCGATCAGCAGCATGCGGGTATCGGTGACCATGCGGTCGAGATTGCCGCGGCATAGGGTATTCCATTCGGTGGCCGAACGCGAGACGCCGCCGCGGTAGCGCGGGGCGTCCGGGGCCAGTTCGACGCGCGACAGCACCATGGCGGCGGCACCGCAACCCAGGGTCAGCGAGGCCAGTTCATTGCGGAATTGCTCTTCGGTCAGATCGGGCGCTTTCATGCGCGCCAGGGTTTTTTCATAGACCATGTTGGCGGTTTCGCCGTCAACGATCAGCGCGTAATCGATTTCGCCGCGCTCGAGCATGCGGCTGGCCACATCCATGCCGCTCAGGAAGGCCAGGCAGGCGTTGGCGATGTCGAAGTTCAGGCAGTTGTCACCCAAGCCGAGGTTGCCGGACACGATGCTGGCGGTGGACGGCTCCAGATAGTCCCGGCTGACCGAGGTGTTGACCAGCAGGCCGACACGGCTGCGATCTATGCCGGCATCCAGCAGGGCTTTTTCGGCAGCCATAGTCGCCACATCCGAGGCCTGCAGATCGCCATCCCACATGCGTCGGGCTTTGATGCCGGCGATGTCCTGCAGCACATCGGTCTTGATGCCGAGGCGGTCCATGGCCGGTTTCAGCTCCAGATTGATCTGGTCGGAGGTCAGGGTGACCGGGGCGTCAATGTGCGCAAGGCCGGCAATGGCAACGTTTTTGAAGAGCATAGCGATTCCATGAAATGGCCGGCCGGTGACGGCATGGGGCCTAAGCCCGTTATTCTGCCATAAACCGCTTTGAAAATGCCGTTTTCCGGCATAGTGCAACTGTTAAAACAAGGGCTTAGGCTTTCTCGACGCTTTACCGTTCGGTGATTGCCGCCGGACTGCTGTCGTTTTAGGGTTCGGTCCCTAAAAACCTGTTGTATGCGGGACGATATGAAACAGAAAAGGGGCCCGAAGACCCCTTTTCTTTTGGCGGAAATTCCGCGCTTACTTGACCGGCTTGCCGTCGTTATCGAGCACAGTGATAGATCCAATATTCAGCGCCGCGATCTTATCCTTGATCTTGGACAGATCCCCCACCACCACCCAAGTCAGCGCATCCGGCTGGATGCCGGCAGCGGCACGCTGGACGTCATCGAGGGTGATCGACTTGATGCGAGTACTGCGCTGCAATACGTAGTTATCCGGACGATCGTAACGCAGGATATCCGCAATCGAAGCGCTGAGCGCACTGTTGGTTTCCAGTGAGCCCGGCAGACGCAGGGTGAACGAGTTCTGGATCTTGGCCAACTCATCGGATTTGGCCGGGTTCTTGCCCGAAGCGAATTCGCGGATTTCGCGGTCCATCTCGGCCATCGACTCGGCGGTCTTGTCGATCTGCACGCCGGCCGATGCGACCCATGGGCGCGGGCCCTGGGCATTCTGCAGCCCGGAGCGCGCACCGTAGGACCAACGCTTGTTTTCGCGGAGGTTCATGTTCAGGCGTGAGGTGAAAGTGCCGCCGAACACGCCATTGGCCACATCCAAATCGACGATGTTCGGATCTCGGCTGGATGACACGAGCTGGCCAGCGAAGATATTGGCCTGCACCGAGCCAGGCTGGTCAATCAGGAACACCCTCGGTTTTTTCGGCAGGAGCACGGTGGCCACGGCCGGATTGGCCGGCTTGGCACCCGTGCCTTTCCAATCACCCAAGTGCTTCTCCAGCAACGGCACGATTTCAGCCAGCGTGGTGTCGCCGGTCACCACCAAAGTGGCACCGTCCGGGCGGATATAGGCGTTGTGGTAGGACAGCAGGTCGTCACGGCTCAGCGCAGCGATGTCGGCCTCAGTGCCGGTACCGCTGGACGGAACTGCGTATGGATGACCGGCACCGTACATCAAGCCCGGCAACACACGGTTTACCACACCCTGCGGCTGCACCTTCTCCTGCTTGATGGTGGCCAACCACTGTGCACGCACGCGCTCGATTTCCTTGGCCTCGAAGCGCGGCTTGCGCAACATCTCTGCGTAAAGGGCCAGCGACGGTTCCAGCTTCTCTTTGATCGCAGAGAGCGAAGCGCTGCCGCCATCAAGGCCGGCACCGCTGCCGATATTGGCGCCGAGGCTTTCCTGCTTGGCGGCGAAGGCCAGGGCGTCATACTCGCCGGCGCCCTGGCTCAGCATGGTGGTGGCGAAACTGGCGGTGCCGAGTTTCTTGCCGGCGTCAGTGCTGAAGCCGCCGCCGAACAGCATGTTCATCTGTACCACCGGGATGCCCGGACGCGAAGCCAGCACCACATTCAGACCGTTGGACAGGGTGGCGCGTTGCAGGGCCGGAAAACTGAGGTCAGGGAAGCTTTCGGTCTTCGGTACGCCCAAGCTGCGGTCGACACCGGCTGGCAGGGTTTTGAATTTCTTGTTGGCCACGCCGATGGCTGGGGCCGCGGTGCGCGCCACCGATGGCTCTTCCGCGGCCGGCTTGCGCTCGCCGGGCTCGACGATGGCAAACAGGCTGCCGTTGTTCAGCCACTTGTTGCCGGCAGCCTTCACTGAGGCGACGGTCGCCTTCTCGATATTGTTCAGTGACTTGCGGAAGCAGCCCGGGTTGTTCTGGTAAACGGCACAGGCCGCCAATACATCCGCCTTGCCGCCGAAGCCGCCGATCCGCTCGATCTGGCGGACAAAGCTGGACCTGATGGCGACCTTGGCCTGGTCGAGCTCTTCCTGGGTCGGGCCTTCGGCAAGCAGCTTCTTCAATTCTTCATCGATGATGGCTTCGACCTTCTTTGGGTCGACGCCCTGCTTGATGGCGGCGCTGACCGAGAAGCGGCCAGCCAGCTGGGCACCGAAGTAACTGGCGGAAATGTTGTCGACCAGCTTCTCCTTATGCACCAGACGGCGGTCGAGGCGCGAACTTCCACTGCCGCCGAGCACCTGCGCGAAAAGGTCGAGATCGTCTTCTTCCGGTGCGCCGTTCTGCGCTACGTTCCAGAAGCGGTTCCAGGACACCTGAGGCACCTTGTCGGTCAGCACAAGACGCGAATCGGCCTTCAGCGGTGCGACGTCGACCGCCGGCTGTTTAAAGTCGGGCGCGGCAGGAATATCGCCGAAGTACTTGGCGGCCTTTTCCTTGGCGGTGGCCAAATCGATATCCCCGGCCAGCACAAGGACCGCATTGTTCGGGCCATAGGCACGACGGAACCAGGTCTTCACATCCTCCAGCGAAGCGGCGTTGAGGTCGTTCATCGAGCCGATGGTGGTCCAGCTGTAAGGATGACCTTTCGGAAAGAGCGCCTTCGACAGCGGCTCGCGCAGTACGCCGTAAGGTTGGTTCTCGCCCTGGCGCTTCTCGTTCTGCACCACACCGCGCTGCTCGTCGAGCAATGCCTGGTCGACGGCGCCCAGGAAGTGGCCCATGCGATCGGATTCCATCCACAGCGCCATATCGAGCGCGGTGGTCGGCACGTTCTGGAAGTAGTTGGTACGATCGGTGTTGGTGGTGCCGTTCTGGTCGGTGGCGCCGACACGCTCGAACGGTCCAAAGAATTCGTCACGGTAATTTTCAGAACCCTGGAACATCAGGTGTTCGAACAGATGTGCGAAGCCCGTGCGGCCCGGAGTCTCGTCTTTGGAGCCCACGTGGTACCAGATGTTGACGGCCACGATCGGCGCCTTGCGGTCGGTGTGCACGATCACGCGCAAGCCGTTTGGCAGGGTGAACTCCTGATAGGCGATGTCGATGGTCTGGGCACCGGCGGCTTGGACGGCCGGCACGAATGCGGCGGCGCCGCCGAGCAGGGCAAGGCCGAGCGCGGCCGAAAGAAGGGTTTTGTTTCCGAATCGCATGGGCGGGGTTCCTTTGGGGTGAATCGGTAATGGTAATGGAATTTGACGGGACCTACACTAGGCCATATGTCATAGTGGCGGCGTGAAATCCGGAGCCTGCACGCATGCCGAAATCCGCCATCCTTCTGTTATTGCTGACAATCCCCGGATTCGCGGCGGCCGTCGAATCGGTCCGCTTCGAGCAGGGCCAGGCCTGGGATATGCAGAAGAAACGCCTGCTGTATACCGAATCGCACTGGACGCGTTTCGAGAACAACCTGCTGTCCGAGCGTACCGTGCTGTACCGCTGCGCCGATGGCACGCCCTTTGCCCGCAAAGTGATTTCCTACGCGCCCTCGCGTCTGGCACCGGCTTTCGACTTCAAGGACGCGCGCTTGGCTTACCGGGAAGGCCTGCGCTGGAAGAACGGCCGCGCCAGCGTCTGGTTTGACGGAACCGAGGGCTACAAGGAGCGGCAACTGCAGAATGCCTCGGATCTGGTGGCCGATGCCGGCTTCGATGGCTTCATACGCAGTCGCTGGCCGCAATTGCTCAGCGACCGCCGCCAGCAATTGCAGTTCGCGGTGCCGTCGCGGCTGGACAGCTATGGCTTTCATCTGCAGCGAGTCGGCCCGGCAGTGTACCGCGAACAGGCGGCACAGACTTTCCGGCTCGGCTTGGATGGCTGGCTGGGACTGGTGGCTCCGGACATCGAGGTCACCTATGGCAGCGCCTCCAAACGGCTACTGCGCTTCAAAGGCTTGAGCAACATCCGTGACGATAAGGGCCGCGCCACGCTGCGCGCGCTGATCGAGTTTCCGTTGACCGACCGCGAAGTACCGGTCGCCGAAAAAAACCGGGCGCAGGCGGTTTTGCTAAAATCCTGTCAACTCAGCTGACCTTGGAACACATCGTGATCGATGTGATTTTGTACGAACCCGAGATTCCCCAGAACACCGGAAACATCATCCGCCTGTGTGCCAATACCGGCGCGCGCCTGCATCTGGTCGAACCGCTCGGCTTCGTCTGGGATGACGCCCGGGTCAAACGCGCCGGTCTGGATTACCACGAGTTCGCCGAGGTCCGCCGGCATGCCGACTATGCGGCCTGTCTGGCCCATCTCGGCCAGCCACGCGTGTTCGCATTCAGCTCGAAAGCCCAAACCCGTTTTGATACGCCGCGCTTTTGCGCCGGCGATGCGCTGCTGTTCGGCCCGGAAACCCGCGGGCTTCCCGCAGAAGTCCTGGCTGGACTACCCGATGCGCATAAGCTGCGCTTGCCGATGCGCCCCGGTCAGCGTAGTCTGAATCTGTCGAACGCCGTTGCCGTGGCGGTGTTCGAGTTCTGGCGGCAACTCGGTTACGCCTGAATCACACGGTGGCACATCAAAGGGATAATGCGATGAGCGAAAAAGACAGTAACGCGCTGCTGGCCCTGCTGGCCGGTGTTGCCATCGGTGCCGGTCTCGGCATCCTGTTCGCGCCTGACAGCGGACGCAAGACCCGCGAAAAACTCAAGAACGGCGTCGACGAGCTCGGTGACGAGCTGCAGGAGCAGTTACAGGCGCTGAGCCGCAAAGTGCAGACCGCAGTCGGCGACAAGACCCAGCAGATCGAACACGCCATCGATGGCCTGGCCGAGCAGGCCGGCGCCGAATCGGAAGCGGTCATCGAAAAACTAGAAGCCCGCCTCGAACAATTGAAAGCGCGCATCCGCCAGGGCCGTAACGCCCCATGAGCGCGATCCGGGAAAACGCCGAAGATCTGCGCGTCAGCGTGGAAGCGCTGCTGGAGAACCAGGCGAGCTATTACAAGCTCTGGTCGTTCAAAGTCGGCATGAAATCGCTGACCCTGCTCATTCAAATGATGCTATTCACCCTGTTCGGGCTCATGGCTCTGCTGTTTCTGTCGACCGCCGCGGCCTTCGCGCTCGGTGATGTGCTCGGCTCGACAACGCAGGGATTTCTTGTCATCGGCGGGTTCTATGTGGTGTTGCTGATCGCCGCTTATCTGCTGCGTGAACAGATCAACCGGCCGATCCTGCGCCGCTTCTCCGATATTTTTTTCGCGGAGGGACCATGACCCGTAAAACCTACAGCTCGTTCGAACAGATCGATCAGGAACTGGAAATCCTGGCGCTGGAAAAGGAATTGCGGCAGATCCAATTGCGCCGGTCCGCCGGCAAAGCCATGGACGCGCTCAAACCCGGCAACCTGCTGATGGAATCCCTGGGCCCGCTCGGCAGCATGGTCCGCAACTCCGGTACGCTTCAGAAAGTCGTCATGATGTGGCTTGCGCGTCGACTGCTGAAATAATCGCCTGAACGGAACGTTAACCGCGCCGCCTTGCGGCCGAACTTCCGTGAGTTACGACACTCCAAGTTGGGCGTCTGCGAAATGCAGAATGAAATGCGCTGTGCATTTCCGCATCAGTCAACAACTTTGGAGTATCTATGAAACGTACCGTATTGGCCCTCGCCGTGAGCGCCGCTGCTTTTTCCGCCCAGGCTTCCGATCTGGACTACAGCTATGTCGAAGGCGCTTACAGCAAGCTCGATGTCGGCCCGGGCAAGCTCGACGGCTTTTCGATCGACGGCTCGGTGGAGTTCAATGACAGCTTCTACGGCTTCGCCGGTTACCAGAATAATGACCAGAGCCCTCCAGAGATAAGTATCTACACAGATATCATCCTCGAAGAATACAACGTTGGCGCCGGTTTCCGCAAAAGCATCAACGACAAGACCGACTGGATCAGCGAACTGTCCTACATCCGCGACAGCGGCAATATCGGTAACAGCCTGTTCAAGATTAATGATAACGGCTACCGCATCGCCACCGGCGTGCGCAGCCTGGTCAGCGACAAGTTCGAACTCAACGGCAAGGTCAACTACACCGACGCCGGCGATTTTGGTGACGGCTTCGGTGTCGGCATCAGCGGCGTGTTCCGCGTCAACGACAGTTTCGGCATCACCGCCGGCTACGACTACGCCGACCGCAGCGGCAGCGACCTGAACGGCTGGAATCTGGGCGCCCGCTTCAGCTTCTAATCACGCAATACGCACACAATAAAAACCCCGCTTCGGCGGGGTTTTTTGCATCATTCGAACAGACCTTGCGGATATTCGGGTTTCTGTTCGCGCGACAGCAATAGCTTCAGGCCCTCCTGCGGGGTGATTTCCTCGTGCAGCACGCGCCGTACCAAAGCTGAAATCGGCAGGTCGATGCCGAAGCGCTCGGCCAGGCGCATCACTTCATCACAGGTCTGGATCGATTCCACCACCTGTCCGATCGAAGCCACCGCTTCGCGGACGGATTGGCCCTTGCCCAAGGCCAGACCGAGACGGCGGTTGCGCGATAGATCGCCGGTGCAGGTCAATACCAGATCGCCCAGTCCGGCAAGACCCATCAGAGTTTCAGCCCGGCCACCGAGCGCGTGATTGAGGCGCAGCATTTCATTCAAACCGCGGGTAATCAGGCCGGCACGCGCATTCAAGCCGAGATTCATGCCATCGGCAACGCCGGTGGCAACAGCCAGCACGTTCTTCATCGCGCCGCCGAGTTCGGCACCGAGCATGTCGCTGCCGGTGTAGGCACGGAAGGTCGGACCATGCAGGGCTTCGGCCACGGTCTGGGCGAACTCGGCATCTTCGGAATGCACGGTCACCGCAGTCGGCAGGCCTTGCGTGACTTCCTTGGCGAAGGACGGACCGGTGACCACGGCCAGCGCGACATCGGCGCCGAGAATATCGGCCGCCACTTCATGCAGAAAGCGGCCGGAGCCGGGCTCGAAGCCCTTGGTGGCCCATGACACGCCGACACCGGCTTTGCGGTGCGGCGCCAGCGCCTGCACGGTTTCGGTGAAGGCGTGGCTGGGCGTCACCACCAGAATGAAATCGGCGTCGCGCACGGTGGCCGCCAGATCGGTGCTGGCCTGCAGATTGGCGGGCAAAACAATACCCGGCAGATACCGGGTATTTTCGCGCAGGGTGTTGATGGCGTCGACTTGGCCGGCATTACGGCCCCAGACCGTGGTCCGGTGGCCGTTGCGGACCAGAAGCGCCGCAAGGGCCGTGCCCCACGAGCCGGCACCCAAGACCGCCACCTTCATCGGCGCGTCCATGGCGGCAGGTGCTTAGGCGTTGCCGCCTTCGGAAACCACGGTACTGCCTTCGCTGGCGGCGGCGACCTGTTCGGCACGGCGGCGCAGGCCTTCGGCATAAATGCCTTCGAAGTTGATCGGCTGCAGATAGAACGGCGGGAAGCCGCCCTGGTTGATCAGATCGGACACCGCCTGACGGGCGTACGGGAACAGCACGGTCGGGCAGTGGATGCCGAGCATGGCGTCCAGAGTCGGATCGTCGAAACCGGAAAGACCGAAGATGCCGGCCTGCGCGACTTCGGCCAGATAAATGGTTTTTTCGCCGACGGTGCAGGTCAAGGTCACGCCCAGCACGACTTCATAGACGTCATCGGCCAATTTGCCGACCTTCTGGTTGAGGTTCATGTTGAGCTCGGGCTGGCCCTGCTCGTTGAACACCAGCGGGGCGTTCGGAGCTTCGAAGGAGACATCCTTCGCATAGATTTTTTGCACATTGAAAGCGGCTTGTGCACCGTCTTGGACGGCGCCTTCGGTCAAATTGGCAGACATGGTAAAACTCCGGAAAATGCGTAAACGCAGCTAAGAATCGATGGGGTACTACAGGGTTATGGGGTCTGGCCCCATGATATCAAGTCACCGGCCCTTGGTCAGGGGCAGATCGGCCTGGATCCAGGCGTTCAGGCCGTCATTCAGCCAATACACCCGGGTAAAGCCGGCCTTGTGCAGGCGCTTGGCGGCCTCGCTGGAGGATTGTCCGGTCCGGCAGACCACCGCCACCGGCAGCTCTTTGGCTTTGGCCAACAACTTGTTTTCCGGGTCGAACTGGCTCATGGCGACATGCTTCGCGCCGAGGATATGGCCTTTCTCGAATTCGGCGATGGCGCTGACGTCTACCAGCAGTGCGGATTCGCGGTTGATCAGATCGGTCAGCTGGGCCGGGCTCACGGTTTTGTAACCGACGAACAGGCGGGCCACTTCGGTGTACACCAAGGCCACGGTCAGGACCACGAAAATCGAAGAAAGGATCGGGCTCTGGGCGGCAAATGCAATCAGGGCGTCAAAAGACATGCGGCGTCCAACAGGGGGTAAACGCCTATTATCGCCCGTGGCGGGACTGAATGCCAGTCAATCGAGCTTGGGAAGCCCCGAAGTCAGCCACCAGCGCTTGGCCACCGTATCGTAACGCCAGGTCTGCCGGTCGGTTTGGGTGCGCTCGGTCTGCGAGGCCACATCAATGATGCGCAATTCGACCCGTTGGCTGTAACTCTGCGGATCGGGGCGCTCGGCCGATTTCAGCAGATAGCCGCTGACCTGGAACCGCTTGTAATAGGCCTCATCAGCCTCGCTGAAGCCGCCGGGCGTGCGCAGCTGGGGATCGACCGATTCACGCGCCGTCTCGAAATCATTCCAGCGTACGGCTTTGCCGTATACCTTCAGCGCGGCCTCCAGGGCTTTGTCGTTCTTGCTGGACCCACCCGCCAACGCGGGCGCCGGCAACACGGCCAGCAACGCAGCGGCGAACAACGCTTTGGTGAACATGGTTTCTTTCCGGAGGGCCTCAGTTACACTAGATTCTGCCACAAATGGCCGCTACCCACGACGCCGCATGCCCCCTGCTTGCACCCTGTCCGGTTGGACCCTGCTTTCGCTGCGCCCGCGTTACCGGCACGGCGCGGTGCGGCGCGCGGCCGCCGCCCAAGGGGCCCGGGTTCTGGCGATTTCGCCCTATGAATTGCTTGCACTGGATGCCGGAGCGGCCTTGCAGGCCGCCCTGCATTGCACGATACGCATTGCCAGCTCACCGGCTGCGGTTGCTTTCGCCTCGGCACAAAGTCCCCTTCACGGCGACTGGCTGGCCATCGGCACCGCCACGGCCAAAGCCTTGCGGCGCAGCGGCGCCGCCTCGGTGCAGACTGCCGAATCACAGAATGCCGAGGGTCTGTTGGCGCTGCCAGAGTTATCCGATTGCCGGGGCAAGCCTATCGGCCTGATAACCGCACCGGACGGGCGCGGTGAACTGGAGCGCGTGTTGCCCGAGCGCGGCGCGCACCTGCATATCGCCCATGTCTATCGCCGGCAGGCCCTGCCTTTGCCGGAAAGCGCACACCGAAGCCTGCGCAGGCTAGGTCCGGATTCGGCAGTGCTGGTCAGCAGCCGGGCGGCCTTTGCCGAATTCTGGCGACAGCTTGATGCTGCCGAACGCGATAAAATCAGCCGGACGCTTTGCATCGCCAGCAGCGCCCGCTTGCTAGAATACCTGCAAGGGCTCGGCATCCGGCAGCTCCGACTCGCCGCCGGAACGCAGCCAGCCGCGATGCTGGCGGCTCTCGGCGAGGCCATCGCCGCCGATGAACGTGAAGGATGACGCCATGACTGAAACGCCGGCTCCCGCCGCCAGATCGCACTCCCGCATCGGCATCATGCTCTTGGCGTGCGTGCTGATTGTGGCCATTGCGGTGTTAGCCTGGATCCGCCTGCGTGTGGATTCCGGTGAGGCGTTGGTGCCGACCGCCGACCTCAGTACTGAAGCGCTGGACCGACGTCTGCTGATCGCTGAACAGCAGGTCGCCCGACTTGAGCAGGAACGCGCAGCCTTGCAGCAGCGCCTGGGCGAATCGGCCAACCGCACCAATCTGCTGCGCGATGAAGTGCTCGGCGTCAGCGAACGTGCGGCGCTGATCGAAGACAGTGTGCAGCAGCTCAGCCGAAGCGACCGAAGCGCCATGGACAGCCTGCGCTTAAATGAAGCCGAACTGCTGCTCATCATCGCGCGCGAGCGCTGGCAGCTGTCGGGCGATCTGGCCGGCACCCTGCAGGCCACGGAGTTAGCCGCCACCGCCATCAACGGCCTGAAGGATCCGCAATGGCTGACACTGCGGCAGACCGTTACCCGCGAACTGGCCGCGTACCGCGGCATCGAGGCCGATCCGCGCGCAGTTGCCCGCGGTGAACTGGATGCCCTGGAAACGCTGCTGCCGCAGTTGCCGGCCGCAAACAGTGGCGACACCGAGGGCACTCCGGAACCCTACGGTTTCGAGCGTCTGCTCAAAGCGCTGATCCGGATCCAACCGACCGGGCAACAGACCTTGATTGCCCCGGCCGAACGGCAAGCGGCGCAGACCGCACTGGCCCTGGAAATCACCAACGCGCGGACCGCACTGCAGTTGCGGCAGAGCGCCGAATTCAAGAACAGCGCGCGCCGGATTGATCAGTGGCTGCTGCGTCTGTATACCGATGGCAAAGCGCTGCAGGAGCGCCGGCAACGTCTGCAACAGGCTGCCAATGCGCCGCTCAGCATCGCATTGCCGGAAGCCGGCAGTACACTCAGTGAATTGCAGCGTCTGAAACAGAGCGTCACGCCATGAGCCTATACCGCAGCTTCCTGTGGTGGTTGTTGCTGGCCGCACTCGGCGCGTTGGCCTGGGATCTGCTGCAACCGGATTTCGGCGAAGTGGTCATCCGTTGGCACGGCACCACCGTCACCACCACGGTCGCGTTCTTTGTGTTTGCCTGCATCCTGTTGCTGTTTGCGCTGTGGTTGCTGTGGACCGTGTTGCGTTTTCCCTACAA
>Ga0315906_10003426_pt1 | contig 21075 bp, 23 predicted proteins | sample LakEriMetagenome_4_FD_203526 | JGI IMG/M metagenome (GOLD analysis project Ga0315906, IMG submission 203526) | Freshwater fungal communities from buoy surface, Lake Erie, Ohio, United States - Buoy 2 MA122 | ecosystem: Environmental > Aquatic > Freshwater > Lake > Lake biofilm | place: USA...
GTCGTCGCCGTAGGCCACTATGTCTCCTTAATTATTCTGTAGTTTTTCTTAACCAAACCTGATAGCCATTTTCAATAATGGTTGACTTATCTTTAACACTTTCAACAAAAGCATTATTTGCTTGTGTGGTTTCATCGTTTAGGAGTACATCATCTAGTGCCATAACTCCACCTACTTTAAGCATAGGCCAAGACAGTCTTGTGTCAGATTCAATACTTGCTGCAGAGTGGTCACCATCAATATAGATAAAGTCAAAGCGTTGATCTTGGTTCTGTTCTAGCCAAACTTTACTGTCGCTTTTTACCTTTGCAATCTTGTCTGCATATGGTGCTGTTCGTTCATCAAAGTATTCTTCTACCTTTGAGTCTTCCCAATTATCAACACAAGTAATAGTTGAGTTAGCACCGGTTAATATATTTTTGACTTGTTCAATTGCGCTTGTTCCGACCCACGAACCAATCTCTAGGAATTTTAGGTTTGGCTTGTTAACGAACTCAGTCATATTCCTGTCAAAGAAATCGCTAGATCCCATTGTCCAATACCAATTTGAAGGATATGCTGGGTCAATTTCTTCCCAATTTAATGTTGTCTCATCCCAACGCCAAATTCCTTTTGGTTTAGGCCAATGAAAAACATTTCTAACTTTGTCATAAAACATTCCAATACCAGCAAAGCGAAAACGCAAATTTCCATTGTAAGAAGTTTGAACCCAAGTACCGCCATAATGAGCAACGCAAAAGTCAATACCTTTTTGCTCGGATTCATTTCCATTCTCATCAAGCAGTTCATTGTTATGTACAACAATCACTTGCTTAACAATGTTGGTTTCATCTAGTTCTGCAAAGTGTGCCATCATATATTCCTTTTCAAATTAAGCAAAAGTGATACTTCCTGAACCTGTCCATTTGTAAACATAGTTAGCACCAACAGTTGTTTGAGTTGGAGAACCAGTAGTTGCTGCCGCTAATCCTGCTGATGTTGGATAGGAAATAATTACAATACCTGAACCACCTAATCCACCAGAAACGTTGGTACCGTTGTAACCACCACCACCACCGCCGCCACCGCCTGTGTTAGCAGTAGCAGCAGAGCCAGTTACACCGTTTCCTTGTCCACCGCTACCGCCTCCTCCAGAACCACCAGCACCAGAAGTATAAGAAGTAGGTGCACCGCCACCGCCACCGCCTGCGTAATAAGTTGCGGTTCCCGTTATGGACGAACTTATTCCTATACCACCTGAGCCAGCATTAGCACCAGATTGAGTACCACCTACAGCACCAGCACCACCGCCACCACCTGCAGGACCACCAGAAAGTCCACTGCCACCATTATTACCTTGACCAGCAGTACCAGTACCGCCTGTGCCACCAGCACCACCACCACCTGAACCACCATTATAGGTTTGACCTACTGGTGAGTTTTGTATTCCAATACCGCCGCCTGATGATGTAATGCTGCTAAATACGGAGTTACTACCAGGTTGGAATGTGCCAGCACGTGGACCACCTGCGCCTACTGTAACGGTATGGGCAACACCTCTAGTAAATGAAGCCGTTGAGGTTAATAATCCACCAGCACCACCACCGCCACCACAAGCAGCAAACATATAGAATGCACCACCACCACCAGCGCCACCACCTGCTACCACTAAGTAAGTAACAGATACTCCAGGTACTACAGGAGTTACTGAGTTAGATGCAGCAGATGCCAAAGATTGTCCATTAGCATTAGTTGCTCTTACTGTAAATGTGTAAGCAGTTCCGTTGGTCAAACCTGAAACTGTAATTGGACTTGCACCAGATCCTGTCAATGAACCAGGAGATGAAGTAGCTGTGTATGCAGATACCGCAGCACCGCCTGTTGCACCTGCTGTATAAGTAACAGTTGCAGAAGCATTGCCAGCAGTTGCTGTACCAATAGTAGGAGCTTGTGGAACTGTAGTTGCAGTAATGCTGTTAGATGCAGCAGATGCAGGACCTGTACCACGACCATTGGTTGCAGTTACTGTAAATGTATATGATGTGCTTGACTGTAAACCAGTTACTGATATTGGAGATGATGCACCAGTACCAGTGAACCCACCAGGGCTAGAGGTAACTGTATAAGAAGTAATAGGCAACCCACCATTAAAGCTAGGTGCTGTAAATGTAACATCTGCACGACCATTGTTATAGGCACGACCTGATGGCACATTGGTAGCAGTACCAATCGTTGGTGCATTAGGCACTTCACGTGATGAAGATGCAACTGTTCCCAAGATTCTCATTAGGCGGTTATGTCTCCAATCAAGATCCAAGAGTTTGTACCAGTTTTAATAAGAGTTGCTGCAGACCATTGTGTTCTGAGTTTAGTTGCGCTATCTGAGGCATTGACCGTTACGCCAACTGCGCCAGCAACTGTTACCTGACCTGAGTTTGCTTGAGCAATAGTTATCTGAGTTCCAGTAGCAAAGGGAACTGTGGCATTAGTTGGGACTGTTAGCGTAATTGCCGAAGCATTAGATAGAGTTACTAGATCTCCAGCATCTCCTGCTACCAATGTATAGGTAGTTCCAGTCTGAGTATTTAATGGGATAGTTTCATTAAGTCCTGCCTCGAAAGCGTTAAGTGCCTCTGATACAAAGACGTGCTTGATTGTTGCACCGCCTGAGTGAGATATAGCGCTAGTGCCTGATTGACCACGAACGATAGTAAAGGTATCGCTAGAGTTAGCAGTGATAAAGACAATCTCTTCGTTCTGTGTATCTGGGTCAATAGCTACCGAGAAAGTATCAATGTTGCCAGAGGCAAGAGTTACACCACCGAGAAGGGCTGCACCAGTACCAGTAGCCACAGTCATAGATGTAGCAGAGTTTGAGATACCAGAGGCAAGCGTTGTCTGAACGCTTATGCTTGAGTATTTACGTGTCATTGGTTTTCCTTATCGGGTGTAGTGAATACGGATTGGATACTTGTCTGCCAACTTCAACGCTTCTTCGTTAAGACGCTGTTGGTAAAGAGCAAAGATGTAGCGAGATGCAGCAGCACCTGCAGTTGATGGCAACTTAGAATCGTTTAGATCTGCTTCAGCACTAGAGAGATTGATTCGTCCTGCGTCAAGGTAAGACAATAACTTGTATGCTGCGCCGAGTACGACAACATCCTTGCAAGACTCAGGTAAGCCAGATACGTCAGCAAAATCATCTGTGTTTGCGTCAAGAGTGTTAGGCGTGGCTGTATACCAAACTTGAATTGTACGACCAGGTTGTACGTTCTCATAGATATTTAGTGTGTTGTTTGTGTTGAAGGTAGCAGCATTTGCCATCCCGTCTAAGCGCCAGCGATTTACTGGTAGCCATTCTTGGCTAGAACCTGTTGTTTGCCAAGATATAAAGAGTACACCTTCGCAATCATCAGGCAATGGGTATGTAACCTGAGATGCGTTAAAGGTAAATGTATAAGAGTTAATAATCCAGAGCTTAGGATAGAAGCTGTTGATTGTGTCGTTGATTGCCTTTTTGATGGAGTTACGTGGGAAGGTTGGAGATAAAGTTACCGGCGCATATTGTGCGTGAGGTGATGCAGTTGTTCCCTGATACCCACGACCAAAGCCTGGAATAACATTGAGTACGTTGTTTGCCTTGTCAAAAGAATCAATCCAGATAAGTTCATCATCAATCTCAATGATACCTTTGGCTAGGTTAGATGCTGAGCCAACAGTGATTTGTGTGCTGGTAGTTGTTAAACCTGCAGCGTTGGCAACATAAGTGATGCGGTCTTGGCGTAGTGCATAACCTTGTAGGTTAGCCTTTACCTCGTCTACCAGTTCGTCCAGTGTTGGCATTATTTCCTCTCATACCAGCCATCTCCCCATAGAGTTAGCAGTCTTGCAAAGTATTGCTCGTATTGTGGTGCGATAGCATCTAATGAATATAAAGATACTGCTCGCTTGTGTATTGCTACTGGGTCCAAGTCTTTAACCCACTCTGTAGCTACTGCAAACTCCATTGCATTTCTGCAACGATATCCAGTAACACCTTGTGGATTAGTTTCTGTAAATGCACCCCAGTCTGTGGTAATCGTTGGAGTCCCACAGGTTTGTGCTTCGATAACAACGTTACCGAAAGGTTCTATGTAAAGCGTTGGAGCAAATAGGGCAATAGCACCACCCATTAACTTTGCTCGTTCTTCTGCTCCCACTGGTCCTACCCATTCACCGTATTCAATCTTAGGATCTTTACCAGGACCTGCCATAATCAGCTTGAGTCCTAGTTCCTTGCATACGTGCTGAGCAACAATTAAACCTTTGCGATCTACCATACGTCCAACATATAGGTAGTAATCTTCCTTCTTTTCTTGCAAAGGAAACATCTCTGGTTCTAAATACCCTGGAATAACCGCATCATAGAAGTTGCCATCTACCATTGTTGGATTCTTAAACATTGCATAGATGCTGTGCATCCAAGCGTAAGACTCAAAGACTTTATACTTGCTAAAGATTCCACCGTAACCCACACCAAACTCTACTGTGATGTGGTTTGGGTAAGCATCTGCAATAGGTTTTTGTGAAGCACCACCGATAACACAGATAAAGTCTTTTTGTTCTAGGCGCTTACCTAGTTCCTTAATAGCGTTACCATTAAAGATCTGCCAGTGTGGAAGGTTAGAATCAAATGCTGCTTCAGTAAAATGCTTGCCGTCTAGTGCTTCTTCACGTTGCTCGTTTGTGATACAAGTAATTAACTCGTCACACGGTGCTTCGTTTTCTTCACCAGCATAGAGATAGACCGTATGGCCTAACCTTTTCATCATCATACAGAATCGGCGTACCTTTTCTGTATAGGCACAGTTGACATAATCTTTGGTTGTCTGCGTGTGAGGCAGGCTCATAACGTGGAATCTCATACGAGAATCTTATACTGCAAGATCTCCTACTAGGACCCAAGTGTCAGTATTGCGCTTAACGAGTGTTGCTGATGACCATTGAGCACGTAGCTTTAACCCTGGCGTAGCGTTGATAGTTACACCACCTGTAGCTACAACTGTCATCTGACCTGCACCAGTTTGCAGAAGGCTGATTTGAGTGCCTGTTGGAAATGCCACTGTTGAGTTCAATGGGACTGTAAGGTTATTTGCAGAGCCTGAGTTAATTTCAACTAACTTGCTTGCATCGCTAAGAACCAGAGTATATGAAACAGTCTGGGCATTGATAACCAGTCCTGGGTCACCAGATGGACCAGTCGAACCAGTCACACCTTGTGGCCCTGTAGGACCTGTTGGCCCCGTAGCACCTGTTGGGCCTGTTGCTCCAACAGCACCGTTAGTTCCTGCTGTGCCTGTTGGTCCAGTTGGACCTGTAACACCATCAATACCATTGGTTCCAGCAGGTCCTGTTGCACCTGTAGCACCAATTGGCCCTGTTACACCATCAGGTCCTGTAGCACCTGTTGGTCCAATATCACCTGTTGCACCAATTGGTCCTGTAGGACCAGTTGCGCCGATAGGTCCTGTGGCTCCTGCTGGACCAGTAGATCCTGTAGGTCCTGTAGCACCGATTGGACCTGTAGGCCCGATAATGCCTGCGCTAACAATAGCTAAGAATATCTGTTCATTATTAGCAAAGCCTGTAGTTCCAGTACCACCAGAGTTAACAAGGGTTACTGGGACTTCAACGTAGTCATTAGGGATAATTGTAATTGCAGAAGAAACTTCCCACTTTTGGAAGTTGTTAGAATTTGCTCTGTCTTGAATTACAAGAACATCTCCAGGACTAAGAAGTGCCAAGAAAATATCAATGTCAATATTATCATCGTCAATGTGGTCAATGTTAATTTGTGTTGCAGAAGTCTGGGTTGCATTGTTCCATAGCAGGAATGATGAGCCAGGAGATCCGCTTGTAGCGCTAGTCTTGGCTAGATAGTCATAGAAGCTAGAGGATTGACCATCTGCTCCAGTAGGTCCTGTAGGGCCTGTAGCGCCCGTAGGACCAGGAACAGTGCTGTCTGCACCTGTAGGACCGGTTGCTCCAATTGGACCCGTAGGACCGACAGGTCCTGTTACTCCGATTGGTCCTGTTGCTCCAGTTGCTCCAATAGGGCCAGTAGGCCCAACATCACCAGTGGCACCGATAGGGCCAGTAGATCCAGTAACACCTACGGAACCCGTGGCACCAACTGGTCCAGTCGGTCCGATGTCGCCTGTAACTCCTTGAGGTCCTGTTGGACCTGTAACTCCCGTTGCGCCCGTAACGCCTGTAGGTCCTGTGTCGCCCGTGGCTCCAATAGGACCCGTGGCACCCGTCGCGCCAATCGGTCCAGTAATTCCCACATCACCTGTTGCACCTGTTGCTCCCGTCGGACCAGTGGCACCAGTGACACCTTGTACACCTGTCGCACCAGTTGGTCCAGTATCTCCCGTAGGGCCAGTAGCCCCTGTCGGTCCAGTGTTACCTGGAGCACCTTGTGGGCCTTGGTCTTGCGAAAGTTCTACTGCTACTTGTGGTGTGATATTTTCAATAACAATGATAGTTGTCATATTGTCACAGCTCCTGTCACCACAAATTTTCCTTCAAGTATGCGTGTAACTACGCTACCTGAATCTAATACTAGATCATATGAATAACGACCTGCTGAAATGTTGCCAGTAGTTGCTGCGCTTATTGTTACTGTGATGCGACCATTAGGTCCATCAACAGCAATCATTCCATTAGTAGTACTTGCTACTACAGTTGTAGTAGAAGCACCAACGAATGGTCGTACAGTCATAACTACTAGGTAGTTATCTAGGTTCCAAGGAGTGTTATCGTTGAGAACCTGAAACTGAAAATTAAATGTAGTTGCTTGGTCACAGACCAAGTTATATTTAGCACTCAAGATGACACCGCTCTGAGAGCTTGCGCTGCAGGTAGTTGAAAAGTGCCAGCGATGAGGTTACATACGCCATTGTAATCAAGACGATTAGTAGTAGACGTACCCGCAATCGCATTTAGAACTCCCACTGTGTCTGTTAAGTTTGTTGATACTGAGCGTTGTGCTGCCCATTGGCGAGCAGCCAATGCTTGGTCAACCATCTCACCTGGTGCTCGATAGGTGCCACCATTAGCCAGACGATTCAGTTCATCTAATAGCGTTGTACCGTATTGTCCTAGTGCCACCTATTTACCTCACTTCTTCTTTTTACGAGATGCTGCTGCGTTATCTACTAGATTTGGATAAGGTCGTCCTGCTGCCTTAGCCCGTGCTTTTGCTGCCGCCTTTTGTGCTGGCGTTAATTTCTTTGACTTCTCTTTAGGATTTTTTGTATCCCAGAATGCTGCCTTCTTTTTCATTTGCAACTACAATCCCAAGCGCGAAGCGACTTGTTTATTCTTGAGTTTGGATCTCTAGCTGTCTTACTAGAAGTGTTCTTGGCCTTCATCCCACACATACGACCACAGAAAGACTTGCGCCGTCCTGCAGACTTAGGAGACTTAGCAGCCTCAGCCTTTTTAACTGGAGGCTTGAGGTTCATCCCCTGCGCTTTGGCAGAGGCACGACCTTTTGCATTCAGGCCACCCTTTGGGTTCTTACCTTCTGCTCTCTGCCACGCTGGAGACTTTGCCATTACTTCTTTTTGCCCATTCTCTTCTTAGTCATCTTTGCCTGAGACATTGCAATAGCAACTGCCTGCTTGCGACCTGTAACTACCGGACCTCTACTAGATCCTGAGTTCAAAGTACCAGACTTAAACTCTTTCATTACCTTAGCAATCTTGGCCTTCTTAGCAGCCTTGTTCATTACTTGGCTGCCTTGCCCATTGCACCTGTCTGGATTGATTCGTATGTGCAGTACTTCATAGCACCTTCGTACTGCTTGTCAGGTGTTGGGTACTTTGCAATATCTTCTTCGTAGTTTTCCATTGTTACTCCTTAAATGTCATTGAGATTCCATCGAATGCTTTACCGGCCTCGTTGGAAAGTTGAACTGCTGCATCTATATCTTTACTCTTTGTTGAACGTGGTTCTATACCCTGTCGTGTTGCATCGTAATAGGACTGTAGTTCCCTATCGTGTTGCTTAGCAGTAGGTATACCTCTGTGGTTTGCCACACCTACGCTCAACTCTAGTTCGCCAATCTTGCAACCGAAGCATCCTTCTACATACTCAAGGTGCGTTGTTCGTCTATGTAAACTCATACTGGAGTTATCCAACTTCCGTATCCGGCAGCGGTAAGGACTCCTGCTTGGTAATCACTAATCTCGTACTCGTGACCACCGAGGAAGTAGTAACTAGCTGCAGCCAGATCATCTTGGCTTGGAGTTAATGTTGCTATAACTTGAGTTCCATTAACAATCAAAGTCTGACCGCGTGGAATGTCTGTAAGGCTTGGAGCAATATCACCATCAATGGTTCCACCATTAAGGCGACGACCTGCAAGGCGTGAGTACGGTGTGAACTCGTTTAAGCCTGCGCCCCAGGTTTGCCACTGGTACGGAGTTACTAATGTGTATGGCATATCCAACCTTTCCTAAGTGACAGAGGGTAGGTTTCCCTACCCCCTGCCGTTGCACTAGCGGAATTATCCGTTTGTTGCTGCAGACTCAATGCGATAGAGCGCTGCTTCACGAAGGCGTGCAAAGCCTCCGAAGTAGTACCAACCGATTGTGCGGAAACGACGTAGCGCGTCAATCTCTGGACCGATAACGGTTGAGATGTCTGCTGCTTGTGCTTCAGCCAATGCTTCACGACCTGCGATGATCGCACGGTAGTTGTTGGTGAATGTAACAGTACCTGTGTCAGCAACTGATGTGATATTAGATGCTGTAAGTGCATAGGTAAATGTTGTTGATGTTGTGCCTGTGATGGTGTATGTACCATTGACACCTGTGTTAGTTGTAGCAGCAACTGTTACAACCTGACCTGTTCCAAGGCCGTGAGCAACTGCTGTAGTGATTGTCACTACGTTAGATGTCAAAGCAACGTTGGTGATTGCAACTGTAGGTGTGATACCTGCAGCAAGATTCAAACCGTTTAGAACACGTGGTGTCTCAACGATGAAAGCGCCTTCGATAACGCCTACTGCACCAGCAACGAACGGTGTACGCTCAACGTACTTTGTTAGCTCCTGGAATCCACCTGTACCAGTTTCAGCGCGAAGGTCTGCTGACTGACGTGGGTGTAGGTATGCAGCATATAGTTCACCCATACGAGGCAATGCCTTGTTTGTGCGTAGTGAAACAACAGCGTTACGGATATCCGATACTGTCATTGTGTCTACTGGTAGAACTGTTGCTGATGATGTTGGAGCAGTTCCTGATGGACCGTTTGAGTAGATCACGTTAGTTCCTGCTGAGAGGACCTGACCTACAACGTTGTCGATAGAATCTGCTGCGTTGTACGCGATGATGTCAGCAAGTGCTGAATCAACGTCGTTGAATGAAGTTAGGTTTAACTTCTTTGTTGTTGTAACTGCTGAACCGTATTCGTTCAGTGTTACTGTAACCTGTGATGGGTTACCTAGTGCGATGCTTGATACATCTGAAGATTCTGTCAATGTAGAAGTAGCTTGTGCCAAATCTGAGTAGATTGAGAATACAACTGATGATCCTGGCATTGCCTGTTGCACTGGCTTAACATCTGCAAGTGAACGCATAACAGGAATGGAACGTAGTGCCATTCTTACATACTGATCGTATGCTGCTTGTACGAGGTTGCTGATGCTAGACGTGGTGGTAGGGGTACCTGTTGGAATTGCCATTGGGTCTAGCCTTTCTTGTTTAGGATCGGATTAGAGTCCAGACAACCTAATAACTTCATCCAATTCTTCTCTGCTATTTGCATTCATTAGTTTTTGCATAATATCTCCGTTGTGTTCTGGTGAAACACCAGAGTCTGCGGAGTTAGTCATACGCTTATATGCTGCAGCATCGTTTGGATTTACGTTAGGTGTTGCCTGGGTCTGACTTGTTTCAATACCGAAAACATCGGCATAGTCTTCAAGCCATTTAGATACAGACTCTTCAGTTGGGTCTATATCCTGTGGGATAAATGAAGCAATTTTGCTGTTTACCCCGCGACTTGCGAGGGCATCCTTTATTGCTCGTTCGCGCTGCGCTTTGTTCAAAGACTCGAACTGAGCCTTAAGCTCATTGAGTTCTTTGTCTTTTTGCTTAGACGCTTTGCGTAGTTGCTTTACTAGGTCGTTAGATGAGTCATTCGTATCGAAGTCGTCATCATCCTCGTAGTCGTAATTGGACATAGTGGTCCTTCTCCCTATTAGTTGTTGGCGCAGGCCTCATATTCGTTTGGGGAAACGGTATGGCTCCTACTCCTGGTCTTGTTGTCGCTCCACTAGGCCAGTCGTTCTAGTGGCAGGCTTGTTATAGTACTCCGGCTCTGTCTCGTGCTATCGCACCAGCACCGGCACGTCCGCTAAATGCGGCTTCTTCTAATGATTTTAATTTTTCAGTTTGTTTTTTAGCTGCTGCTGAACCAGGAATATTTAGAATATTTGCTTCTGCAGTTTGCTGTGTGTATGGATCTTGCTTATAGATAGATGCTAATTGTCCACCACGCATAGTATCTTCAGCAATAGTAGCTGCTGCTTGCTGGTATCTTTGTCCGGTTACCCCAGCATTGGCAAGTGCTTCAGCACCTGCAAGAGTTGCACCAAGTCCTGCTCCTAGTTGAGCACCGCCAATTTCGGCAGCAGTTACCTTGCGCTTAATGTTCTCAATAGCGTTCTTAGGATCAAGTGTGTAAGCCAAGATATCACCGTTTGTAATATCAGGGTAGAATTGCTTGAGTGCCTGAGTTACCTCTGGGTTGGCGTTGAGTACACGCTTTTGTGCAGTTGCGATACGATCTTCTAGTTCTATATCACTGATATCGTTTGCAATTATTTTTTCAAATCCTTCTTGGCGACCCATTTCACCACGAGTGTAGTAAGACTCTGGCAATCCATAGCGACGCATAATGTCTTGGTAGGCATCTTCCTTACCAATGTACTCAGCCTCTGATAGTGCACGAAGACCCTTAGCCATACGCTGTGCGTTAGCAGCAAAGCGCTTCTTGTAAGCATCTGTATCGCGTAAGCGAAGAGTTAATTCTGATGAAGATAAACCTTGCTGGATAAACTGCTTAAGTGGTTCTACTAATGCGCCTAATCCATTTGCATCAAACTGCTCAAATAATAGATCGTAGGCCGACTGTCCTTTAAGACGCTTTTCCTCTTGCATTTCATCGCCAACTATTGTTGCTCCTGATGGTGTTGCACCAGCGCCTACTAGTGTTGCACCAGTGCCTGATCGTGTTGGCTTATTCTTTAATGCCTTAGCTGCTAAGGCAGCATTGACAGATTTACCTACATCAAGTCCAGTTTTACCAGCAATTGCTGCTGCATATTCTTCATCGCTAAGAGAAGTATTAGGATCATAAGTATCGCCATAATACCCAGAAGCGTTAATACCACCGCGTCTTTCAATCTCTTCTTTAGTGATTGTCCCGCGTGCAATTGCAGCCGCTTCTCGAGCTGCATCTCTCTTAAATTCAGCCATTATTTACCCCTGGAATCCAAAGTCACGAAGGACTCTAAGTGCTGTGTCAGATACTTCTTCTTTAGCCTGATTAGTAAACTGCCAACGGTTGTCTTTTCTTAACATCTTCTGGTAATCATACAAAGACATTTCTTTGTCAGGACCGATAGCACTGCGAAGTACTTGGTCATCGAGAGTAATACTCTCTGGGTTAATCTCTAGTACAGATGCCATAAGTCTCTTGTATGGGTTGTAAATAGTGTCAAGGTCTACGCCTTGGTCAAGTAAAGAGGATACCTTTTCAGGTAGTCCTAGCTTTGCTGTGCTACGAATAATCTGCTTAAAGGTTTCAATAGACTCACCTTGTGCAAGGTTTTGTAGCCATCCTTGGATACTAGAACCAAAGTTCTTGTCTAGGTCTAATCCATTTGCCTTGGCAGTTTTTCTCAAGTCAGCAAGATTCTCTCCTGCTTGACCTCCTACTATTCCACCAGGCTTGTATGAAATCTTAGCTCTGATGCGTTGAGCAACTATTGCTGGCTGGTTCTCATAACCTAGGTCATAGATATCACGAGAGATTAAATCTAGTTCATCTGGAGATACTGTTACGCCAAGGCGCTTAGCCTCATCTGCTATAACCTGCTTCGTATAAGTAAGTCCACGACCATATTCAGTAGTTCTAAGAAGTTCATCTGCATTAGAACCAGTCTTAATTAGGTCATCAAACTGACGCTTATAGAATCCACGTTGGCGAACTGCATTAGCGTTTTGCTTAAACCAAGTTGTATTCTCAAGTTCTTTAACAAATTGATCTGGTGTTAAATCATCGTCTGTATTAGGAACACCATCCTTACCTATAGCTTTACGTAATAAAGCCTGAAGGTCTGGATTAGTCTTAAAGATTGTGTCAATAGAACCATAGTTCTTTGCAACCTGGTCAATGATTTCATCAATTGTTAATTTCTTTTTCTCAGCAGGTGTAGGTTCTGGTTCTCCTGGCTTTGGCTTTGGAGCACCTGGCTTTGGTTTTGGACTACCAGGTGTAGGTGTTTTTACAACACCAGGTGTGACCGCCGGAGTACCAGGTGTCACTGCTGGAGTGCTAGGCGCTTGGGCAGGTGTACCAGTAGGGCCATCATTTGCAGTAGTAGGAACTTGAGGCTTTGCTACCTTAATTTCTGGAAAACTGCGCTCAACATCTGGTGCTATAACACCAATTCTGCTTGTTGCTTTGTTAATATCTCTCTTAATAGAAACAGTATCTTCTCCACGTGCTTCTGCCTTAGCAAGTTTTGCTTGATCCTCTTTGATCTTTTTATTAAGATCTAGGTATTCTTCAGCAGTCTTTTCTAATTTAATAAGTCTGTTGAGTTCTGCCATTGCTGCCTTGGATTCACGCTCAAGAACTCTAATCTGTTCATTGATTGTTTTTACTTCAGCATCTGTTACAAACGGCTTCTTCTTCTTTTCTTTAAGGTCACGGATATCATTAACCTTGGCTGAATACTCGCCAGAAACTTTTTGCAGTTTAGTTTTAATTGCATTAGCCATTAGCGCACACCTAACGCACTCTTAAAGGCATCGTAGTAACTAAAGACTTTATTGGCCTTAGCCTCATCTGTGCCTGCAATTTGCTGAATCAAGAACTGCCCCTCGTCAATGCCACCTGTTGTAGTAGCAGTTTGAACATCGCCAGATGTTGAGTATGTTGTAACAGTAGGAGCAGCCTTCTGCGCCTTCTGTAATGCTGATGTGTACTTCTTTAACTCTTCTTTGGTAGCACCTCGACCAACAACATCTTCAAGAACTGCATTAATAAGAGTTCTAGCAGTTGTTTCATCAGCGATACGGATATCTTTGCGGATAGATGGGCCATCACCTGATGCACCTTCTGCAATACGAGATGCTGCTTCTTGGTCTAAATATTGTCCTACAGTAAACTGTTGTCCTACCATTTGACTCTGGAGTGCAGCCTTCATAGAAGCTGTTGAGTAAGCAGAAAGTAACTTGTCTGAATACTTGCCAGTAACTGCTACCTTGTATCCAGCGTTCTTTAATCTTTGAGCAAGGATCTTACGATCTGGTTCTGACATATTGTACAAAATGCTTGCATCTTGATTAGCAGTTACTGTTGTAGCTTCATATCCTCCGCTAACGCCAGTATTGGAGATGGTTGTACCAGATGGGATTATCTGGCTTTGCCAAGTCTGCATAGCTCCTTGGCGTGCTTCATCAGCAGATTTAGCCATTTTAGTCTCCAATCAATCGTGAGAATAATACATCGTATGCTGATTTAGCATTTGGATTTGCTCCTGCAATTTCCAACAATTTTACTTTAATGCTTTGACGCAACAAGTCCTTGTAGTTTTGTTGTGTATCACCGTTACCAGTAATAGAATCACGAGCAGTCTTATAGGCTTCAAACTCATTGACCATCTTAGAAAGTAACGCACGAGTCTTTGGCTGTGCTGTTACATCCTTATCGCTAAGCATATTAACTAGGTCTTGGTATGCACGTTGGCGTTGGATCTGACGACCTGCACCACCGGTACCTAGTTCTTCTTGCAACACTGGACGTGTATTCTTGTACTGGTCTGCCCAAGTATTCCATTGTTGACGAATCAAGCGCTTTCCTTCATCTGAAGGAGTACCTGCTAGATCTGCCTCGTATAGTTCCTTTTGGCTGTAGTAGTACTGAATGTCCTTGGCAGCACCAACTTCTTTGAGGTAATCATCAAGAGTTTTGCTCTTCTTCAGACCTGCTTGGAAGATAATCTTGTAAGCATCGAAGTTAAAGTCACCCTTTGTAGGTATAAGGAATGGAGCGCCTTCCTTGTACTTCTCAAGCAATGGCTTGTTTTCTTGAATCCAAGTATCTGCACCATCTACTGCACGAACCACAGCTACTGTATTGCGCTCTGATTCAGATACTGTAAATGGCATCTGGTTTGGATAGAGTCTAATCCACTCTTTTGTAGTCCTATCAATGTCGCCATTGTATGTTTGCAATAGATTATTAAATACTTGCTTGAAGTTTGTACGCTCATTGTCGCGTACCCACTTAGCCATATCAGACTTGAGTGTAACTTGTGGTGATGCTGGAGCAATGAATCCAAAGACTGCACGAAGTGCTAGAACGCTTAGCGTTGCAGACTGCAACTTGTCTTTGTACTCCTGTAGTTCACCAGGTGTAGGCGGAACTTCTACTTCTTGACCATTAACAATCTCAATACGAGACTTTGGGCTATAGCCTGCAGCCTCTAGGTAGGTAACACCCTTACGGAAAGCAGATGCGTACTGAGATGATCGCTCATCCTTGTTTAATGCGCCCAAGATACGGTTAACGTGTGCAGGTAATACAGCGTTTATCATAGGCGCATCTTCGCCATACTCACCTAAGAAAGCTCTTTCCAATTCAGCAAACTGAGGTATTAAGTTACCCATTACTTTAACTGGAAACGCTGCTAATGGACCTGCAAATGTAGGAAACAATGAGTCAGGGTTCATAGAAGGTGTAATCATCTTCAACTTACCTGAGAACTCTACTGGCATTGGAATTTGAAACGCTGTTTCTACTCCAAATGCTTTCATTATTCCATTGACTGCCTTGTATACAGGCTCTAATCCTGGATAGAAGAAGTACTGCTCGCCATTATCATCTGTCTGTACGAAGCCAGAGTGTGAAATACCCTCATAAGTAAGTGCTGCACGAGACAAAGATTCTGGGTTGTACTTTACTGTGCGTACAATACGACGATAGAAGTCTTCAGTAGCACGATAGAATCGTGCAAAGTTACGACCAGACATAGCCAACTGGCTACGCACTGCAGGATTGTCAACAAATGCTAGAACTCTCTCACGAGCAAGGTCTTCTGCAATGTCAACTAAGTGACGAGTTGCTTTTTCCTTACCCTTTTCAAGTGCTTCACCTGTTAAACCTACAGTAAAGCGGTCCATAATAGATTTCTCAAAGCCTGTTGCACGCATATTCTTGCGAATCTGTGTTAACTGGTAGATAACTAATGGCTCACGTGAGAATCTAGCGTTAGCTTCTCCCATATAGCCCCATAGTTTTTCCATAATTCCAGCAGCAAACTGGTTACCTTCGGTAACTGGTACAAGTACTGGACCGTTGATCCACCTAGGAGCAAGAGCAATGTCATCAAGTCCTGGTAGATCATCTAGTCCAAGATTATTTGCAGATACTTTTACTTTTCCAAGTCCATCTGTGAATCGGATTTTGCTTAGTAGGTCCTGGTTAACATCACCATTTTCCTTAGACAAGAGATTCTTAACAGCCTGGAAAGCACGCTGTGCGTGATTCTGTTCTGTTTCACCAGGGATACTGTAAAGCTGAAAGCGCTCACGTTCTTGTTGAGTTAGACTCTTTAGGTAAGTAACAATTTCATCAATTGCTTTACCTTCATCATTAAGGTTAGCAATAGCAAGGCTACCAATTTCATCATTTGCTACACGACTAATCTGTACTAGCCAGCCTAGACGACTTTCTGTGCTTGCGATTGGACTAAATGGTGCGTATGAACGCTTGCCATAGGCTTGCTTGTATGCAGTTCCGTCATAGGTTAATGCAGCCATCTGGCCATACTTTGCAACATCATCTGTTGCTGCCATAAATTGATCTGCACCACGAAGGCCGTTCTTACCGCCTTCACCAATGATACGCATAGTTTCATCTAGGCGACCAAATTTTGCAAACTCTGTTAGGAACTCTGCTGCCTCTGGATCAAGAAATTTTCCAACCATTGAGTCAAGGATTGCTTCTGCCATAACAGTCTGTGCTGCATTAACATCGCCAGCATCTGCTGCTGCTTTAATCTTTGCATTAAAAGTGTCTACTTGTTTTTTGCGAACAATTTTGTTAATGAAACCTAATTTTCCTTCACCTGATGCAACACGCAAAGTTGTTGATAATAAGCGTCCTTTTACTACTCCCCAAGGAGAATCACCGACTGCTAGGTGAAGCATTAAATCTTCAGCAGCATTACGTACTGGAAACTTAGGACCAGCTAGAGTTCCAAGAACCCAGACAGATGTCATATCATCTGCCCATTTCTGTTGGGATAGACCCATAACATTATCAATGATTCCAGAACGAGCAGATAAGCGATCTAGGTCTTGAATACTAGGAGTTGAGATAGTCTCAGATAGTTGAAAGTTAAACAACGCAGAACGCTGCCCATTAGGCAACTCGTCAGGGTTGACGCGCTTAGTAATCTCATTACCTGCTTCATCAATCTCACGAACGATAGTAGGTGAGGCATAAGCCTTTGGAACGCCCTTGCTACCAAAGTTACGCAGGAATGTTCTTCCAGCTTCTGACTTATCTACACCACGAATAGTTGCAAGTGTATACCAGATACCTTCGTAGATTTGTTTGCGCTGACCTTCGTTGCCTGCAGTAAATGCTTCTGCAATAATCTTTGCGTGGTAACGAGAGTTAGCAAGACGAGCTAGACGATATACCTGTGTTGATGCGTCATCTGCCAGTACATTAAACTGGTTATCACGAAAAAATGGAATGGTTGAGAACTTACGTGCAAAGCGGTCAATGCGTCCTTGAATCTGACGCAAAGGCATACGTGTAGCTCCGTCAGAACCTTTGATACGACCAACCTGACGCTCTAAACCTGCAAGGTCTGCAACATCATCTGTTAGTCCAGCAGCAATATCTTCATATTGGATTGTGCCAGTACCATAGAAGGCATCAACAATCTTTTGACCAACTTCGTCAATGTTAAAAACTTTGTTTGCTGTTCTAAATGTAGCAATACGTGCCTTGCGTGCAGGACTAAGTGTAGGAACAAGTGGAGTCATACGTGCTGCTTGTCCACTAACAATGCTCTTTAGATCTACCACATTTAGTAAATAATTTCTTGCAGTTGCTGCGTCTTTAACGCCAGCTTTAATAAACTCATCTATAGCTGCTGGACCAAACTCTGGTGCGATACGACGTAGTTCATCACTAACAGCAACCTGAGCGCGTAGATCTCTAGTTGTATTACGTATCTTACTTAGTTCGTCTAGTTTTTCACCATAGAGATTAAAAAAATCTACTACACCCTTTTGCTCAAATACTTTATCTAGTCGCTGTGTATTTCCAGCAACAGCAAATAGATTACGACCATAAGTAAACTTCTCTTTACCAATAACATTAAATAGTAAGAAGTCTCCGGCATCGTATGCCTTCTTAGCCTTACCTAATATTAGTGTTGGGTCAGCAAAAATGCGATATGTTGCATCTCCAAGTCCAGATATACCTTTATAGAGAAAGCCTGAGCCTTCCATTGAACCTGGAAGTAATATGTTTGCAAGTGCGCGACCAGGAGAATACTTGGCAGCATTGACCTTATCTAGCGCATTTTGAAAATCTTTAACATCTTCTTCTGTGCTATAGCGTAGATCTGCACGACGCGCAATCTGCTTTTCAATCTCAGTACCTTCTGCAATGATCTTATCAAGCGGTGTACCGCCTGCTACCTTCATAGCAACATTGATTAAGTCATTACCAAATTCTGTTTTAGCACGTGAAATACGATCTGGGCTAAAGACCATATCGCCTTTATCGTTAGCAATCTCAAAGGCTTTACCGATATTTACGCCTTGGTCTAATGCAATAGCACCAGTACGATAGATGCGAGTCATCGCATCTGATACTTCAGTTAATGCAGCAAATGTTCCACCGATAACAGCCTTAATAGGAGCTGTTGCGTAATGAAATGCTGTTCCAAACCAACCACGCTTTTGCTCAGGTGGCGCATCTTCTGATTCGCCAAACATAGCAAGGTGAGCGTTCTGTTGGTCTTGAGTCATTTGACCAAACTTCTGTTGTGCAACTGGTGCAGGTAGAGCAAGTAGGGTCTTGTGAGAATCAAGAAGTTTTGCTAAACCATCAACTTGTGACTTTTGTGATGGATTAAGACCAGCCTGTGCTGCCGCAGCAATTAAATTATTCTGCGCCATTTATAGACCTCGTGATGCAGCTCGCTGATACAAGATCGCAATTTCACCAGTTTGATCGTATGGAATCATCTTTGCTAATACATCAGATAGTTTTTCAGTTGCTGGATTCATACCTAGTACTTCTGGACCAGGACCAGGGCCTAACCTATTACCAGCCATAATGTCTTCAGTTGGGCGCTGTGATGGTGCAAATAATTCTGTTACTGGTGCCTGTTCTGCAGCTTCACGTACATCTCCTGCACGAGCAGGACGTACATCACCAGTCTTGGCAAGCGGAGCACCTGACTTAATAGCCTGTGTCTCAACGCCTTCGCCGTATGCTGTAGAACCTAATTCTAATTTATCAGTACGTGTGGAGAATTTACCTGGACCTGCTGGTCCAGCCAGTGGATTCATCATACTCACTGTTGTTCCTCCTCTAATTTTTCTAAGTCTGTTGCCATATCTTCCCAAGCCCTATTGGTTTGAGTAAGATGATTTGATTGATAAATTGATAACTCCATTAGTTCACCTGTTAATGTTTCAACAGATGAAGCAATGTTATGTAAAAAGCCTATACCGACAACAACAAAATCAAGAAAGCGCACTGGACGAGAAATGTAATTATTATCTTTCATCGCCCAGTGCTCCTTCTATTAAAAGTTATTATCCCTTTTTTACTGCGTTGCCACGACGGCCTGCTGGCATCATTGATGGAACTACCTTGCCACCTGCTGGCTTAGATGTGTCCTTCTTGCCTTCGACTGGCTTTGACATTGGCGCTGCTGCGCGAGATCCCTTGTTCATATTTACACCTCCTCTGCTTAAGCTGCGCCGGTGATACCAGCGAGTAATTGGGCTATATCGGGTCTTTGACCAGCAGCAGGGGCCATACCACCTTGTTCTTGTGGAGGTTGCGCTGAGGCTGGGGCGGGGGCCGCACCTGCTGCTGGAAGTTGTTGTTCCATACCTGGTGCCATAGGTGGCATCGCTGGGGCTGGAGGTGGTGGTTCTGGTGTAAATGCTTTTTCGATTGTGCTCTCTAGCGATTGGCCCTTTTGCCGACCTTGGATAACAGATGCAATGCGGGTGATAATCTCACTAGGGTCTTGGCCTTGCGCTGCAAGGGCCGGAATGGCTTGAGCATACTGAGCAACAGCCACGCGCAAAGAATCGCGCATTTCTTCGATATCAACACGTTGTTCCTCCTGCGTAACATTCAAGTCCATTGGAATCTCACGACGTACATAGTCACGAGATACGAGCTTGTCTGAACGCATTTGTAGTAATGCAATGATGGCACGGTTTGGATCCATACCAGACATAATTCCGTAGCGTACATCTACGCCGTACTCACCCTTGATGTCACGAGATGGTGTGTACTTTAGAACGTAAGGTGTTCCATCATCTGAACCCTTGATGGTCTTTGGAATACCACCAAAGATTTTCTCGTCTGCTTCAAAACAAACAGAGATAAGTTCCTGGAACATACGAGCAAATTGTGCTTGTGCTGCCTTGATCTGTGTATCAAAGCCAGCCTGTAGTGCTTGCACACCACGGCCTGTTACAACTGATGCATCAATGTTACCTGAACGAGATTCAGGATAACGAGCACCAAGGCGTAGTTCACGCTCTAATACACCAGATTCTGTAAAGACTCCAGGTGGTAGTTCTAGCGGAACGCGACGAATACCTTGTGGATTAGCAGAACGCATAATGGAATCTGGACCAAGTGCCAACTCTTGCACATCCTGTGGGATAGCAATAGGTGCTTGGATAGATTTTTCTGCTGCTTGGATCTGCAATACTGCAAAGCGAGCACGAGCTAACTGTACAGATAGAACATCATCAAACTGTCCACGTGCTTCACCGTCAAGTGAAGAACGCATTACGACAGATGCCATTGCCTTACCTAAGATGTTAGGCGTGCGTGATAGAACAAGGTTCTTACGCTCTGGTAGATAGAGCAAGTCCTGGTCCTTGTCGTGGTACTTGACCATTGAGATATAAGGAGAAGATAAAGCGTACTGGTTCTTACCTAGGATTAAATCGTAATACTCTGGGTATTGTGCCGCTAGTGTCTCTGCATCGGTAACGATAACCTGAGTTACAGACATAACGCGACCATAACGATCTAACTCTGGGTAGGTACCAAATGGATTGAGCATACGGATACGAGGGTTGTTATCCTCAAAGTCCATCTCAACCATACCGATACCAAGACCGTAGGTGTTATACCAGTCTGCTGCTGTGTACATCTGCAGTTGTAGGTCAGAGTTTGTTACATAGAAGTTTGCAATACGAGTTCTGGTATCTGCAGCCTTGCGTGCAGCGTCAGAAACCATATTGGTTGCTGAACAGTTAAAGGATGGCAGTGGTGCCATTGCTTCTGCTAAGTCACGTGCTGCTACGTCAATGAAGTTTGCAACCAGAGGCTTTGGATATTCCTCTGAAAACATTGCAGGGTATACCTTAGAGATATCTCCCTGACGCACCGAGAGCACATCACGCATACGTTGATCTCGCGCTGATGAGCGAGTACGTAAGCGTGCGAGCTTAGCGTCAACTTCTTTGACTGATAACAATGTGGGGTCCTTACTTAGACTTCTTGTATAATCCTGGGTAC
>Ga0315906_10003431_pt1 | contig 21064 bp, 22 predicted proteins | sample LakEriMetagenome_4_FD_203526 | JGI IMG/M metagenome (GOLD analysis project Ga0315906, IMG submission 203526) | Freshwater fungal communities from buoy surface, Lake Erie, Ohio, United States - Buoy 2 MA122 | ecosystem: Environmental > Aquatic > Freshwater > Lake > Lake biofilm | place: USA...
GCAGTGCAATTAGTTAAGAATGCATGAGTAATGTATAAAGTTTCTGAATTTATAACTTGAAAAGTTATTCCTGTGAGCACAGAAGACGCTTTTGTTGAAAATTGTGTACCGAACCCTCCACCAAATCGATAAGTGCTGCCATACTGAGTATTAATTGTAAAAATACGTCGAAGTGCAGTCGTATTAAACTTTCTTATTCCGTTTGTACCTGAAAAACGACCATACAATGATACAGTTGATGTTGTTGTCCACGTACCTGCTTGATTAACATCATCAAGAGTTAGTGAGTTTAGTATCTGATTTGTACCATCTAAGAAGACATAAACAGCAGTAAGAAAAACATTTCTAAGATAAAATTGAGCCGATCCTTCGTTAAAAATGGCACTAGGGCCCATATAAATTTGAATTACTGCATTTATGACTTCAGTTTGTGCATTCCAAGTACCTGAATTAAAGTTAAATGCTCTACATGTAAGTATAGAAGAACCTAGTGTTAGCACTGAGCTAGTGACATTAATGTCGCTACCGCCTGCATCAAAAGTTGCATTTGTTAATGTTACTGTTGCTGAATTAAATGAAATACCACCGCCTGCTGTAAACACATTAGGGTTGCCATTTGCAGTAACAACACCGTCAAATGAAAGTGAACTTGCACTAATATTGCTAGCGTCTAATGCAACATTTGATGTAGTCCCACCTGGGTAAGTTGAACATGTTTCAACAAGAGACACAGAACCAATTGATACACCAGAAGTTGCCTGTACATTTACTGAATTTGTGTCAATCGAGTCGCCTGCGATCGCTATTGAAGATGCGCCTATAAGAGTTGCTGGACTAGAAAATGCAACACTTGTTTTTGCCATTATTGCAAAAGGCGCATTTATGCTTACTGTAGGTATAACAAATGCAGGAAGAGCTGAATAAGGTGCAAGAATTAGCTGACCACCACCAGAACTTGTAAGCGATGCAGCATTTGTAAACCCAGAAAATGTAATATTATCAGTTGCATATACTTCTGCTGCAGAACTAATATCAAGAGTTCCTGTAAACCCGCCAAAGTTAATCGACCCACCAAGAAAGCGACGATTATTTGTGCTAATTACAACAGTCGTGCCTGTGCTTAAGTCAACAGTATCTTGAGCAAGTGGTGCTGTAAGCGCAGGTCCTGCACCACCTGGAGTTGCAGACCAAGCAGCAGTTGAATCCCATGTTACAGTCCCTGTCGGAACAATGTATCTAGTTACTGCAGTCGTAAATGTAATACCAGTATTCCCACCTACATCACCTGTAGACACAGCACTTAAGTTCCACCCTGCAGGTGACGCTGTAATATCTCTAAAGTCTAAGCCTGTATTACCTGTACGAGTTGCTGCTGTAAGTGTTCTAGCTGTGCCTATAATGTCAGAGCAAACAAAAAGTCTGTTTGTAATTGAATTAGGCGTAAGCGTAAGACTTGAGCCTGTTACTGTAACATTAGTACCTAATGACAAGAATGTTCTAGGGTTTGCTGCACCAGTACATGTAAAGCTTGTTAGTGACACACCAGATGCACTTGTTGTGTTTTTAACAAAATTACTTTGAGTAGTGAGAATTACAGAGTTGTATGTATACCCACCATGGTCAAAAATTGCTGTTGTTGGATATAGCGTATTTGTACCTGCAATTGTAATTACAGACGTATTAGGCGTAAAAGTAAAGCCTGATGTCATCTTAAGCTGATACTGAAGACCTACAGTGAGTGCGCCTGTAAAAGTGATATTTCCTTGTGTGTGCAAAAACTGAGTGATTGCAGAAATATTACCTGAAAAAATTGTAGGGTCTAGTCTATCTATAGCAATGATTGTATCAATTGATGTTGATGTTGGCCCAACAATTGTTGATGAAATTGTTAATTGGCCTGATCCAAGTAAAGAAATACTTATAGTCGGGTCGCTAGAAGGTGCTGTTGTAACAGCGGACAAGCTAATACCTGCAACTGTACTTGTTCCTGCAGGCTGAATAGTAATATCGCCTGATACAGGTGTTGGGTTTGATACAGTAATTGCACCACTCTGCGTAATAGTTTGAGCAGTGACAAAATAGTAATCAACACTAATTGCAGGGCAAGTCAAAGAAGCAGCATTTTGAACAACAAAGCCAAGTGGTGCACCTGTTGCGCCTGTCGTAATTGCAGTAAATGAAATTGCAGCATTAGGAACTTCTATATAAAAATTAGAAGCTCCGCTTGTTAGTATTGAGTAGTCACTAGTTACAGTTCTAAACGTAAGAACTGTAGCATTGTTTGAATAAACATAAAGTGGATTTGTTACAGCAGGTGAAGCTGAATTATAGTTAAGCGCAAGCGTAGCACCTGCGACAAATGTTACTCCACCTGTTCCAGTAGTGCCTACTACAAATGATCGCATAGAATGCGTAGCATTTGGGAATGACACAGTACCTGTGCTAAATACTTGAACAGTGCCTCTATTTGTTGCAGCCGATCCTGTAGTTAGTGCACCTGAAAATGTAATATTTCCAACAGGGTTTGAATTTTGACCAAGTAAAAGTGTATATTCAAAATCTAGCCCTGTACCAGAAATTGTTAGTGCTGCAAAAGACACTGAAGAACAATTATTAAATATATTTGTTCCTGCATACACACCACCGTTGTTAGTAACAGTAGTTGCACCTGCAATAGTAAATGTGCCAGTCGAAGTTGAGCTAATTCTTGTGCATGCAACAGTTGATGTTGCATTAAAGTTATTTGCCCCACCTGTAACTAATTCAACAGCAGCTCCAGTACCTTGTGCTAAAGATGAGATTTGAGTAGTAACAGCATTGCCTGACTGACATGTCAGAGTTCCGTTATACACAATAGAAGAAAGTGTCCCACCTAACGTAACTGCCCCTGTTGTAGCATTTGCAGCTGCTAAATTAGATGATAATGTGCCTGCTGTAATTGTTGTTGCTGTTGCATTTCGCTGATTTTCAAAAGATACTGTGCCTCGTACTGATGCATTTAAAGCGCTATAGCCTACTGTAGGTGCGCCACTAAATGCAGCTTGTGATGCAACTACAATCCCTGGGCTAGCTGCAACATTTGTATCAACAAGCGTAATTGCACCAGTAACAGTTACTTGACCTTTTGAGTATTCTCTATAATAGAGAAAATCACCAACATTTGTGCCTGAATAAGTTAAGCTAATTGCACCACAAGTAAATGCAACTTCATTAATTTGTGCAGAACATTGTGTAGTACTTGTTCCTGTCAAGCTAGTAAGTACAACAGCAGGTAGAGTAGCATAACCTGCAAAAGCATTGGCAGTAAATGTCCCATTACAAGTAACAGCACCTGCTGTTAATGTTGCACCAGACAAAACTGTAAAGTTTATAAGATTAGTTGCAGTAACTGTTCGTAGTGTTGTAGTATTTGTTGGATAAATGTAAATTGAAGGTGCGCTTAATGTTTGTGTAGCCCCGACATTAATCGTTGTAGTAGATGCACCCGATCCACTTCCTAACTGGATATAGTCTGTTGCATTAATAGTTGCAGTATTAAGAGTAACAGTGGCAGGTGAAGGCACAACACCTGGGTCTGCAAGAAAATACCCATTTACTGTAATAGTAGTTGCTGTACCAGTTGTATAAGTTCCTCCGTATACAACAAGGTTGCTATGAGTTGCGTTTATTGCACCTGACGATAGTGTACCGCTGTGAACATCTACTTGTATGCCTGCATTTGATCCGGCATTCCAAAAATTACCATTTGTTGTAATTGTGTATGTTGCAGTACTTGCAATACCTTGACCGATCGAAAGATAGGCTTGGTTAACAAGCGAGATACCGCTAATGTTAACGTTAATTGCAGTTGCAGCAGATGCAACTTGAGAAATAAAATTGACAGATCTAATTATTGCAGCTGCAGTTGGAGTAATTGTGATATTGCCTGCAACAGTAATTGGCACAATAGCAATCGGTTCATTATTTGATTCTAACTGTGTGCCGCCAGTAAAAGTTAATGTCTTACAAGTTGCTCCGCCCCATGTGTAATCAATATTACAAAATGTGCTGTTTGCATCAAACGTAACATCATCGGCAGCTGTAGGTACAGATACACCAGTTGCACCACCTGATGTTGCGGACCAGTTCGCGGTGTTTGTTGCATCCCAAGTACCTGTGCCAACCCAAAATCTTGCAGCCATGTGTCCCTCAATTAATTACGTTTGATTTTCAAGCTAAGAGTCACGCTTGTGACTGCGGATGCTGAAGTTACTGAAAATCTAAATACGTCATTTGCTGCAATTGATGTAGTCCAGCCGGTCAATGTTGAATCTGTAGATTTCTGTGCCGCAGATAATGTAGGTGGTGAAGAACCAACAATAGAAGCTAAACCGCCTGGGAATCCTGCATATGATGATTTTGAAATTGCAATAACAACTGAACCTACTTGATCAGCAACTAAAGATGATTCAACAATCGTACCTGCAAATGGTATTGAAAGATCACCTGCATAACCAGACAAAATAGGCGATCCTGCACCAGAAAAGACAAAAGTAAGGCTAGAATATACGTCAGTCCATGTAGGTGGCGCATCTCCTGCGGACACAAGCGTTTGTCCTAGAGTTCCATATGCAGTACCTGTTGCACCAAATGACACACCACCGTTTGCTGTAATTCTTACTCTTTCTGTATCAACAGTACCTAGTGCAACATAGCTTGCTACACCTTCAGTACCTGTAATAAAAGAATTTTGCGAACTAGTAATTAAGCCCCATTGAATCTGCCGAGTTGTAGCAAGATTCATATTACCTGCTGCAATATATAGCGAAGACCCAGAACCATTGTTTGTAAGTGTAAGCGCAGGAGATGCGCTATTTACAGTAATGCTAAATGGGTCAGTAGGCGTCAGACCACCTGCAGAAAGTAGTACTACATTATTTGTACCATCAAGAGTATAAAGCTTTTTGTCGGTGACGTTAACTGCAAGCTCACCAGTAAGTAATTGACCTGCCGAAGGTGCAACACCAGGCGCAGCACTAAATCGAGTGATGATTGTTGGCATTTAAGACTCCAAAGGCGTATCAGGTCGCGTAAAAGGCAAAGTAATAATTTCAGTTTGGCGTGCAGGTAGCCGATATGGGTCGAGATCATCTAGATCTTCTCTGCAAACACGCAAACCTGGGCTATTCGGGTCAGAATAAAGGTCCATAATTGACATTTTTCTACTGCATCGATCGCATAGACCAATACCGTATGAAGCTTTGCCTGTTGGGTCGTACCAGATACTCATCGTGTATAAATTGCAATGTTAGGTGTGAGATAAATTGGCGAATTGTCGCGCTCTTCCATTTCTGCTTCATTTAGTGCTCGCATTGCTTTCTGATCAAGCACCATAAGCAAACTTGGGTCAACTTGTGGTAGATCTTCAGCAAGACGTGCTGCAAGTTGGTAGACGATCGCTTCATACCAACGCTGAGGTACTTCTATCTCTTCAGTAAGTGAACCAACATCCATAATATAGCGTTTGACATATGTCACAATCTGGCCAAGTGCATTTCCTGCATCAGGAACAGGCCAGATATACATCACAGGCTCATTTAGCGTACGATCTAACCAAAACTGCAACGGTTTACCGGCAAATGTCTTATTTGGCAATGTTGAATAGCTATCTCGATTAAGACGAGCCATTACAATTTCGTTTGGCGTATTGCCTACTTTGACAAGGCTTTGGTCAAGCATGCCGACAGTGGCTCGAACACGAAATCTTGTGCTTGCTATAGCACCGTCAATATCAACCCAAGACCATTGCCCTGCAGTTAATAGCGGATCATTCAGAACCTTCACTGTGGTCCACGAAATACCGTCATTGGATGTTTCCAACGCATAGCTAGTTGATGCTCCAGACCACAAAACGCCAACTGTCGTTACTTGCTCAGCAGGAGAAAATGTGAAAGTAACTCTGTCTGCAGCAATAACTTCTGTACCAGATAAGTACTGAATTGTTCTAAAGTTCGTGTTCAGCAGATCATTGGTACCTTTAGTCTGAGTACCGTACGGAACAGGAACAGCAGCAGTATTTTCGTACAAAGGAAGAATTAGCTTCTCTATACACCAGAGCTGAAGACCTCTGTTTGCGAGAGAAGATAGCAGTAGGTAAAGATTGTCTTGTGCAACTTCTAGTTGCTCAGCACCTACTGCTTCAGGGAAAAGTTTGCATTTTCGAAAAGCATGGTCAATAACTTTTCGAGTATTGAAAACTGTTTGAGAAACTGTTCCAGAAACCGCCACTTTAACCCCCTAAAAGCCGCAGCTCGCTGAAATAGCGATCTCAGTTGACTCGATTATAAATCTCTATTAGCAAATCTTAGGATTTCGATTATGAACAGGTACGCCACCTTTTTTCAGCTTAGTGAGTGGCTTGCCTGCATGCATTGCTTTTTCGTGCTTATGAACCATTTCACGAATAAGTGGCTTGTCTTTTGCAATATCTTCATGCTTAGCTTCGCCACCTTTTTTCATACCATAGCGCTTCATGTTTTCAGTTGCAGAAGTGCCGCTTCGATCAGTCATTCGATCATATGCTTCTTTTAGTGCGCCTAATGGATTCATTGCTTCATCAAGCATGCGACGATTAGTCGGCATATCTTTATCAGCTTGCTTCATCTTACGATCCATCTCAGCTTCTTCAACCATCTGCCGCTCTTTTTCTGTAAGCGGACGACGAGACATAGGTTTACGAACAGGGTCACGGCTCATTCTTGCTCGTTCACCTTCTGTAAGAGGCCCGCCTACTTGCATCTTTTTAACTTCACCGCCTTTTTTGTAGCCTGAAGCTAGCTCTTTTTCTTCATGCTTAATAATCTTTGCAGGTGCATCTGCTTTTTTGAGCAATGCAATTTCTTTACGAACAATTGCTTCTGGTTCACGTTTTGCACCAACAAGCTTAGGCTCACCACCTTTTTTGTAGCCTGCTGCTTTCTTTTCAGAAAGTGCAATAGCAATTGCTTGCTTAGGGTTCTTAACTACAGGTCCTTCTTTTGAACCTGAATGAAGCTTGCCTGACTTAAACTCAGACATAACTTTGCTTACTTTAGCTTGGCCTTTCGTTTCTCCGCCTTTTGCATACCCTTTAGAAGTAGGGCGTGCAGGTGTTTTGCCAAACTTAAATTCGCCGTAGTGTGGTTTTCCCATGATAGCTATCCTTTAGTTACCATTTAACTTTATCTGCCCAATATGCAGCAGACAATGCACCTTTTGCAATGTTTGATGCATGCCTTGCTTTAAATGACTTTCGTCTTGCTTTATCAGCATCAGATTCACCTTTTTTAGCAGGCGAACCAGAAACACCTTGCTGACCAAAACGAATTAGTTTTTCTTTACTACCAGATTTAGCAAGAACAGCATGACTTTTAGTAGGGTGGCTAGGCGTTCGCTTTGGTTTGTTATAACCAGAGAACGTCTCAGACCCTTTCTTAATCATTTTTTCCTCGCTGCACGCATATTGTCAACAAGATTTGGGTATGTACGACCAGCAGCTTTTGCAGCTTTCTTTGCCGATGATTTCTGAGCACTGCTAAGTTTCTTAGGTGCAGGCAAATCTTTTGGCCGTGCTTTTTCCCATACAGGTTTAGTTGCCATTATTTACTCCTTAGCTAACCCAGCTACCAATAGATGTATTTGACACAACAGGGCCAATCGGATAAATCATCATATAAGCACCTTGCAAAATTGTGCTTGTTGTGGGTGCAACAGGAAAGCCAATTGTTGGTATTACGTACGTGCAAGCCGTAAGTGTGTCTATCTGACCTTGTATTTGCAACAAGTTCGTTGTGTTTGCAACAGCTGCAGTAACACCTGTAACAGTTACAAATGCTGCAAAATTAGTTGTCACAACGTTTGAGATAGTACTAAGTGATGTTGCAGCTGCAGAACTTGTTAAATTACCTACTAGTGCTGCACTTGAGTTGAATGATGACACACGATAATAGTGTGCTGACAGAGTACCTGTCTGGTTAGTAAGTGCATATGCAACAGATGTACCTGCAGCTGCTGTATGAGAAATTGCAAAATAGATCTCATACATGTAGCGAGTATTTGCACCAAGACTCAAGCCTACTGAAGTTGTACCGCTACCAAAAATTGGGAAATGGAATGTTGCATTAACAGCAGAACCAGCAGTAGTTGGTGTAATAGGCGTGCCACCTTGTGTTGTAGACACATTCATCGTAGTGGCAGTCAACCAGTTTACCCAGTATGGAATACCAAAAGTAATGCCTGCAGGTGCCGTTGTGCCTGCAAAAATAACAAGACAGCCTGTATTACCAACAGCCGCACCAGGGACGGTTGTTACCGTAATTGTTGAACTACCACCAGTAAAAGTTGCAGTCTGTGCCGTATTAACAGCATTAGGGCCTGCACGTGTACCTGCAGTATTGATATAAACTTGACGAGTTGCTACAACACCACGTTCAATGCCTTGTGGCGTAAAGTACAAACCTTGGTTGTTAAAGTCAAATGCACCAGGCAGTGCAGTTGTCAATAGTGTAGGCGCTGTTGTATCAAAGCACATAGGCGCAATAGTCAAGCTATTTGTCCCTGCTCTGATATAGCAAGATGCAACAGGTGCTGCGCCTGAACCAAACCTAGAAAACTGAATTGATGGAGTAATTGCAGTTGAACCAATGCGGAATTTCTCCGTCATTGCTGCACCTGCTGTCATATTTTTAAAGACTAAGTCGTAGTCTTCAGAGGACGAGCTAACGTCAGCAGCTTCTGCAGAAATGCCTGCAGCAATCTCATAAAGACCTGCATTATTTGGCACTTCAAATTCCATACCAACACCAATGCCGTTTGCAGCTGTGCCTGTAATTGCATGAGTAAGGCGCAAAACATTAGTTGTTGAATTTAAGACAGTATCATTAACTACAGCATGAAGTGTTAGAGCAGGTGAAGTAGTATTAATGCCGATACGACGCGTACTAGTGGCTCTAATAACTTCAACATTAGGCACGCCATTTGACATAACGCCAATTGAAGCATCAAAATTTTCTACGCCTGGCGTAAGATCAGTGCTTTGGGAATAGAATGATGCACCAACACGATTTGTGTTAATTGCAGTTTCAGTTGCCAGCTCAATCGCAGTACCAATACCTATTGCTGGAGTACCTGTTGTTGTACGAGTAAATCTACCAGCAGAAACAATCGTTGCTGTAGTACCTGTCGACACAACTGCTTCAATTGCAGTTGCAGGATTAGTTGTGCCAATACCTAATAGACCTGTACTTGTAAGTCTTGCAACTTCTGCAACAGCAGCACCTGCTGTCATTACTGAAAAAGTTAAATCAAAATTTTCTGCACCAATTGTAGTACCAGTAACAACTGCAGCAATCTGCCCACCTGTTCTAATGTTACCAATAGATGTTTCTGTTTGAAAGCTAAGGCCTGTGCCAATGCCTGTAGCAGGTGTTGCAGATGTTGTTCTTGTAAGTGTAATAACAGGTAAAATAGATGAATTTGTTGCATCATCACGAACTGCTTGCACTGGTGTAATAGGTACAGAAGTACCAATGCCTAAAAATTGATCACTTGTAACACGCAACCCTTCAACAAGTGTGCCTGCTCGTTGAACTTGAATATAAAAATCAGAATTTTCTGCAGCTGATGTAATATCTGTAAATACTGTATTAATGGTCGAACCAATAGTAGTTACAGAAATAGAAGTTTCTGCAGATAACGCAAATGAAGTGCCAATGCCAATAGCAGGTGTACCAGAGACAGTGTGTAATGCAGTCCCTGCAATTGACACACCTGAATTGTTAGCATCATTTATTGTAAGTGTAGCTTGAGTACTTGTAAATGCTTTTAGCTGATTTGCAGTAAGCTTAACTGATGTTGATGCTTGTACTGCTTCAAATTGCTCAAGTCCTGTAAGCGCTGTACCAGCAGGTAACTGAGGTATGGTTACGTATGCCATTTATGCCACCTGCGTAATTGATAAAATTACTGATGGAGTTGCTGGATATGCAGGTGAAACACTTGCAGGCAAAGCTTCTAAAGACACATTTAGTGACGTTGGTAGCCATATAATTTGCACATACTGACCTGCATTCATGTTAAGCATAAGGTTCCATGCAGCTACAGCATACCCAAATACGCCAGCAGATTTTCTTGCAGGCACAGTTAGTTGTGTATTTGAATTAGGTATATCAACACCGTCTATACGAAACCAGATATTTACATCATGCTGTGTATTGTCTACATTCTTAAACTGTGCACTAAATTGCAAATCATAAATGCCATTACTAGGCACTACAAACTGACTTCCGCTTGATAGTGTAATTCCATCAGTAACATCGGCAGTATTAAACGTCATTGCTGTACCAGCAGTAATGCTACCTGCTTGGTCAGTAGTATCGCTCCATGCGCCATATGCACGATCATATGCAAGCACGTCATCAAGCGTTGCTTTAACATTAGCACCGCTTTGCACAAGCGGAACAAACTCTGCACCAGTTAGTGCACCGGCATTTGGCATCGCCGAGATTTTTGTATCAGCCATTAGCCAACCTCCAATTGGATTTTACCGCTGGTTTCCATTAGAAACACACCAGAAGTTTCCATTGCAATGTATGAAAAGACTACAGGCGAAGCGCCACCATAAAGATCAACAACTCCACCTGCACCTACGTCTTCACCAAATGTTGATGCGCCAGGCACATTTTTTGCAACAACGCCTTCAGCAAATCCGTCAGTAGTATTTGCTTGGTCTGCAACGCCTGAGTAACCAACGTACGGCATTACTGAATACCAGCTTGAATGACAGTCATTTGCACAACACCAGTACCTGTTACAACCACTTTAATTGCAGTTACTGGAAATGCATAGTTGCCATCAGCATCTGCAATTGCTGCATTAAGCGTCGGATGGTCATACCATGTTGCAGTTGATGGATCAAAGTTTGGTGCAAACACATCATCAAATGTGTGCTGTACAGTATAGGTAGGTGAGCCACTAGTAATGTTGCAACCGATACCCACATTAAATGGGCTGGTGTTTAAGTTCATTACACACAGATCACTTGACCCAGTGTTTGTTCGAGTCACAACCATGCGTCTCATAATTGACTCCTAAAAAGAAGGGGAGTTTCCTCCCCCTCCGTTACTTCATTGCATACGTTACAGTAACTTGCCAAACACCTTGTGTAGTTGAGATTGTACCGTTAGGGTCAACCGTTGCAAACACAGAAGTGTTAGTACCGACATTAGACATTGCAGTAAGTTGTGCAGCAGTAAAAGTAAGTGCAGTACGACCAGCAGCAAAACAGTCAGTTGCTGACAAATACTGAGTACCTGCAGCTGCTGTACCAATAGTAATTGGCGCAGTAGTTGCTGTACCACCGCCTGCAACAGGTGCAGTAAGCGTATCTACTTCAAAGCTGATAATTTGCGCACCTGCAGGAATCAAAATCGAACCACTAACTGCTGTACCAGCAGAAACACTAGTTAGCGAAATTGTCTGCATCAATACTGCATAACCACCGTCGTAGCCTTCTGTCGTATACGAGCCAGCAGTTAGAGTTGAATCAAAATAAGTATGGCTTAGGCTAGGCGTAGACATTACATTCTCCTTGAAATAATCCAGGGGCCGAAGCCCCTAGACATGTTAGACACCTGGCGTACCGTAGAGGCAGCGAGGATCAGTCCAACCAGGAATGTAACGCTCAGTGGCCTTGTAGCGCATGGAATCGGTTTCGAAATCACCTTCCATGGACTTCTCAAGGGCACGACGCATCATCAGCTGCAGACCAACTTTCACATCAGTCGATACCCACCATGCAGTGGTCGAAGTCAGACGGGAAAGGTTAGCTTGGCCACCACCGAGCATACCCATCGATTTGATCGGGTTGATGTCGTTGTTAGCGTTACCAGTACGCAGAACCGACTTCAGCAGAACTTCTGCTTGGAAGACGTTCGACGGGCTGACAACCAGCTTTTCAGGAGTCAGACGAATACGCTTACCGTTGTTGTCCACCGCATTACGAATCTGAACAAGAATCTGTTCCAGAGAGGTTTGCGACAGAGCAGCGGCAGTGGTCAACTGATTCGAGAAAGTGCCGTTAGCGATTGGGTGTGCAGTGTTGATCAGCGATACGCCATCACCACCAACATAAGCACCGCCAGTGAACGAACGGTTCAGGATGTTAGCGCACAGAGTCTCTTTGGTTTCAATCAGCGATTGAGCCAAGTGCTTAGCATAGGTTTGGCCGATTGCGATGTGATCGCCATCTTCCACCAGCACTTTAGTCAGTGCAAATGCCAGGCCGTAGACTTTATACACGTAACGTGCATTGAACAGCACGCCACCGGATTGGTAAGTTACCGGCTGGCCGTCAGGCAGTTCAGGCGCAGCAGGGAAGCCGTACAGGACCGGTTCTTCGTGGTAGTTACGCGGAATACCTTTGCGCTCATTGAAAATCTGCTTCCATTCGTCTGCACGTTGCTCATACAGACCATTGAACTCTTCGTTAAGAATTGGTTCAACAATGGAACGGAAATCCGTAGAACGCATCGGAACTGCGCACATAATCAAGCCTTGCTTGACCAATAGGCCAAACAGAGCATCGTGCAGCTTATGTGCTACGCTTTTGAAAAAGCCGCTAACTTTGGAATATGCGGCAGAAATAAGTTTATTCATATCCGCTCTCCTTAGAACGCGTTACGAGTAGCAACATACTGATGATCAGCAATTTCAACTTGGCAGATCACATACGTATCACCGAACGCATTGTCCGGGCCCGGGGTAATACCAATCAGACGCATTGCTGCACTACCAGAAGTAGTAACAGTGCCGACGTCAAGAGTTGCAGCACTTAGGCCAGTGGTTGTTGAACCACCAGTGATACTACCAAAATCGTACTGATTACCGATATTGGTGACATCAACAGCTGCAGTGGATTGGATTTGATACACGATGTACGGATCAGAAGTTGCGTAAGCAATAATGTTCGTACCAATGTTATTAGCAATCCACTTGTTCGACACACGACGGCGACCGTCAGAGTCAGTGAACTCAACACCCATAAACGTGCCGATGATTGCATCGGTCACAGCTGCAGGTTCAAGAACGCCAGAAGTGTTAATCTTGACAGGCTGATATTGCAAAAGAGTGGTAGTGCAGTTGTCCGGCAGCGTAAATGCTTGAGGACGCACATAACCACTCGCATGGTAGATCGGCTGAAAACCGAAAGGTGCGTTTACAGTGTTTGACATAATATTTCCTTAAAAATATGTCATTTACTTTCTTCGCAATTACTCATAGATCTGAGGTCGCGAAGGGCTTTCGCGCAACGCTTGATAACCATCACCCTCAATGAGTTTGCCGCCTAGCTGCTCAGCTTGGTCACGTAGTGTATCAGCCATTGCAGTCAGTTTCTCAGCTTCCCTGTTTGGTGCATGGAAGTGAGCTTCTTGCATAAATGCTTGATACAGCCGCATAGGCAGCTTAAACGCAACCATCTCATTGACACCAATCATTCCTGCATATTCACCAGTTTTCAGTGTGACGTAGTCCCATCCCGGAACATCGGCTGCGGTGATCGGCTCATACCCAAGGCGAATACGCATTTGAATAGAGTCTCGTGGATTAGTGGTAGTCAACCAGCATGTGTGGTAACCATCGATTTTTGGTAGATCAGGCAGTTGGCTTTGGTAAAACTGCTGTCTAAACATTTCGATACGCTCATCATCAGAAATCTCGCGATTTTGCTGGACTTTGCGTTCTTGCATGTCCCTAGAAATCCGAGCCGGATCAGCTGTTCGTTTTAGACGTTCATCACTCATTTCTCACTCCTTATCAGCGAGCTGCATTATTATCACGATCCCACTGTGCATACGCCTTCAAATAGCGCTGGCGTGCTTGTGGATCATCCCATACTCCGGCGTCAATCATTGCTTGTTTGCGCTCTGGAGAAATATATACCTCATTTCTATTGGCACGAGGCGTATCACCTCGACTAGAACCGACCGGAGGCCCACCTCGCTTTTTAGTTGTAAGCTGTGTTTCCACTCGTCGATCCAGTTCTCGCCAATATTCTAAGCTGTTCGGATTATATCCCTCGTCTGCAAGTGACTGATCAATTTCGAGAACTTTTTTAGATCTTTCATCATTGCTCTGAGGGTCATACCATGGGTTCATCTTAATCCAGTCTTGTGCAAGACGGGCTGCAAGATCACCCTGTGTTACTTGAGGCTGCTTTTGTTGCTGTGGTTGTTGTGAGCTAGGTGCTTTAAATTGTGCTTTTGCATGCTCAAGTTGTTGTACAACTTTTAATGCTTCATCACGAATGCGCATAGCTTTTGCAACATCGGCACCATTACCTGCTTCAACAGCTTGTGCAATGATATGTTCAGCGGCTCTTGCTTCTTCAATTGCTTCATTAAGCCGTGAATCAATCATGCGGAAATCTTGTGATGCCGTTTTATGCTCAACATGCTTAAGACGGCGAAGCATTTCTTCATTCTGTTGCCGCAAGAATGCTAGCTCTGCTTTGTCACGTTCTATTGCTGCTTTCCGACGTTGTGCACGCTCAGCTTTTTCTTCACGGCGCTTACGACGCAGTTCTTCACGATCTTCATTGTCGGCATCTAAACGACTATCTTCTTGATCATCGTCATCATGATCAGAAGCTTCTACTTTCGTATCATCTTGTTGTTCTTGTTCTTCTACCGCAACATATTGTTCTTTGTCATCATCGCCATCGTCTTCAGACAGCGTATCTGCTTTCTTGTTCATATATCAGCTCCTTTCAGCTGTTAGAGAAATGCTCTCATTTTTAGCGGATCACCAGTGATTTCGCCTCGAATATCCAAGTCATTAAACATGACAAATTCGATTTCTTCATCACCAAGTTCTACGGTCCAACGATCACCGCCGTATTTCGGCACACGAACAAACATACCAACATCACACCATGCACCTTCCGGCCATGATTGCATAGTGTTTCGGTTTTTGTATGCAAGTGGCCCTATCGACACAACACGTGCTACTTGTGTGTTGCTAGATTCGGTTTTGCGTGCTTCTTCAGGAATATACAAACCACCCTTAGTTTGCGCTTTGGCACGGCGTATCTGTACGATAACACTAGAGCCAAAAGGCTTTACACCACTGTCAACTGTAGGAAATGCATCATCAATTGACTCATACGCCATTTCTAGCGGTTTTTCCAATAGCATTTTCTTCTCCTAAATGCTGTTACAAATACTTGTCATGCTCATCTTGATCTTTTAGCAATGTATCGATCAAGTCAAGCGCTTTCTGCAAACCGGCATAGTACCCGATCCGTTGACCATACAAATACTGTATGTTCTGTGATTCGGATGAAGGTGGTTGCTCTAAAGCATGTTTGGCAACTAATGCTTGTTGCTCTTTTATTTTGCCGATTAGGTGATTAATCACATGCCGCCTTTTTGCGTCTTGGCTTCAAATGATTTCATGCGAGTCAGATTCTTAGCATCACCACTAGGAATCGGTGCTTTAGGTGCAGGATCTTTGCCACTACCTTTAACAGTAGTTGGATAGCCTTTGCCCATCGCCATTTGTTTGTGCAGATTTACAGCTTCCATGTTTCACCTCAAGGGTTGGGGTTAATGCCATGACCAGTGGATAGTGCAATCTTTTCACCGGACTCTACTTCCAAAGCAGCTAGTTGCTTAGCAGTTTGGTTATCTTCTGCATTCATGCGTAGATCAGCTTCAATTTCCATGTCAACCTTGGCCAAAGCAGCTTGTTCACGCATCTTTTCACGCTCAAGCTCAGCTTGTAGACGCTGAATTTCTGTCTGCAGACGTTGAGCTTCTGTTTGTTGCTGAATTTGCAGCTTCTGAGTTTCGATTTGCAACTTAGCTTGGTCAGCAGCTGTTTTGCGTTCAATCTCTGCTTGCATAAGACCAGTTGACGGATCTTGCGGCATTGGGGGTGCAAACTGCTGCAATAGCTTAATTGCTTGTTCAACAATCTCAGGTATAGTGCCAAGTACTTGTTGTGCTTCTTGAGCCACCGATTGGCTAGCAGCTGCCAACATACGGTCAAACTCTGCTTTTTCTTCTTTGCTTGCATCTTTCATCAGCTTAGTAATGTCAATGCCAGCTGCACCTGATGTAGTCTCAACCATATGTGATACATACCAGAACGCCAAATGCTCACGTATATGCTCCAGGATTGGAGGAATCACAGTTGAACCAATTAGACGTGAGCCACCTAGCACTGGGCTTAACAAATAATCCAAGTGCACTTGCAAATGCGCCAAATGATCTTGATCAGGGAACGCTGCAATTGGCCTGTTAAGCGTTGCTGCTAGGTTCTCATTAACAGCATTCATCTCATGAACTTCAGGTTTCGGTATTAGCAAGTCTTCATAGTCAGGCACTTTTAACTGGCGCAAATACATCTCTTCAACTTTATACGGGTCGTATAAACCTGGTTTCGCGTCAGCTCGCTGAACAACCGACATTACCTGTGCAAACCGCTGTGTATCCGTTGAAATATTCGGATCACTAACAGGCATTACATTCACTGGCCCTTCAAAGTCAGCACGATATGCAAGCAATTCACCTGTATCATCATAGATCTCATCTTCATTGAGATACATCTTATTGATGCGATACAGCAGCTCTAGCACACGTCCCATTGCATCATGGATTCGACCATGAATTGCATTAAACACCACCATGCCTTGCTCAATACGAGCTAGTGTAGTACCAACAGGTGTGTTTGCATTCGAATCGGCAAGCTCTTCAAACGTAGTACGAACAACTGATTCGGATGTATCAACCAAGAAGCCAAGCAATGAAAACAGAACCGAGCTCGGAGGATTAAATGGCAATGCCATTAGCACTTTGCGAATATCATCCTGACCAAATGATCCTTCGATTTCATGCACTTCGGTTGGATCAATACGTTCTGTTTGGCCACCTGCACCACCCTTCATCTTTACAAGACCAGGGAAATTGCTAATGTGCGCAGCATCCAACAATGCACGTAGTGAACCAGTGGCAGCTGCACTTAAGCCACCAAGCATATGCACAAAGCCGATAGGATAAGCACCGCGCCATGGAATCATAGGAAACTCAACCATCCAGAACATTTCTTCCTGGAGATCATCGTCTTCTTCCCAGTTGCGGTAGATCGACAATACACGCTGGCTGTTTTTGTCAACGCTTATGATGTATGGTGCAATGTCACCTTCAACATCATAGTAGACGCAAGTTTCAAAGATTGTTCGCAAACCATCTTGGTTGTATGTATCGGCCGATCGACCTTCAATCTTGTCATTAGCACGTTCAGACTTGGTTGTTTCAGGTATCATCGATACACTTGGCAAGTCAACGTCACGATACATGCCTGACTTTACACGGCGCTGATACTCTAGCTTGGTGATGTATTGCACATGTGTTTTGCGCTCAGCTGTATAAAAGTTAGTAGCAGCAAATGGCAATAGCACATCATCCATTGATACAAACAAAGGTACAGGCTTTTTACGCCTTGCATCCCATGTGATCTTTAGATACTGAGCACCTGCAAGAGGCACTTGTGTTGATAGTTGTTCAAGCTCGGCACGGAAATCTTTCATTTGGCGCGTCATTTGCCAGTTCATGAACTTGGTAATGCGCTGTGCCTTTTCAAACTTTTCTTTGGTCGGTGTGCCAATGATTCGTTCTTTGGCTGGACCTGCGGCTGGAAATATTTCTTTCATCACACGTGAACTGAAATCCACGCATGCTTTGGTCAACATTGGGTGTACTACCTTAGAAGCACCTTGAAACCCTGCTCCACCTGGTGCATCATCGCCTAGGCCAGTACGTCTTAGACCTTCTTCGTATTGCTCATCACGGCGTTTGCGGCTTTCTTTATCACGCTCAATAAGCTCACACAAACTATAGCCGATTACTGCCAATTCAGACTCAGGCATCGTCTCGGCAAGGTTTGAATAAAAGTCGCTTTCGCCTGGCGACGGTGAATCATCAATTGTTACTATTGCACCACCGTCTTCGGTATCACGAACACTTGTGTCTTCGTCATACTCAAGCATTTCGCCTAGTGCTTCTTCTTGCTCATTTGCCATAATGTTCTCTACATCGCATAAGGATTAGTGCGTTGAGCTGATTTGCGTGGCACATCTTCTTTGTATGCCACAGTCGTTGACAGCATATTTTTGTCACTGATTAGCCGAATTGCCTGTGTTGCCGAATCCATGAGGTCATCATGCTTGATTGACTTCTCACCTGTAAAGCTACACAACTGACTAATCAACGGCTCGGCCCATGTCTTTGGCTGGCCAGCACGTTTCTCGGATTCTACAACCCAAATGAAGCCATGTAAAAACAAATGCGATACGGCATGTAGTCGAGTTAGCTTGTCGGCACGCCCTGGGTTGTACGGATAAGCAATGATGCCTTCACGAGCCAGTGTTTGACGTAAACTGATGCCTGACCCTTTGTCCTCAATCAAGCATAGATCAGGTTTTCGACCTACAAGGTACGATGATTTTGGCCCAATCATTGGCTGAATCAGCGGCTTGCGGTCACCATCACCGTACTGAACTCGCATCTCTTCTTTAACACGCTCGATCAGGTCAGGTAAGCCAAGTCGTTCTTGCCAACAATCAAGCAATAGAATCGCAGGCTTGTTCTCATGGCGGAATAAGCCCCAAACACTGCATGCCGAATAATCCGGATCGCCTTTTTTCTTATCTCGAGTCTCTTCAGTAAATGCTGTATCAAGTGATGTGACAATGTACTCGAACTGAGGCAATGGCTTATCGGCAGGCCAGAGTCTAATCCAATCGCGTTTAATGATGCCTGATTCTTCAGGGTCCAGAATCTCAGCATGAATCTCTTGGCGGCCAATCTTGGTGCCTTCATATTGCAGAATCTGCTTTTGGAACGATGGTGCCAAGTTTTGAATGTTGTCATACGTCGATGCCATTGTAAGCGCAACATCCTTGCCTTTACGCTTCGACAAATCGACAATCAATGGTTTTGGTCGTGGTGTTGTGGTACATAGCAATTGCGGTGCTCTGCCAAGTCGCATGCCAAACTGAATCATGTCCCACGACTCTTCGAGATAATCCCAGGCTGCTAACTCATCAAGCCAACCGCCATGAAACTGTGGACCACGAAAACGCTCAGGCTCCGATGCAGGAATGCCTTTGATGATTGAGCCATTGATCAACGTGATTTGGTGCAGCGATATCGAATAGTTCTCGATAATTTCACGTGGCATCACATTTAGCAGCCCCGAATCACCCTCAAAGCACACATCACGAACATCACCGGACGTTGGGCCTGACACTAGCCACCGTGTGTTCGGTGTATTCCATGCATTCCACCAAGTAGCTTCGGCCGCCGATCGAGTCTTTCCAGCACCACGACCTGCAAGCAACAACCACACAGCCCACCAATCACCTTTTGGCGGAAGCTGATGCTGTATTGCGATTGTGAGCCATTTGATGCGCGCTTTGACTGCGGCTTTGTGTGGCGCCGGAAGTTGATTTAGATCCGGGCCATTCTTTATTCGCTGAGCGAATTCATTTGCCAGTTCCGGGCTTATCATCAGTTTGTCGTGCTGCTAGCAGATCGTCGACAATCGATTGTGAAAAGTCGTGCAATACATCGACCTGAATCGGTTTGTCATCTTTGCCTGTCACTTCGACTTTAGAGTTTTCTCGATATTTAGCGGGGAACCGAGCTGCCATGCTCCTTGACCACAGACCTGTGTTTAGCTTAGCCCCTTGCGGAACCTCCACGATGTACTGTGAGGCAAGATCTTCCCAGTATGCCATTTCATACAATTTAGCTTGATCCATGGCTTCCAGGAATTCTGGATGATTCTCCTTCCAAAACAAAAGTGTTTTGTACGGAATGCCAAGCGTAGCGCTGATCTGCTCAACGCTCTTGCCTTGTCTACCTAGCTCAACAACTTTATCGCACAACGCAGGGTCGTACTTGCTAGGTCTGCCGATCTTTTTGGGAGGTGTCGTACTCATGATGCGGATTGTACTCTCGTTTAGAAAAAATTGAACACAATGCTGAGAAAGATAAATACAAATGCGAGGTTACAAACGAGGTTACAACTTACCAGAAAACTATATATGCAGCATATATACTATCTATCTATATAATAGTTTTATAAGTAAGTAACTTATGTAACCTTGTAACTACGGGAGAACATATGTTAAAAATCAAACACTTAGAAGCTAAAATCAAGTTACAAATCGAGTTACAAGTAAACAAAGCAGCGGTAACTAGTTGCCTAAAGTATACTCTTTTGGGCTATCTCGTTCATGATTGCATCCTCCGTTTTCTTAGCTAAATCGGTCAACGACACCAGGTTACAAAGTTCAGCTTTGGCATTTGTAACCCTAAAAATGGTGTATCTAGCCGATTTGCCATGCACTTTGATCACTTTTTGAGGTTCAATCTCGCCATATGCAAGCATTGCCTTGCGGATATACTGGGCTCTCGGCCTGCTGTCATGGCCCCAAGTTTCACACAGTGTTTCAAGCTGTGAGGTTGTAAATGCGCCTATGCCATCACAATTCACAGTGAGCCAATCACTCAGTTCTTGTGCAAATGCCTGGAGCGGCGTTTTACTTGCATCGATCGCGATTTGGCGATACTTAGTTTGTGGCGCTGGTGCCGCAGGGTCGAACTTAGATAGATCACGTTCATAGTACCAGTTGAGCACAATGCCAAAGCCGTTTTGTTGCCTAGCCCAGTGCATCATGGCTGTGACTTTAGGGTGTGTTTCTTTATTGGTCAACGTTACTGGGTGATAGATTGCTTCGCGGCGTGCGGTGTTGCCCATGCGTGTGATGTATGCATCATTCGACGTAAACACGAAATTCATGTAATTGTCGATGTTGTATTGCGCACCATATTTGTTATTGATCGCGATCTCTTTACCTGTGATCATCGACTTCAGCTGTTTGCTATGATCTTCGCGATCCGAGCTAGGCTCATTGACGACCACAAAGATCTTATTTCTGAACAGCCCATTGAAGTTGCCAAACAATTCATCTGGTCCTGCA
>Ga0315906_10003432_pt1 | contig 21054 bp, 6 predicted proteins | sample LakEriMetagenome_4_FD_203526 | JGI IMG/M metagenome (GOLD analysis project Ga0315906, IMG submission 203526) | Freshwater fungal communities from buoy surface, Lake Erie, Ohio, United States - Buoy 2 MA122 | ecosystem: Environmental > Aquatic > Freshwater > Lake > Lake biofilm | place: USA: Lake...
CAGGTCGGCCACACCGACGAGCGAGCTAGGCGGCAAGCGTGTCCATCACAAACTCCAGAAAACCAGGCTCCAGCCCTCGCGAGGCCGGGGCAAATCAAAACTCATGACAATGTTGATCCTGAGGGCCTTGCCGCAGCCGCTTCGCTCGGCTCAGGATCGTCCTCGAGCGGGCCGTCCTCAAGCCGCTCAAACTGCTGCAGCGACACCAGGTGTGCATAAATCGATGACAGCCATCCCGCACTTCGGAGCTCAGAGAGCTTCGCGTCGGGAAGACCATCGAGCCGCTCTTCGTTGATCACGTAGCAGCCATTGACTTCCAGCGTTTCATCGCCCCGCCGCGCCCGCACGGCGAAGGGCGTGAACAGGTTACGGGCGGCGAGCGCGCGGCAAAACACATCGGTGCGAAGCTGCATCTCGCGGATCTGCTGTAACCACTGCCGGGCCTGCTCCAGCGCCTCGGTTGGTGCGCCCTGCGCATCAAAAAGCCGCGCCCCCTCGGTGAGCGAAACGAGGTCGCTTGCCGCATCGATACAGACCGCAAAACGCTCAGCCTCGCCCTCCCCTGCGGCACGCGCGAGCGCAAATGGATAGGCCCGGATCACGGCGGGCACATACGAGGCAAGCCAGCTGCCATCGGTATCGACATAGACGTTTTCACCCTCGCGAAGGCCGAGAAGCGCCATCGGGCGAAAACCGTCGATCGCCGGATCCTCGACAAACACAATCGGATAGAGGGCGGCCGCCCGTACCATCTCGGCTTGCATCAGCGCCGACATGTGCACGCCTTTTGCGAACTCGAACCCGGCCTGCGGCCGAACGCGTAGCGCCGCATGACGTTTGGAATTAAGTGCAACCAGATCGCGGAACATGGAAGGGGGCTCCGGTCAGTTGCGCGTGGCCGGCTCGAACGGCAGGGCGTTATCGAGCCAGTCATCGGATTTGAGTACACCACGGCGACGTGAAAACGCGTCGGCCTCGGCACGTCGCTGCGACAATCGAATCAGCGCCCGCACCCAGAGCCCGCGAAACGGCAGGTGAAGGCGCGCGGCGCCCGCCACCAGCGCACGCGACGGCGCCGACAGGAAGCGCTTGGCGAGGCCGTCTTCGGCGCTCACAAAAACTGAAACACTTCCGGGGTCACCCTGTCGGCCGCACCGGCCCGCGAGCTGCCGGTCGATGCGCCCCGATTCATTGGTCTCGGCGATGATCACATGCAGCCCGCCTTGCGCAGGCACGCCTTCGCCCAACCGGATGTCGGTGCCGCGTCCGGCCATGTTGGTGGCGATCGTGATGCGGCCGGGCTCGCCTGCTCGGGCGATGATGCGTGCCTCCTCGGCGTGACGCACCGCGTTCAGCAACTCAAACGCGAGCCCGCGCGCGCCCAGAAGGGCAGCCAGCGTCTCGCTCGATTCCACGCTTCGTACGCCCACCAGCACCGGCTGGCCGCGCTCATGCAGCGACACAATCTGCGCCACCACCGCCTGCCACTTGCGACCTGCGCTCTCGAAGAGCCGCGGCGCGCTGCTACGGGTAAGTCGGGGCCGGTGCGTGGGAATCGGCATCACCCCCAGGCGATAGATTCGCCAGAACTCGGCCGACGCTTCGCGACCGGTGCCGGTGGTGCCCGCCAGCCGCGGCATCCGCCGAAAAAAGGTCTGAAAACTCATCTGACCCAGCGACTCATTCGGATCCGTGACATCGACCCCTTCGCGCGCCTCGATCGCCTGATGGAGGCCCGCTGTGAGGGTGCGGCCCGGGGTCATGCGGCCGGTGAACTCATCGAGCAGCACCACCTTGCCGTCGTCAACCAGGTACTGGTGACCGCGAAGGATGAAATGGCGAACGGTGAGCGCCTGACGAAGGAGCTCTTCGCGGCGCGGCTCGGCGCGCCAGACCACGCCGAGTTCTGCCGCACGCGCGGTGAGCGCCGCGCGCGCGCCCTCGCGAAGCATCACGGTGCGCTGCCTGCGAAGGAGCTCATAGTCGCGTTCTTCCACCAGCTGATCGGCGATGGTGGACACCAGCCGCGCTGCATCGGCAAGACCCAGGTCGCTTCGCGGTGCCGACAAAATGAGCGGCGTCACCGCCTCATCAATCAGCACGTTATCGGCCTCGTCCACAATCACCGTGTGCAACCCGCGCACCTGAATCTGCGGCGCCTGCGCATCCGGGGGAACCGTACCAAGCCAGCGCCGGAAGGCAAGCCGCTGCGGATCATGGCCTGCCCGGGCGGCCAACTGATCACGCAGGAAATCAGCGAGCATTTCCTTTGCGGTGAGATAGACCACATCGGCGCCATAGCGGGCCAGGCGCTCATCCGGTTTGTCGGTCGAGACCACCGCCGCCACCCATACCCCGCAGCGCTCAAAGAGCGGCGACATCTCCTCGGCGTCGCGCGCAGCGAGATAGTCGTTGGAGGTGACAAGGTGACAGGGCTCGCCACTCCACGCGGCAAGCACCGCCGCGAGTGCGGCGGTCAGGGTCTTGCCCTCGCCCGTGGCCATCTCGGCAAGCCAGCCGTGATGAAGCGCAAGCGCCCCCATGAACTGCACCGGATAGGGCCGCATGCCAAGCGCGCGGTACGCGGCCTCGCCGATGGCGGCAAGCGCCTCAATTCGCTGGCCACCCACCTCGAGCGGATCGCGGCGGACCGCCTCGCGCAGCATGCGCATCCGTTCGGTGAGCGCCGCCTCATCCAGGCCCGAGACGGCCGCGCAGGCGGCGGCCACCTGCAGCGCATCGCGATGCAGTCGCCTTGCGTGTTGCGGCAGGCGGCGCGTCAAGCCACGGGCGGCGTGCGCGAGCGCATCGGCCCCCTCGGGCAACTTCTTCGCGAGCGGAAGCGGCGCTGGCACGAAGCCCGCGGGCACACCCAGACGCGACGAGAGTGCAGTGGCGGCATCCATCGTCAGACCCTGAACCGGCGCTGCAGAAACTGGCGAACACCGCGTTCCCACTGCAGCAGGAGCGGTGCATCGTCGAGCGTGAGGCGGATCGTGCCAAGCCGGCCATGCGCGAGGCCCAGGCCGTCGCCCAGCGATTCGATTGGCAACATTGCCTGAATGCGAAAGAACGGTTCGGCCGCGGTGAGCCCGTTTTGGTCGGATGCGCTCACCGCAATATCGCCCCCCCCGGCAAAGCCCAGCGCTCTCGAGGGCAATGTCCCGGTCTCAAACGGCACGATCTTCGCCTCGGGCGCCACGATGTTCAGATGCTCCTGCCCGCGCAGGCGCAGCTCCACCTGATGCACGCGGTTATCGAACAGATGGGTCGCCACCTGCGGCAGCACCGCCACAAACCGCCAGCTACCCGGGTCGACGATCGCGCCCAGCGGCGCACCGCGCGCCACCCAGCGCCCGAGCCCGGTGTCGAGATCGGGTGCGCTCCAGATGCCGTCGATGGGCGAGGTGACGAGGAGCGCTGCGCGTTGTCGCTCGAGCTCGGCGATCACCGACTCCACCGCCTCGCGCTGATGGCGTAACGGCATCAGATCGGCCACGGAGAGCGACGTTGCGCGAAGCTCCTGCGCGAGCAGCTGCTCGCGTTGCAGGAGCGCTGCCCGCAGATCGAACAGGAGCTCCGGGCTCTCGAGCCGCATCAGAGGCTCCCCCCGACGCACGCTCGCACCGGGTAGTGCCATCAGTTCCACCAGGAAACCGGGCGAATCGGAATTGAGCTGACGATAGACGCTCGCCTCGAGCACGCCCGAGGCTCGAATGCGATCAGGCATCGGCACCAGCGAAAGCGGCGCGATGACGACGGCAGCCACCAGCATTGCAAGGGCCACCGTGCGCGCCCGATAGTGGTGAAGGCGCGGGCTGGTGGTGAGAAATTTGAGGAATTTCCAGAGTGGCACCACCACCACGGTAAAGCCCAGAATCCAGGCAAGTGCCACGCCCAGGTCGAGGTATTCGCCGGCAATGAAGAACACGATGGTCGCCATCAGCATCAGCCAATAGACGATGCTGGTGACCCCATAGAGCGGTAAGAGCCATGCTTCGGTGAGTGTGCGGGCTGCGGGCTTTCCGTTCGGCAGGGCCAGCAGAAAGCGCTCGCCCAGATAGCGAAGCTGCTCGCGCGAGCGCTGGAACAGATTCGGCACATCCAGAAAATCGACCAGCATGTGGTAGCCGTCGAAACGAAGCAGCGGATTCAGGTTAAAGAGGAGCGAGGACACGCTCGCCACGAAAATCACGTTGTAGGCAATGGCATTGACCGCCCCCGGTGCGGTGTGGGCCCAGAGAAGCGCCGCCACGGCCGCCACGCCCAGCTCGGCGATCACGCCGGCAGCGCCCGTCAGCAGCCGCTCTCCGCGGCTTCTGAACCCCCAGCTCGAGGTAGCGTCCACATAGGGCATGGGCGCAAAGATGAGCAGCATCACGCCCATCTTGTGCACCTCACCGCCGTAGCGCTTGCAGACGGCTGCATGGCCGAATTCATGCACCACTTTCGCGATGATGAAGCCCACGTAGAGAAGCGGCAGGTTGCCCGGCGCGAGCAGCCCCGCGCTCTGGCTGAACAGCGAATCGGCCGAGTCGATCAGCGCTTTGCCCGCCACCGCGAGGAGCACGAAATAAAGCACCGCACCGATCGGCCCGAACAGCACCCGAATGAGCGGCATGGCGGCCGCGAGCATCCGGTCAGGATCAAGGATTGGAATCTTGATCGCGAGAAAGCCCATCAGGAGGGCCTTGGTCTCCTGCCGGCGGCGCTTGGCGTAGCGCTCGAAGAGGCTGGCACCCGCGCTCGACCGATCGAAATTAAGCAGGTTCGACAGATTCAGCTGGCCGAGAAGCTGCACCACCTCTTCCTGGGTGAGCGCAGTGTCGGGGTCGGCTTCCAGCGTGAGCATCCACGCGTCTTCAATCGTGCGGTCAAGCGACAACCGGCTCACAAACGCCCAGGCCTCACCGCTCACCCGAAACCAGTCGGAGGAGAGCGTGTCGCGCAGCATCACCCAGGTGTCGCCGCGAAAAGTCTGACGGTGCGCCCGCACGCTTGAGCGCAGCTCCACCCGCACCTTCGCCACGCGGTGCCAGGAGTCGCTGAACGTTCGGGAAGCGGGATCGTCCATGCTCATTGGGGCGCGCTCAGATCCAGAACACCTGCCTCAGGTAACGCACCGTGCGGTAGGTGAGCAGCCAGATGATGCTCCGCTCGCCCGCCTCAAGCCGCGCGCTGCCACCCATGCCAGGTCGCCACCACGGCTGAAAATCAGCTTCGATCCGGGCCCGCGCGAGATAGACGTTACGCCCTTCGCGCATGGTGGACGCGGGGTCTATTCGCTCCACCACCATCGGATAGCGCAAATCGGGGCGGCCGACGAAGGCGAACTCGCCGCGCATGCCGATCGATACTTCGTGCACATCGGCCTGATCGATCTCGAGTTCGACGTAGGTGTCGCCGGTGTGCGCGAGCTTCACCAGCATGTCGCCCTTTCGTACCGGTGCGCCGAGATTTTTCTTGAGCTCGCCCTCAACCACCACGCCCGCAAACGGCGCACGCAACTGCGCATGCGCAAGCTGGTGCCGGATCAGTTCGAGCTTGGAGTTGGACTGTTGCTGACGGGCAGCCGCAATCTGCATGTCGGCCAGTTGCCGGGCGGCCTGCGCTTTTTCCGCCTCGCGCGAGTAGCGGATAGCGTCAGCCGCCGCCATCGCCTCTTCAAGCACCAGCTCACGCGTATCGAGTTCCACCATGAGCGAGCCCGTTCGGACCGCATCGCCCACCTCGATATGGGCGCTTCGCAGATAGCCGTCAAACGGCGCCGGGATGAACAGGATGTCCTTGCTGCGCAGCGCAATGGGCGTGTGGATACGGTACGGCCACGGAAGAATTGCGAACAAAGTGATGAGTACAGCCAGGCCCACGCCGGCGAGCTTCCAGGCGGTGTAACTGGGCCCCAGCATCAGGTCGCGCCAGGCGACCAACCGCGCCGCCGCACGCGCACCAATCCAACGATCGGTGTCGTGCAGATGAACGAGCTGCCGCGCGCTCGCCTCGCCAATCAGCCGCAGCTCCCAGATGTCGCGGGGCTCGAAGGCGCGCGCACGCCGCTCGAACGTGAGCACCGCCACCGCAACATGGTCGACCCGTAGCGGCACCGACAACAGATGGCCCGAACCCTGGGTGCGTGCATAGGCCTCGTGCGCACGCGCGACGACTCGCGCGTCCGGCTCAATCGGCCAGGCAAGCTCGATGTTCTGGTCTAGCGCCTCTTCCATCGCCGATTCCAGCTCGCGCGAGGCGTTGGCCCGCCGGTCAAATTTCTCGACATGGCTCACTGCGGTGAGGCGCACATAGCGGCTGCGCACCCAGCCAAGCGCCACACGATCGCAGCCAAAGCGCACCGCAAGCTCATTGGCAAGCGTAAGCGCAGCGCGCATGAAGCGGGTTTCCGCGCCCAAACGGATCGAGAGCTGGAGCACGTCATAGAGGCGCTCAGCGCCCTCGGCGGGGTCCGCGCCGGACACAACATCGGTCGAGCCCCGCGACTGCGCGGCAAGCGCACGCAATCGCGCGTACTGGGTAGGAATGGAGACCGCCAGATCGGCAAGCGCGATCAGCGTGGTCGCATCGACCGGCCGCGCGCCTGGGACCGATGGGCCAGGAAGAACCACGACCACCGCGCTCTGCCCAGCCGGGAGGGCCTCGGCCGCCAGCCGCGCAGACACTGCAGGGCTCGCGACGGCGACTGCGCTGCCTGGCGAACCCTGCTCCGACCCGGTTGGCTCCATCCACGGCGACTCATCGATCGCGCCATCTGCGAGCCGCAGAATTCTGAGCGCATCGCCCGGCAGGTCAGGCGCGCCCTGCGGCCATTGCGCCTGCGGCTGCCAGCCGCGCTCGTCATCGCGCGCGAGAAGCAGCACGCGGCGCGCGGACAAGGCCAGCGCCACCGCTTCGAGGTATTCGGGCCAGAACGCCTGCGCATCGCCGTCAAACGCCGCCAGCTCGGCCAGTCTCGCCGAGCCGCGCCGGATCTGCGCACCCTGACGGGCGAGGAGCTCGGCGTGCATCAGCGCCGCACCCGATTCGCAGGCGCGCCAGGCAGCGCTGGGGTTGCCGATGCGCCAACGATGCGGCCCGCGGTTCCGGGTCGGATCGACCCATCAGCGTTATCGAATTCGGCAATCACATCGACCAGGCCGCTCGCGGGATCGGCCACTGGCGACACAAACACCAGATGCGCGAGCCGCCGGACCGGCTCGACGTCGGAGCCGAGCTGAAGCACCACCGAGCTGCCCGCGCGTACCCGTGACACATCGGCAATCGGGACCGTGCCGCTAAAGCGCACCGTTCGCACATCCACCACCACCATCACCGGCTCGTGCGGCGCGACGCTCTCGCCGATGCGGGAGACGATCCGCGTCACCATGCCATCAATGGGCGAGCGCAGATGCCGGCGTTCATAGGCTTCGCGAGCAAGATCAAGCTCCACCCGCTCGCGACGCTTGGCGAATTCGATGGATTTGCGCTCGGCGATGATCGTGCCCAGCGCAAGCTCTTCATCTTCCACCTGTTTGCGTGATACCCCGCCGGTTGTGAGCAGCGTGCGCGCCGAGCGAACCTGTTCGGTGAGCGTGAGCTCCTTCGCCCGCAGTTCATCGAGCCGGGCATTGTCTTCCAGCATCACCTCGCGTCGGCGCACCTCGAGCGACTCGAGCGCACGGTCCATGTGAAGCAGCAGATCGCCCTTGCGGACGCGGTCGCCCTCTTTCACGAACAACGCTTCAATTCGGCCTGCAGCCGTCACGCTGAGTTTGAGATCGTGAATCGCCTGGGTGATGCCCGCAGCCGGGGCGTTGCCCGTCGCGTTACCGGGCGTACCGGCCGCATTGCCACTTGGCGCCGGGGCAGCGCCCGAGGTTCCGCCTGCGGATCCCAAGCCCGCTGATCCAGACGCTCCCGCGGCAGGCACGGGAGCAGCCGATCCCGGCACAGCGGAAGACCCCGCCGGCACCGCAAACGCGGGCGACGCCTGTTCGGGGAGAAGGGGAAGGTCGGGTCGCCCGGAGGCGGGCAGCGCCTGCGTTGGACCGCGCTGCGCACCCGCAGCAGGGATGTTAAGCGCAGGCGCCGCGGGCGCGTCAGCAGCGCGGGCCCAAGGCCCCGCCGCGCCCACCGCTACGGCAGCGGCCATCGACAGCGCCCGGCCCACCCCCAGAACATGCGAGCTCGCCCAACGAAAATGAGTCGGCCACGCCATCAGCGCCAGCGATCAAGAAGTTGCCCTTGTGCGGCTTCCAGCAGCACATCGGCCTTGCTCCAGGCCGCCTGCTGCTCGACGACTGCCAACCGTGCGTTGATGGCCCGCTCTTCGCGAAGCAGAATCTCTCGCATGTCACTGCGACCGGCGGAGAGCCGGGTGCGCTCGAGTTCGAGCTGGCGCTGCTCGCGCGCAGCCACCTCTTTCCAGAGCGTCCAGCGCTCGGTTGCACTTGCGAGCATGCCGATCCCGGTGTCGATGTCGTTGGCGATCGCCACCTCCAGCGCTTTCAGCTGCAGCAGTGCGTCTTCTTTCCGAAGCTTGGCGGCTTGCACGTCGGCGCGCGCCTGCCGGTTCTCACCGAGCGGCATGGAGAGCTGCAGTCCCAGCGTCCAGGACGGGAAATCATTCATGCGCGTGTAAGACAGCGACCGCGCGGCTGCGAGTTCGAGTCCGTTCAGGCCGTAGCTTGCGACCATATCGAGCTTAGGCAGGCCCTGGTTGTTGGCGTAGGAAAGCTGGATGCCCTCGCGCTCGAGCATCACCTTGCGCATCTGGTAGTCGTCACGGCGCTCGATCGCGCGCCGCATCGCCTCGTCAAACGCCACCGGCCGCGCGTTCACAGCCGGCAATTGATCGGTGGCCCGCAAACTGCCGGGTGCCTGATTGGCCGCCACCATCAGGAGCGTGCGCAGCTTGTTGACCCGCTCCTGCACGCCCTGGCGCGCCTCGCTCAATCCGGCCTGGAATCGGCCAAGATTGTTTTCGACCTCCCAGATTTCGGACTGGGGGAGACGCCCCTGACGATTGAGCGCGCGCGCTTCCTGGAGAAGTCGCTCACCCATTCGCACTTTTTCGATCGCAGAGGCCGCGCGTTCCTGTGCAAGGAGAAGATCCCAATAAGAGAAGATGGCCTCGGCCACCACGCTCGCTTCGGTATCGCCGCTTGCGAACTGGGCTGCCTTGGTATCGAGCTCGGCCACCCGCACGCGGGCATAAGTGACTTCCCGGCCCGCGTCGCGCGCGAGCGGCTGGGTGAGCGTCAAGCCGTAGAAGGTCTTGTAGTCTTCGTTGTCGTTTTGCCGGATGTTGCGCGTGATGTTGGTGAGAAACTTCGACATCGTCGCCTTGGCTTCGAGCTTGGCGCCGGTATCAAGAAGCTGCGACACGCCCACCGAATAATCGGTGCCGGTCCGGTCATACAGCCCCAGACCCTGGCGCACCAGATCTTCCTCGGGCGTGTTCTTGAGCCGCTGGCGTCCGTTGAGCACCGAGACCGACGCCTGCGGCTGAAACGCTGCGCCCGCCCGCTCAATACCGGTACCCGCGATTTCCTGCTCGGTTCGCTTGGACAGGATGGCCTTATTCGCCGCCCGGATCTGGCGCACGAAGGGGGCAAGCTGGAGATCGACCTCGCGGGCGGCCCCCGACGCAGCCGGGCTGAGCGGGGCGGGCGCCTGAGCCAACACGGGTGGTGCGGCGGCTACGAGCAAGGCAGCGAAGACTGCTGCCCGTCTGATCGCGGTGGATAGATTCAGCGGGTAACAAGACACGGTGCGTTTCATCGTTCGATCCCCAGGGCTCCGACGCGCATTTCGCGCTGATTGTCCCATGCGCTCATAGCTGATTCGGCGGCGATTGTCTCACCGACCAACCAGCCCCTCCGTGAGGGTATGTCATGACCACTTGCCATGCTTTATCCCCGCAATTCTGATGAGGGCGGATTACGCTCCTCGCCCGCCGCCGCGTCAGCGGCCAACGGCACGCCCGCCGCCATCGGTTGAGCCCCTTCGACGTCCTCAGCCGCGGATGGCGACGCGTCGGCCAAACCCTGTTCGCCCCGATCTTCGAGCACCACGATGTCGGCTTTCCGGTCGAACAGCTTCGCAAGCCGCTCGGTGAGGCCCTGGTAGGCGCTTCCCAGCCGTGCGCGCAAGCCGGTGGCGAGCTGGGGCACGTCCGTGTCGATCGCCGCAGCGACCGGCGCGCCACCCCCGCGCTCACTGCGCGGCGCCTCCGCCGGCGCAGAGTCGGACTCGGGACTGGAGCCCGCCTCGCCCGGCGCGGCGGGTACCGGAACAGCGCCACCTGGCACCGGAGCCGCGGCCGGAGAGCTACCGGTGGGCGCCTCCGGGGCTGACGGCTGCGCCGGGGCGGGCGCTACCTCGGTCGGAACCTGCGGCGCCGACGGCGTCTGCGATCCGGTCGTCGCCCTCGAGGATGGCGAGCGCGCCGCGCCATCCGGCGTCTGCAGCGTCACCGACGCACTCGAGGTCTGCGACACAGGAATCATCACGGTGGACACCGGACGCTCGGTCGCGGTCGGCGGCGAGGCCTCCGAGATCAGCGCGCTGCTCACCGTGACCGGCACTGCACTGCCGCGCGTGACCATCAGTTGCGTGATCGGAACCGCGCTGCCACCGCCCAGCAAGCCTTCGGTCACTGCCCTGAGCCCGGCCGATAGCGCATTCGCTGTACCCGCCGACAAAGTGGATGCGGACGCATCCGTCGAACCCAGGCCGGACGCTGACGCGCCCGGGGCCCGTGCGGAAAACGCATCGCCGGCAACCAGGCTGATCAGCGATAACGTCTCCTTCTGAGTGATCGCCGTCTTCCCGGCCAGCATCACCGACCGGCCGCTTCGCGCTTCGATCTTGCCGGGCTCGACCCGGCCGGTCTGCGTGAGCAGCACGACCCAGCCGTCCGGCGACTCGTTGATGACACGGCCGGAACCCATATTGAGCCCGGTCGTGCCAGCGATCACGATATGTCCGCTCGCAGTATTACGCGCCTCGACGGAACCCACATCCACACGCAGGCTTGCCGGCCCGAACGCGCCGATCCCTTTCGCCGCAGACAGGCTCAACACACCGGTTGAGCGGACATTGAGCGACTTGCCTTCGGTGGTGTCATAGATGGCGCCGTCACTGCTTACCCGGACCGGATCCGCCACCGCCTCGATACGGGCCAGCCCGACGTCACCCTTCGCGGCGAGCGTGACCGGCCCGGCGCCTGCCAACAGCCGGCTCTCGGGTTGCATCTCGATTGCTCCCGCACTCTTGATGCTGACCCCGCCCCTGGGCGCGGCAACCTCGCCGACCACCTCGAGATCGCCCTCGGCATCGATGAAGACATCGCCTGTGTCGCTCTTCGCCACAACGCCGCTCGCGGCAAGCGCCACCGACAGTTTGCCTGCACTCGCCAGACGCGCCACGCCGGTGGCGTGCACCCGAGCAACATTCGGGGTGTCGAGCGCGAGCGACAGATCGTCGCGTGCGCTGATGGTGATCGACCCACCCACGAGCGACAGCGTGCCGCCCACCTGGTTGTCCAACTCATCGAGCGCGATCGAATTGCCTGCGGCACCGATACGGCCACCGCGATCGATCCGTAGCGCGCCCTCCTGACCCACTGCACCCGCCGAGTCGATCTCGACCACGCCCGCCAAACGCGCATTCACCAGCGTGACGCTGCCATCAGCATCGGTTCGCACGGCCAATTTACTGGCGGCGCCGCTCGCGTTGACCTCGAGGCGCAGCGCACCGCGTGCCTGCACCGAAGCATTGCCGCTCACCGCGAGCGTGAGGTCGAGCGCATCCGAGTCATGAAGCTGCGCCGTGCCCGCATCGATCCGGACGGCCCCGCCGAAGCGGTTATCGGCGCGTGACAGTTCAACCGCACGAGCGCCCGCGCGCACGGTCGTGGCACCCGTCACCTGGATGCCCGCCTGCTGCGCCACGCCGCCTTCCAGGACGAGGTCCCCGCCAACGATCAGCGCACCAAGCTGGACCTGGCCCGAGCCGCTCGAAACCGTGGCCGAACCATCGACCGACAGCGCGCCGACCGACACATCACCCGCACGACTGGCCGCGGTCAGCGTCGCCTGGCTGCCTGCTACGCGCCCGGCAAGCGACAGTGCGCCGTCCGCCAGGAGCGCTGAGGCGGCGACCGGACCTTCGCCTGCTGCGAGGTCGAGCTCGACCGAAAGCGCGTTGCGATCACCCAGCGAAGCGGCGCGCGCCTTGACGCTCACGGTGCCGCCAAAGTCGTTACCGCTTCGATCGAGAACCACCGTTCCCGACGCTCCGGCCTCGATCCGCGCAGCGCCCATCACCTTCAGGTCGCCCGACTGGCTCACCGCACCGGCGGCCACGAGCGCGAGCGCGCCGCCAATCTGCAGCTCACCCAGGCTGACATCTGCGCCAGACTTCAGCGTGAGCGCGGCGCTCTTGCCCGCGCTCAGTCCGCCCTGCACACTCAACGCGCCCGGTGCGTCGAGCGTGACCGGGCCCGCTGCGTCCAGCAGGACGGTGAGCGCATCGAGATCCGCGAGGCTCGCAGCGCCCCCTCGGACGGTGACCTGACCGCCAAAGTTGTTACCCGCGCCCGTGAGTACGGTCTGCGTGGCCTCGAGCACTGTTGCGCCGCTCGCGCGCACCTGCGTACCCGCCGCCTGCGTGATCCGGGCCGCCTTCGACACCACACTGAGGGTGCCCACATCGACCGATACCGCCAGATTCACGTCATCGATATTGCTGAGGGAGAGCGCACGGCTTACGAGCGTGACGCCTGAGGCCTGCGGCGCTGCAGCGATGTCGAGGTCAGCACCCGCACTGCCCTCAATCGACAGCGTCGAGATCCTGCGCACGCCGCCATCAGCGAGCTCGGTACCGATCGCGATCGTATCGACACCGGTCAGCAGCAGCGCCTGCGCATCGCCCGCGAGGATCCCGCCCGCAAACAGTACCCGCGTCTGATCACCGGAGGCTGCACGGATCGCCACCGCATCGGTTCGCGCATCGCCCTGGAATGCCAGACCCTGGGCGAATTCAACCGAATCAGCGCCCTCAATAATCAGACGGCCGCCGGCGGCGAGCTCAACCCCCTGGCTGAACACCACCTTGCCACTCGCCCGCAGCATGAGATCGCCGTCTATCCGCACCGCCCGGTCAAAGCGAAGATTGACGGCATCGGTGACGGTGAGCGCCTCCAGGCGGGCATCGCCCTCGCCGCCAATCGACTGCTCGAAGACGACAGAACCGCCCGCCGCTGATAGCGTGAGCGCATCGTTGCCTGCGCTACTGCCGCGTACGGGCGTCTGTACCCGCACCGCATCACCGTCGAAGGCAGCCGATGGTCCGGCCGACAACTGCACCGCGCCCGCAACCTGCATCGTGCTGCCCGCAAAGCTCGCGCCGCCTCCCAGAGTACCGCTCGCCTGCGTGATCGAAATGACGCCCGAGCCTGCAGCAAAGGTGCTTTGGCCGGTCACACGCACCGCGCCGGTCTGCGCCAGTTCACCTGCGGAAGTCACCTGCAGGTCGGCGCCGACTGTGACGGCACCGAGCGAGGCGGCGGCCGCACTGGAGAGCGAGAGCGAACCGGCCACCACCAGCTGATCGACCGCGAGCGTGCCAGCGCCCGTGGCGCGCAACGTGAGATCCGTGCCGCCGCCAGTGAGCGAGCCACCCGCATTGAGCGCACCGGCCGCTTCAATGATGGCGTCAGCAGTGGTGGTCAGGTTGATCCGAAGCGAATTGGCGTCGCGCACCCGCGCCTCGCCCGCCACCAGTTTCAGCAGGCCACCAAAGTCATTGGCAGCCTGATCGAGCACGACCGACTGCCCGGCCGCCGAGATGTCGGTCGCACCCGTCACTGTGAGCGCGTCGGTCTGCGTGACCGCGCCGCCTGCCGTCAACATCAGACCATCACCCACCGAGATCGGTCCCAGCGTGAGCGCGCCTGCGCTCGCGAGCCTCAGGTCGCTTGCCGCGCCCGCCACGACCGCACGGGCGACCGTCAGGCTGGCCGCGCTCTGGATACGCACATCTTCGCTCGCCTCGATATCGACCGACAGGGACTTCGTCGACTCCACCTCGATCCGGCTGCCGATCAGTTTCACCGAGCCAGCCAGATCATTACCGGCAGCTGTCAGCGTCACCGCGCCCTCGCCCGCGTCAATCGTAGCGGTGGCGCCAACCTTGAGCATGCCGCCCACGGTCTGCGTGACGGGACCTGACGCATTGACGGCCAGCCCGCCGCCCAGCGTGAGCGCGCCAAGCGCCACGCCCTGCGTACCCGTTCCGGTCAGCGTCAGATCGCTGCCCGCACCGACCAACGCTCCCGACACGGACAGCGCTCCGCCACTGTTGACCGTGACATCGTCACTCGCGGACACCTCGAGCGTGAGGCCGCTCGTGCTTCGCAGACTGATCGTTGAACCCGTGGCCTTCAATGTGCCCGTGAAGCGATTGGCATCCGACGCGAGCGTGATCGCATGGGCGCCCGCATCGATCGTCGAGGCTGCACCCAATACCATCTCACCTGCCTGCGTGACTGCGCCCTTCGCAGTGAGCGAAAGCCCGCCCGCGAGCGTCAGCGAATCGAGTGATACGGCCCCTTCACTCGCAAACGCGGTGGTGCTCGCCGCGCCGGTACCCACGCCACGCAACACGCGGAGCGCCCCAGCGCTATCGATTTGCGTAGCCCCGCTCGCATCAAACCGGATCGCAAGTTCGCTATCGGTATCACGCACCGTGACGGCGGCGCCGGTCACGTTGACCTCACCCGCGAGGCGGTTGCCCGCTGAAGAGAGCGTAACCGTCTGGCCGGCCGCGCTGCTGGTGAGCGTACCGCCCACCGTGAGCGCACCCGACTGCGTGACCGCTCCAGTGCTCGTGAGGCCCACATCGCCCGCCACCTGCAGCGCGCCCAGTTCCAGGCCTCCCGTATCAGCAGTCAGGCCGTTGCCTGCGCCGGTGATTGCACCGCTCAACCGCAACACGCCGCCCGAGCGCGCATTCACTGCGCCCGTCGCAGCCACCGATAATCCCAGCGTATTGCGGTCGCGAATCTGCAGCGCCGCCGACTCGATGCTCACCAGTCCGCCAAAATCATTGCCCGCCCGGTTCAACACCACCGACTGCCCGGCCGCACTCAAGGTGGTCGCGCCCGTGATCGCCCAGTCACCGCTCTGGGTGACCGCGCCCGCACTACGGAGTCGCGCATCGCCACCCACCGTGAGCGTACCCGCCGACAACGCTCCGTCGCTGCGCGCATCGAGCGCGCCGCCCACTGTGGTCGTGCCCAGCGTGAGCCGCGCGCCCGCCGCTGGCGTCACCGTCAGATCGCTGCCTTCACCTGTGACCGAGCCGCTCAGCGTGATCTCGCCAGCGGCCTCCACCACCGTATCCCCGCGCAGATCGAGTTCGATCGCAAGCGCCCCGCTGTCAACGATCCGCGCCGACGCACCACCCAGCTTCACCGACCCGCCGAACACGTTGCCACTGTGGGCCAGCGTGACCGCTGCGCCCGTGGAGCGGACCTCGGCGGCACCGCCCACCGTGAGCGCCTCCGGGCCTTGCGTGATCGCACCGGCCGCGGTGAGCGTGAGGGTTCCTCCGATCTGGACCGAGGTGAGCGCCACCGCGCCGCCCGCAACCACCGTGAGATCGCTGCCCGCCGAAGCCATCGGCGCACGAAGATCCAACGCACCACCGGTCTGGATGCGCACATCCCCGGGACTCGCAAGCTGGACCGCAACCGCCTGACCACCGACTGTGGTGAGCGTGAGGTCGCCGCTCGTGTTCGGACGTACATCGGCACTACCCGTCACGGTGAGTGTAAGCGCGGTCGTGTCATGCACCGCCACCGCACCCGTGGATGTCGCTGATACCGCGCCATCGAATCGGTTCGCGGCATGCGTCAGCGTGACCGCGCCGCTACCGGCATTGATCGCTGATGTGCCACCCACCGTGAGCGCACCGGTCTGCGTCACCGCGCCACCGGCGGTTACCGCGAGCGCGCCTGCGATACTGCTCGCTGCAAGCGTCGACGCGCCGGCCGACGTGAGCTGCAAGTCGCTTCCCGCGCCGGTCACCGTTGCCGTCACCGACAGCGCCCCGCCGCTTGCGAGCGACGAATCGCCGCGCGCGATCAGCACCACGTCCAGGTCATCGTTATCGCGTAGCGAAACCGATGCGCCCTCGGCGCGCACCGCGCCGCCGAACACATTGTCCGCAGAGGCCATCGTGATGTCGCCGCTCGCCGTGAGACCCACCGCACCGCTTACGCGAAGCGAGGCGCCCGCGCCCTGGGCGATCACACCGGCGTTGGCCGCCGCGGCGAGCGTGGCCGCACGGATCTGCGCATCGAGCTGAAGCGACGTCGCGCTCAGGATCTGAAGGTCGGCCACGTCGAGCTGTGCGCTCGCGCGCCCGCTCACCGGGCGCAGCGCGAGCGCCGCCCCCGCGAGGCCCTGAATCGCGAGGTCATCCAGAACCAGGCGGCCGTTTTCGACCCGGATCTGCGGTGCGAACGTACCGATGCCGGCAAGCTCGAAGCTGTTGCTGTCGCCCGCGAGGATCCCTGCCGCAAAACTCACTACGCTGCCGCCCGTGCGAGCCGAGGTGATCCGGATGGGATCGGCATAGGCCGGGCCACTCAGCGCGATGCCCGCAGCAAACCGCACGGCATCCGCGCCATCGATCCGTAGCGTTGCGCCCGGAGAAAGGCTGAGCGTGCGGGCAAAGCCAACCGAGCCCCCGATCGACGTGATGTCGAGGCTGCCCGACACGGTCGGATCAATCTCGAGTTCACCTCCCGCGCGCACCGTGAGGTTGCCGCTTGCGCGCGCCTCCAGGCTGAGCGCATTTGCGTCGGCCACGCTCACCACACCGCCCGCCACCGTCACACGACCACCAAAATCATTGTCTGCGTTCGCCAGCGCGACCGTCTGGCCGGCTGCGCTCACCTGCGTGAGTCCACCCACCGCAAGCCAGCTGGTCTGACTGATTCCAGCCCCGTCGGTGGCCACGTTGAAGTCGCCCGTCACCGCGATACGACCGAGGCTCACCGAGCCGCCGGCCGCCGGCACCAGCGTCAGGTCGCTGCCGCCGCCGCTTACGGTGGCGCTCAGCGTAATCGAGCCACCCGCGCGCACATTGGCATCGGCGCTCGCTGCAAGCACGGCAGAAAGCGCCGTGCTGTCACGCAGCACGATCCGACCACCGGCCGCATAGACGCTGCCGCCGAACACGTTGGCTGCGTCATCGAGCGTGATCGCGGTTTCAACACCCAGCCGGTTCTGAGCGGCATCAGCCACCGCCGCCCGGTTCAGCTGCAGGCGTTCAACGCTTGCCGAGAGCACCGCCTCACCGGCCGGCACCGTATAACGGAAGACCTTGGAGGTGGGTGATGACGCGGCCGCATCGTAGAGCGCGCTTGCACTGCGGGCGCCTGCTTCGGTCTGGATCGCGAGATCGAGGCTTGGCGCCCCGCTCGCGGTATCGATCGCAGTCGCTTCGCTAAACGCGAGCTTGAACACCATCTCGCGACCCGCTTCGTAACGGCCCTCTGCCGGCACATCGATCCGGCTGATCGCGGGCACCGTGCGGTCGATACCGGCGGCGGCAGGCGCGCTCCCCACCTGGAGGAATCCGTCGCGTACCAGCATCGCGCCGCTTGCGCTCGCGACACTGAGTCTTACCGCGCCGCTGCCTGCGAGGCGCGACAGGTCGACGCTCGACACGGCCCAGCCGCCGTTGGCGACCACCGCATTGGTCACGACCGATGCCCCCGCGGAATCGGTAAAGCGTACGGTGAGGCTACCGATTCGGTTACCCGCAACGTCGATCAGCGCCGTGCCGTTCAAGCGAAGCGCTGCGACCCCCGCCTCGCTCACCGTGGTGCCAGCCGGGACCGTGTAACGGAACATCTTGGTGGTGGCCGAGGACTGGAGAGCCAGGTATTCGGCGCGAGCCGATTGCGCACCGGTTGCGGTCGTGAGCGCAAGCTCGAGTTCGGGCGATCCGGCAGACGTGTCGACCGTGACCGCCTCGCTGAAGCGCACCGCGAACATCATGGTGCGACCCGCTGCATAAACGCCGGTTGCCGGTCCATCGACACGCGTGATCTGCGGGAACACCGTGTCGGTACCGTTCTCAATCGGCGCGTTACCCAGGTTGAGGAACGCCGCCTGTTCGTAGCGGGCGGCCGCCGCGCCGGTGATGACCAGTCGAACCGGGCCGGTTTCGGCAAGCGTAAACAGGTTGATGCCGCTTGCGGTCCAGGCACCATTGCTCACACTGACGGTGCGCTCAACGGTCTTGCCGGCTGCGTCAGTGAAGGTGAGCGTGAGCACGCTACCGGCTGCGGCCGAGGCCGTGCCCGACAGATCGATTGCATTGCGGCTCGCCGGGGTCACCCACCGGCCTTCCGCCCAGTTGACCGCAATCCCAGCAGCGGGCTGCACCACTGCATTGGCCAAACCGCTGCCTGACGCAGCGAGCACAATCCGCTCGACCGTGGCACCGGCGAGCGCAGACACCGTGCCGCTCGCGGAGATCGCGCTCCGTTCAGACGTGGCTACCCAGCGTCCTTCGGCGGTGCTCAGCTGGATTTGCGGTGCACTCTGAACGAGTGCCGGATTGCCGGTAAAGCTCAGCTGCTGGCCTTCGATCCGGGTTTCACCGGCAACCGACAACGCGCCGGTCTGCGTAATCGCACCCGAGCTGTAAACGGTGAGATCGCCCGGCACCGCGCCGATCGCCCCCAGCGTCACCGCACCGCCTGCGAGCGCGATCAGGGTGAGGTCACTGCCCGTACCGCCGATCGACCCCGCGACCGACAGATTGCCGCCCGCCTCCAGCCGCATATCGCCTACCGACCTGAAACTGCCCGCCATCGCGTCGCCATCGCGCACGGTGAGCGCGCCCCCCGCGGTCGCGGTGACATTGCCACCGAACCGGTTGGCGCCCGCAAGCGAGATCGCGCCGGCCGCGGTGAAGTTCGGTGCGCCAGAGACCACCATCGCCCCCGCAGCCGACTGGCTGATCGCGCCCGCGCTCGAACTCACGCTGAGCGCGGTGGCGGTGAGACTCGCATCGAGCCGGATGTCGCCGCTATGCGAGAGGGTGAGCTGCTGCGCAGCGAGCGCAGCGCTGGTGCGGCCGAGCGCGGGTTCCATCGCGAGCGCACGACCGGCTGCGCCCGTGATCGCCACATCGCCCACCACCAGGCGGTTGAGTGCGGTGTCGAACCGCTTCGCGACCGAGAATGACTGGACGCCCGAAAGCTTGAAGCTGTTGGTATCGCCCGCCAGCAGGCTCGCGCCGAACACAATCGTGACATCGTCATTGGCCGCCGGCGTGATCGAGATCGGGCTTGCGTTCGCATTGGCACCGCCCGCGAGACGAACCCCGCGGTTGAAGATGACCGACGTCGCGCCTTCGACCACCAACCGGCCGTTGCCGTAAATCACCAGCTCATCGGCGAAGGTGATGGTGCCGGTCGCCTTGATGGTGAGATCGCCCGCCACATAGACGCGGTCCTGGAAATTGACGTCCACCGCTTCGGTGATCCGTAGTGCCTCGAGGTCAATGATCCGATTGACGGTGAGGCTGAAGCCGTCACCCGAGCCCGTGGTGTCACCCAGGCTGGATCGAGAGACGGTAAGCACATCGCCCGAGACATAGCCGCCACCCAGCGATTCGAGGCTCACGGAGGTCACAACGCCGTCCGTCACCACGAGATGCGCGGTGGCGCCTGCGCCGGTGCCGCCCAGGAGCGGAACACTGCTGTAGATGCGGCCGACCGATGTGGTGGGCTCAACGCCCGCCGCGGCGGGCGCAAGCAACACCGACCCGCCCGAGGCCGAGGCTGAGGCGAGCTTGGCGCCTGCCGCCGCACCGGTGGCACGCGTGGTGAGAAGCGCCGCCACCTTGGCGGCGATGTTGGCCTGCACCTGCTGCGAGGTGCCCGTGCCTCCACCCGTGCCGTTTGCGCTCAGATCGTTGGCCACCACCGTGTAGATCACGTTGGCACCCGCCACACCACGCACCACCACCTGGTCGCCCGCGATGAAGTCACCCGCCAGACGCAGGCGGAAGGTGTCCCCTTCGCTGCTGAGCGTGATCGAGCCGCGGCCCGCTTCGGTCGAATATCCCGCACCGCCCGCGAAGGCAAAGTCGCCGCTTTCGAGGCTGCTGCCGATGCCGCTACCGATCCGGCCCTGTAGGGTGATGTCGCCGCCCAGCGCGCGCAGGGTGAGCGAATCGCCCTCGAAGGCTGGCGTGCTCGGGTCATCGACACGGTCGCTGCCGTTGATGCGGCCGGTCACGGTCAGGTCGGGCAGGCCCACGCTCACCACTCCGCCCGAGGTCAACGGAACCACGCTCGCAGTGACCGTGAAGTCGCCTTCGTTACCGGCCTTGAGGCCCGTGAATCGAATGCTGGTGCCACTGCCATCGACCGCGGCGCGCGCGCCTGAGGCCGGATTGGCGAGCAAGGCGGCCGACACCGTACGGAGCCGCGCCGCGATGTTGGCAAGCGACTGCGAAGCGGTCGCCGCGCCGCCACCGCCCTGACCATCCACGGTGAGGTCCGCCGCGGTGACGGTGAGCGTGATGTCGGTGGCGGCTGCGCCACGCACCACGATCACGTCGCCTGCCGCGAAATTGCCCGACAGACTGAGTCGATATTCCTGAGCACCCAACACCGCGCTTCGGGCGGTATCGCCCGCGGTGAGCGTGACATCACCAAAGATGCGCAATGCATCGTTGATGTAGAGGCCCTCGGTCATCTCGAGCTCGGTTCCGCCGGGTGCGGTTCCGTCAAACTCGGTGGTATTGCCCGAGCCCTGCACCTCGGTCTTGGTGCCCTTGATCTTGCCGCCGACCCGAACCTTGCCGCCATCGCCCTGCGCCTGAATCACAAGCGGCGTGCTCATGGCGAGCGATGAGCCCGCGCCCCCGAGCGCCACCGGGTTCGAACCGCCGGTTGCACCCACCACCAGCACCGGAATGGCGCTCACCTGCGACGGGTCGAGACTCACGCCGCTTCCGCCG